>VSSQ01001202.1_pt1 | contig 10715 bp, 17 predicted proteins | sample 4763081 | NCBI WGS metagenome assembly VSSQ01 (sample SAMN12137344, study PRJNA551015) | bioreactor metagenome | isolation source: SDC9 anaerobic chlorinated ethene degrading culture | place: USA: Knoxville, Tennesee | collected 2015-01-01
ACAGTTATAATTACCTCCTAACATATATTAATAATCTGTGCTATAATAAAAATTAAATCATTATTATAGTAGACGAGAAAGCAAAAGTTTTGTTACACAATTTTACATTTAATATAGTAATTTTAATTTTTACAATTTTAAAATATTTAAGTTGTTAATATGTTATTTTCAAGCCTATATACAATCTTCTGATAAGTAAAATCTGCATTATACGAATTAGCCCAAACAACATAATAGAATTTGTATACTTATCTGAATTTTTCTAATCGATATAATTGTTCTTCGTCAATGGTATTAACGCCATTTTTATAATCATATCCCATTTTTCGATAGAATTGGCATGCTGTGATAGAAGCAGGAATTTCAATTCTTTTTTGCTCTCATATAATAATCATCATTTTCTAATGTTTCAATTATTTTTCTGCCAATACCTTGTCCCTAATACTCTGGTAAAACAAATATTCTAAGTAGACTACTTTCATCTTCTTTTCCCCAATAAGGTCCTATTGAACCACATACAATTATTTTATCTTCATCGCATACATCATAACTATTTGTCCAGTAAGAATTTTGAATTAAATATTCTGGAGTTACAATTTTTACGTCATTTTCAATAAACTCCTCAGTATAATCTCTGATATTTGTTTCTCCCAATGTTCTTGCGATTAAGGCAGATACACCAATTGCATCTTCTTTAAATTCTCTAATCATACAATATGCTCCCCTCTTTCTACTTAGGCTACATAATTTTTGAAAATAGCGAATTCACCTTATTTCGAATTGTGCTCATTTGGTAAATAGGTATCATAATCATATACTCATTGTTGTTTTGATGAAACCATTTTTATCATAAAAGCGTTCTGCTATATTCTTTGCATTCATACGATAATCTCCTGTACCGTCAATACGGATTACTGGACACACAAGAGTTTCTCCCCATTTTTCGATTTTTGATAGTGGACGCGAGGCTACGAAATCAATAAACCTTAAATGTTGCTCATACATATCACCACCTTTGTGGATGCGTTCTCCGTGTTTCTCATACTCGCGTTGCTTTATGCGTTTTATACGCAGTTCAAACGGTGCTGAAATATATACAGCGAGTTCATACAACTGAAGAATTGTGTTATCAAAATCTCCAGTAACCGCTGAAATGACAAACGAGCGATGTTTTTTTATGTCAGCAAGCATTAAATTCATACATTCTTCATGTGAGCGTTCTACGGTATATGGAATTTCTGTTTTTTCAAAGTGATAATCTTCTATGTCCATATGCTTAAAGTTCAAAATGCTCGCCAGTTCATGTCCAAACGTAGACTTGCCACTTCCGTTTGCCCCAAATACAATTATACCGTGCGGTTTACTCATTTTTAGGCTCCTAAATATTATATAAATGATGTGTAATTCAGCATATTAATACTTATGCGGTGTAAATTCGAAGGATATGTCGTTCTATTATTTTTTGTTTTCATTCATTCTTTTTCAAATAAGTTATACATACCTTTATAAATAATAAAACTGCTATAAATTTAGCAATTTCAAATACTACATTAAATATAATCGACACATACATTCCTGCTGTAATAATCCAGTCCATCACTCATAACTCCTTTATTATATATTTTAATTCGCCCATTTTTACATACGCATAATATTAAGAATACGAACCTATTATGATAAGTTCATTGTTTTCAACAAACACTACACATGAATAATTTAGATTTTGACAGTATTAATCAACAAGTGAAATTAACCAAAGACAATATTTACATCGGCTTTATATTGTTCAAAAATAATGTCATACTATATTCATCAGCATAAGTTCCATCATCATATTTCAATGCATGTTTCTTTGTACCATAGATTTCAAAACCTAAACTCTTATACATTGAAATAGCACGATTATTTTCAGTAACAACTTCAAGTTCAAGTTGTTCAACACCCTTTTCTTTGCACCAATTAATACACTCCTGCATCATTATTATTCCAATTCCTTTGTTCCAATAATCCTTTAACACTGCAATACCCATTCCTGCTCTGTGGAGATATCTTCTTTTAATTTGAATTAATCCAACTGAACAACTTGCTATGATTTTACCGTCTAATTCTCCAATTAGAAAACGCACATTTTCATCGTTTGTGCAATTCTTAATAAATTCTCTTTCTTGTTCCACTGTTAGATTAAATTCATCAGGCTCTCTTGATAAGAATTTTGTTTCACTATCAACAGTTTGCATTTGACTTATTAAACTTTCTGCATCGCCTGGTTCTGGAATTCGCACAATAAGTTTTTGACCATTCTTTAATAAATACTCTTTCTTAAGTTCTTTAGAGTCCTGGTAATTTTGGTGGTTATCCATAATAATTTCCTCCGCTTCATAATTTTCTATATCTATGAAATATTGTTTGAATATTGTGCAACAAGTAATATAAAGTTTATATGTATTTTCTCATATGTAAAACTATTGTTGTATCATACTGTAATTCTGTTTCAGAGATAATTTTGTAGCCAAGACTAAGCCAAAACCAAATCTCTTTGATATTGTTTTCTTGGAACTAATTTAATAGTGTTCGTTTATAACATCTGCGACAAACTGGAATCTAACGAGTGAAATCTATTCTCACAAGTTTCTTTCCGTTTGGTAATTTGCTTTCTTGCTGCTTAACCTTTTTATAATTGACTTTACGCATAGCATCAACTATCCCATTTTCTTCAACATGATGGAGAACCTCATCTAAACGGTCAAATACATGAAGATATGGAGAATCAGATACAAATGAATCGTTTGTATTGACCTGAATAATACAAGACACATACTTTGGGTTTACTTTCTTAACCACATTTTGGAAGCATTCATATCCAATATACTCAATTAAGAGATTTGCTACAATCAAGTCTGCACATGGCAATTGCTTCGTATCTTGATTCAAATCTACACATATTGTCTCAAGTATATCTTGTAATTCTTGGTATCGTTTTTTGCACGTATTCAAATAGTTTTCATTTATATCGATTCCATAAACTTTATCAAAAGACTGCTTATTTATATGTTCTAATCCATTCCCACCCGCTATACCCAAAATCATAATGGATTTTATGGAATAGGTATAAAATTGTTCTTTCATCATTTGGTTCATGGTCTGAAGTTGAAACACACTGTCTAAACTCATATGATTTTCATAGTCTTCTATGTCAATATTTTCCCAAGGGTTATTCATCGCAGCACCTCACAAATTCTTTTTTATCTGTATGTTATATAAATAATTTTTACTGCACCTTTTATTACTGAATCGAATAATTCGAAAAAAGCGAATGACATTATTTAACACTAAATATATAATAGGTAAAAGCATCATCATCATAAAGATATTCGAATCCCAACTTTTCCAAAACGTGTTTGCTTCTAATATTTCTATGGATAGCATCTGCATAAATAGTCTTAAGGCCTAATTTATTTATTGCATAATCAATTAATATTTGCTGAGCCTCTGTTCCATATCCCTTTCCTTTATATGAATCATTAACTAAATGAACACTTAAAGTGCCACATAATTTTTCTAGGTCTATTTGCTTTATTTGTATTTCACCAACAATCTTGTCATTATGGCATATTGCAAAGAAAAGCCTACTCGAATCTAGAACTTTATTTTGAAAATATCTATTGACCTCCTCTGCAGCATAAGTATATGTTCCATAGGTCATAGCAGGATCAGCAACATATTCTTTATAAAACTCATGACACCTTTCTATTGTGTATGGCACTAAAACAATCTTTTCTCCCTTCAATACCACCTAGCCATCTCACTCCTCCGGAATTAAGTAAGCACAATTCATCTAATACTACTTATGTAACGCTATATACGAATATTGCGTAATAATTTACAACGCAAATTAGAAGTTGTCATATTAAACACATATCCTATTTCCAATGTATCAAATTCTGCTTGCCCAAATACAAGTTTCTATTGATTTTTCATAGTTGCCTACTACGTATATTACCAATAATAATGCAACAAGATGCTAATGCTACAAAAATGTAGGGTATATCTGTAAAGGCATTTAACCACAAAAATGCTAAAGCCCAACTGTACCAGATTGCCCTTATCCCTTTATTTTCCATATCAATTTACCTCCATTATCATTTTAGTTCGCCTAATTCTGCTAGTACGAACTTATTTGCTGTGATAAAGGTTTTAATATATATTTAAAAATTCATATCGTTCGTTTGCTTCTTTCAAAGAACTGCATAATGTTATTCCTGAGATTGGTTTCATATGTTGTATACGTTCAATAATTGTATCAGTAGGAAATATAAACTCTCGCATACAATTTGCTACTTTAAACACATTCTTATTTATATCAATATAGCATATTAATGCTTTCAAATCTTCTAGATCACTTATGTTACCGATAGTTCCAAAGTAGCCTCCTTGAATATCTCTTGCAAATATGTCAATTCTCGGAACAGCATAGAAATCTACTTGAGGTATGCAATCGTCAAAGATAAAAAATACCCCACTTTTTTCTTCTATCATCAGATAATCTTTTCTATCTTTTATTGGCATACTATAGATAGTTGTTCCTGCCTGAACTATTTCTATTGGCTTTACTTCTTCATCTTTGGCATAAATTGCAATGCATCCACTTTTTGTAGCATCTATGTACCGTTTCATTAACCTTCCCCTTCGTTAAATCTTAAAGATTTCAATATTATTCAGCATATATAAAAAATCCTGTTAAAATAGTGCTTCTTTAGGTTAGTACGCATAATTTGAAGAATGCGTCTTATTACTTATAAATTAATTTATATTATCATAGTATGGTATCATTAAATCATTTATAGACCTTAACTCCTCATAAACTGAGTTGATTACCATTTCATCCATAATTACTTTGTTATCTATAAGTTCAATAGATTCATTCATTAATTTTTTCGAATCTTTTATTATTCTTGTCACTATAACTGTAACATCAGAATCTTTATATTTTAATTTATCCTCTTGTAACAAACCCGCTTTATAACATTCTGACATTGTCCTATCTAATGAACCTAATCTCCCAATAGTTCTTCCCATTAAATATTGAACCTCTGCATAATTTTCAATGTTTGGTGAATTAATAAATGTATCTAATGAATTTGTTAAATCACTATAAATGTTCTTAAACCCATCTAAATCTGTTCTGTAATAACCCAATGACTTATTATTGCTATTTTCTGTATTTCTCCAAAACATTAGTGCTATACCAATTAAGCATAAGATTATGATTGTAGTTATTTTATGATTTTTCATATATCCTCCCCCTTATAATAAATTGCACCGCATTTTCCTACTTATGCGTCGCAACATAAGAATATAGTGACATATTATTGATTTCTATTGTTTCTTAACTCTTTTAATATTAGTGATGTTGATATTCCTACAATTGCTGAAAGATATAGAATAGAAAATATAATCGCATAATAGTAAGAAAACTCAATCTGTCCTCCATCAAATATACTTGAACTTAAACTTGCTATTATAAAACCTAATATGTATATGCATACTCCCAATATTAATGGACTCATCTAAATTTCTCCTTTTAAGTTAATTGTTCACCAAATAAAATTATTAATTGCTATAGTCGCATAATTCTACTGATGTGACATTATATTTGAATATTCTGCAACTCATTAAAATCATTTACTATTTATTTTAGTATGAAATATAATTATTCAATAATTTATATATCTTACTGATTGTTCAATTCATAAATGTCATTATTATATAAATCTATAAATTCCTTATTAATTACATCTATTTTTATATTATCTTTAATAAACTGATTTACATAATTAGTTTGTTCCTCAGGGCTGATTTCTTCAGTATTGATATCAGTCAAATTTTCAAGTATATGTTTATAAACCCTACTTTTTAGGATTGAATTTCTATATGATTCTGGTGCTAAGACATTCCAGTACTGTTCTATTGTCATATCTGCCCTACTCAAGTATTCTGCAATCCATTTCTGAAATTCTTCTGAATTTTCTGCCTGCTGCTTTTGAAAATTTAAAGTTTCATTTACTTCTTTATCTGTAACATCAATATTATTTTTAGCAGCATAATAATACATGTAGGTTTCTCTGTAGACGTATTCAACAGGATTAGTTGACCAATTTGGATTTTCAATATTATTAAGTAACATAATTTTAGTTTTCCTGTCTATTATTTCATTCTTATATATTGGTATCCCATTTATGTAAGCCACTATATCATCACTTGGATTATCGCTTGCTTTACTCTCTAATATTTGTTTTAATCCCTCTCCTAAATTTTCATACCAATCTTCATTAAACATATCTAAACTTTCAGGCTCTTTACCAGTACAAGACGTAAAAAAAGTCATAATAAACAACAACAAACATAGTTTTTTCAATAACAAGTTCCTCCTTTTCATTATATAAAAACCTTCGCACACTTTTTAATTATTACTGTACCTATATACTTAATATTCTATATGTTCTGTGCAGAGGTATAGGTAAAAAAAGTTCCCTATTTTAGCATCAATTTTAGTCTGTTCTAATAGAAGAGAACCATAGGCATTTTCTATGTATTCTTCCTCTATGTGTAAAACACAATTAATTTTTTATTAAAGGTTAATAATAATCTTTTCGCAATCGCGACAACAATATGCACTTATCGCACAGCCATTCCATCCATCTGCTATTATAAACTCATTATCATTGCTGGGTTTAAAAAAGAGTTTATGCTTCTTTCCTCCCCAAAATATATCTCTAGCACTCTGAACAAAACCATTCTCCATTTCCTGGTTACAATAAGGACATTTCATGCAGTTATCACCTTTACTAAACCCTATAATCTTTGAATTGTATTTTATTACTGTTTCACACTATAAAAATATTGCTTATAATTGTAGGAAAAATTTAATCACTATTATATTAGACGAGAAGAACAAAAGATTTGTTACACAATTTTGCATTTAAATAGTAATATTTTACAATTTTAAGATATTTTAAGTTGTAAATTAATGAATGTTATTTTTCAAGCCTATATACAACTTTCTGATAAGTTCTATTATTGCAGCACCCTTCTTCTTCAACCCTGCTTCCTTCATTAATATTTCCTCTGTAAAAATTTTTTTACACTCGTATTAGTTCTATCTACATAATTATGTTAGTTACTAATATTGTTTTTAAAGATTAGTTTTTCAACTTTGTTAATTAAAATAGGCTGAATAAGAGGGTATGTCCACTCTGTCGGTAATCTATCATACAAATATACATTTTCAATTTCTGAATCTGGTAATTCTTCCATTGTTTTTATGTCAGCATAATATAACATTCCATATGTTTCTTCACCGCTTGAATTAACTCTGTTTCTTCCTGTAACAGAATAAACACTTACAGGCTTCAAATCAAATTCACATGCTCCGGTTTCTTCATATAATTCTCTTCTTGCGGTTTCAACAATGCTTTCATTTTCTTCCCTGTGACCACCTGCAACTTCATATGTATCCCTCTCTTTATGTTTGCAGACTACCCACTTCCCTTTATATTTGGCTACAATAACTGCAAATCTTAGCAGACTATCTTCAACGTAATCATAAAACTTAACTTCAATCACTTAATGTTTACCATTCCTTTCTGTAGTTAACTTCATTTACTTTTTCATTTCCTACTTTTACATACCCCAACTTTTCATATAAATGCATATTGCCAGTTTCTTTTTCTGGAGTCTGCAAAGTCCATATTTTAGTATTTGCGTGCCTTTGCTCAACGAGAATAATTGCCTTTGATGCTATACCCATATTTTGAAATTCCGGATTAATTGCTATTATACTAAGTTCACACTCTTGTTTGTTTTTCTCTACTACAAATAAAGCCCCTTGTAGTTGCCCATTTACCAGTATCTTATATGCAAAAGAATCTATAATCCAAAGCATTCGAAAATTGTGAACAAATTGGCTATAAAAATAGTTATAAAATAATTATTTCCTTGCTAAGTATAAATCTATTGTATCATATACATTTATAACATCACCATGTTCCAAAATAGCATTTTCGATTTCATTATATAATAATTGTTTTGTATGTGCTGCCATACTTCTATGGTCTGAATATGTATTTAACAGTGAAATATAACTTGAAGAGTTAAATACCCTTGTCTGGTGATATAACTTTACTTGTAAGTCTCTAAACCCATATGATCTAATAGTTTTTGATATTTTGTTATATCTTGCTGTATCATTTTCAATAAGTTTATCACTTGAGGATCTATATTTTTGGTATATACTTTGAATTTTTTGATGTAATAGATCATTTTCTCGATTAACAAATGGTTTGTTCCAAAACAATGCTAGCGTCCCACGATTTTTTAATAGATTTAATGCCTTTGGATAACCTATATTTTCAGGAATCCAATGAAATGCAGTTGCAGAGTAAAGAATATCAAAACTGCTATCATCACATTCAAAATCCTCGAATGAAGTATTATATACACTAAAATTTTCATATTTTTTAAATTTTTCTTTCGAGTATTCTGCAAGTTCCTTTCCAAGTTCAATGGCTGTTACATAGCATCCTGTTATCAGAAAAGGCATAGTTGCTTGACCAGTACCAATCCCAACTTCTACTGCTTTTTTATTTTTATTTAGTTCAGAAAATTGGATAATATCATTAAATAGTTCTTTACAATATGTTGGTCTCCATTTATCATAGTTCCCAACATCTTCATTAAATGTAAAACGTTCGTCCACTTTATCCCCTATTTTAATTATTATAATTTTTTATTTGTCCTATTTACCGCTGTGACGCAAAATTTGAAAGATACACATAACTAAATATAAGCATGCTACATCAAATCAATATACAAATTCGAAATTGCCATATTACAGTGTACTATCATTTTGTTTGGTGCAACCATATTTTTTTCGAATATCAAAAAACAATTGTATCAAGCTCTGATAATATGGTATAAATTCACCACTTTCTATCATAGAAAATATCTCTTCTTTTGAAGCCCACTTAACATTCTGAACCTCCTCATACTGCAATGATAATTCATTGATATCTACCTCTTGCTCAATTAGATAAACATCATCAAATCCATTGTTAAAGTTTATGGTAATGTGAGGTCTAATATTTTTTAAATCTATTGTTAACCCAATTTCCTCATACAATTCTCTTTCAGCAGCAGATTGACTTGTATCACCTTTTATAGCACTTCCACCGACTGTTATATCCCACATGTTAGACCAACCTTTTTTAAAAGGTTGTCTTTGTTGAATTAACATCTCACCATTAGAATTAAAAACACATACATGAACAACTAAATGATAGTTATTTTTTTCAAAAGGTTCCCCACGAACCATAGTTTTATTTGTTTTATTTCTGTTAATTTCATATACATCCCAAAGTTCCATTTTCACACCTCAAAATATCTTTCATTACTAATCAACTCGACAAATTGGAATTTATCTTATAGATTTCTCCATTAGAAATAAATCAAACTCACCATTACTTCCTTCTCTAAAAATTTCAAATCCAATTTTGTTCCAAAAATCTAAAGCATTAATATTTTCTTTTATTACACCTAGTTGAACTATTGTTTTTCTATTATTTTTACAAACATTAAATAAATCATTAATAATTAAACTTCCTAGCCCTATATTTTGCCTGCTTATATCAATTTCTAATAATCCAATCCAAATAGCATTTTTATTATTCGCATCTTGAAAACTATATCCATCGATGATGTCTAATACTGCAACCAACTCATTTTGAATATTATATATACTTATAAAATGCTTACGAGCACTATCTATAAAAGGTGGCATATCTTCAATATCTCTTTTTACACTTTCCATAGTAATAGGATAATTATTAGATAGTTTTGCAAACTCTTCATTACATTTGTATAAATCTAATATATCTTCATACTTATTATCTTTAACTTCTAAATGATCCAATATCAATCTTTGTTTGATATCATCTAATAACATTCATCTATTCTCCCTTCAAATTCCTATTTATCGGTTTTCAATAAATAAATCTTATGTCTTATAATACTAATAACCTTAAAAACATTATACCCCTGATGAGAAAACGTTTCAACTAAACTTTCCCTTGATTCACCTCATATCAAAAAAGAAATACGTGATGAAAGATAAACAATAAGTAAAATTGTAGAATTAAAAAAAGCACATTTTATTTCTTCGATGTGCTTTTTGATAAAACTATTTAGATTTTTGATAAGAGATTATTTTGGGGGACAAAACATGCATTCAACTACATGTCTCTGCGGCCTTCCATTGCACGCATGAGTGTAACCTCATCAGCGTACTCTATGTCTCCTCCGATTGGTATGCCGTGGGCTATACGCGTTGTTCTGATTCCCATTGGCTTTATCAACCTTGATATGTATACTGCTGTTGCTTCGCCTTCAATTGTCGGGTTAGTGGCAAGAATTACTTCTGTCACTTCAGAATTTAATCTGCTTACCAGATTTTTGATGTTTATATCTTCAGGACCTATTCCGTCAAGAGGCGAGATAGTGCCATGGAGGACGTGGTAAACACCTTTGTATTCCTTGGTGCGCTCCATTGCAGCAATATCTCTCACATCCTCAACAACACATATTGTTGAATGGTCTCTTTTAAAGTTGCTGCATATACTGCAAGTTTCTCCTTCTGTGAGGTTTCCGCATGTCTTGCAGTG
>VSSQ01001203.1_pt1 | contig 10699 bp, 9 predicted proteins | sample 4763081 | NCBI WGS metagenome assembly VSSQ01 (sample SAMN12137344, study PRJNA551015) | bioreactor metagenome | isolation source: SDC9 anaerobic chlorinated ethene degrading culture | place: USA: Knoxville, Tennesee | collected 2015-01-01
CTGTCTCTCAAACCCTCACTTCGATTCGTCGATTTGCGTAAAATATTTCTGGAATTTCCCCGTGATTTTTCATCCGTTGAATTCTCAGAGGCTCTGCTACGCCTGTCATCACTTCTGAAAACATCTTCTGAAGCCGGTTTGCGGTATTTTTCCTTCCATGTAGAATTATCCTGCTGCTCGCCAAATTTTCGGGGCTTCTGGATATTTTCTCCATCTCTTCTTTTCTCAGATCTTTTTTCACGGTCCCTGAAATTTTTCTCGCGATGAAAATCCGGTTTATCTTTTCCGGTAAATTTTCGGGGAGATTTTCCGAATTTTCTGTTTTCACCACCGGCAACATCCCGGTCTTCACGCTTTGTGAATTTTCTGTCACGACCAGAATCAGATTTCTCCTTTTCGGGAAATCTTCTTTCAGGTTTACCGGAATTCCTTTCCTTCTTATAAGGACCACTTTTTTTGTCGCTTCCCGGTTTATCTTTTTTGAAAAACCGTTTTTCCGGTTCCGAAGATTTTCTGTCTCTTTTATATTGATCGCCTGAGCGATCCTTGTCTGATTTTTCTCTTTTCTTTTCCATGTTTCAAATAGTCATGACAAACTTAACGAATTTTAATGATATGTCTTACAGCTTAAAAAAAAGCCGCCCCTTGAAAACGGAGCGGCATTTCTTAAACACAAATCCTGTTGACTAAATAAGATTAAGACGGCTGAAAAGCTCTTTGCGATACAAGCCACCAATAGGAATAACCTTCATCTTTCCTTCAATCACAAGATCCGGATACTTAATGGAGAAAATCTTATCCAGACGTACAATGTAGGAACGATGTACCCGTACAAAATCCTTTTCAGGAAGAATACGCATCATTTCCTTCATTGTGGTATGAGTGGTGTAGATATTATCGGCTGTATTGATAACAACATAATCCTTCAATGCCTCAACGAAATAAATTTCCTTGAAGTTGACTTTGTTCAGACGATAGTCAGCACGAACAAAAATGCTCTCTTTATCGTCTTTGTTCAAAGCGATTGAATGAAGCAGGTTGCGTTCCTTTTTCAGTTCCATGTCGCTCTGATGCTTGTTGAGAGCCATTTCGATAGTGGTGTGGAGTTCTTTTTCCTTGAATGGTTTAATGATATAACCATAAGGAATTGCTGATTTGGCTTTTTCAATGGTTGTTTCATCAGCATAAGCAGTAAGGAAGACAACCGGAATATCGTAGCGTTCGCGAATAATTTCTGCAGCCTGAATACCACTCATATCTCCTTTCAGCATGATATCCATAAGTACAAGACCCGGCATGTTTTTCTCAACTTCAGCCAGGGCTTTTTCACCGGAAGAAACAACTGCAGCGACTTGATAACCAATGTTATTCAGAATATTCTGAATGTCTTTCGCAACGATAGTTTCGTCTTCAACGATAACAATTTTGATTTTGCTCATATTAGTTTATTTTGACAGTTTAACGATTAATTGAAGCTCTGCTTTATCAAAACGACACAACATGTTTCCATCTACCTGTTCCAACAATTCTTTCAAAGATTCCTCCTCGGCTGAACCATTGAATTTATTTTCAAGCCAGATCTGAAGTTCTTTATCAAAACTGACGGTAAACATCAAACTGTTTTTATTCTGCCATTTTAATGATACAAAGTTACAAAATTTATCGCTTAAATTATCAACCAACTGATATAAGATTGTTAATATTTCATTGAAAATCAGACCTATAGGTATCGCATCATTGAGATCTGCAACAAGATTTCGGATCGAAGTGCGAAAACAGACCTTGTCAATCATAGATCCAGAGCCATTTTCACGTAGAAAATTCTGATATATTTTTTTCAGATATTCGATCAGTTGAATCGAATTGTAATTTTCGGCATCCATGTAAAAATCATTGACAATTGCCATGGAAACCAGACGACTTTTGACAGCGTCAATAGCCTGTATTGATGCAGGATCTGAGATATTCGTGGTGCACCTGTTGAGCATGCTTGAAATGATCTGATAGTTGTTTTTTACCCTATGATGCACTTCATTGATTAAAAGTTTGTTTTCGTCGATTGTTTTGTTAAGTTTACTTTCAATTTCTATCCTTCTGGCTATTTCGCGCTTTAATTTTTTATTATGACCCTCCAGCAACTGTTTTTTCACTCTTTCTTCCACCAGAAGTTTTTCTGTTGAATTGTTTCTGAATACAACCTGAAAAGCCTGTTTTCCCTTGTAATCAATCAAAATGGGTTTTGTAATAACCGTGATGGGCTTGCCGGTATCGACAGGAACTATAGTGTACTCTATGAATTCAACATCATCGCCTGCCTGAAGAGTAATAAACCGATTGCGGATTGAATCCAGATCTTCCTTGCTCATCACCAATGACAGATCAATATCCTTTGCTTTTTTGAAACCCAGCAATCGCAAAGCCTCCGGATTTGCATAATACACCTTTTTAAAATCCCTGATAATAATACCATTCGGAGATGTATCAACCAGTATTTTGTGCTCTTTATAGCTGGTTTCAAGAGCCTTTTTTGCCTTTTCCCGTTCAGTTACATCAACAAAAGAAATGATATGCTGAACCTCCCTGCCAATAATTCTTTTTTTACTTGTTACATCAACATAAATTTTCCCAAACTGGAAACAATGCACCTTCTTTCCGGTACCATTGTTTTTAAGTACACCAAACAATTTTCGGCCGGTGTATTCATAAATATTGGCTGCAACAGGAACTTTTGCAATCTTTGTTAGCTGTGAAAAATGAGTATTGTAGAAAATGATCCGCCCTTTTGAATCAGTCAGAGCTACAGCAACAGGCATTTCATCAATAAGATCCTTCAGTTCCTTCTGGCTTTTGATAAGCTGTGTAAGCATATTTTTTTCTTCAGTTACATCACTTATCAGTGCAACTATCTGTTTCTTATGTGGAAAAAGCCTGAAATTGAAAATTCTGAACAAACCCTTCACCTCCATTCTGAATTCAAATTCAGTCTTGGTGTTATGATCCCTGCAATGTTCAAGATATTCAACCGAAATCTTCTTCAATTCGTCCGGAGCACTTGTATCCTGAATTCTTTTTCCGGGTTCAACATTGAACATCTGAGCCACCCCAATATTTCCAAGAACACTGATATCTGAAATAACCAGCTTCCTGTCAAAGACAATCATAATGCCGGGAAAGGCTGACATAAAGGGCTTTTCATCAGATTCAGCCTGCATCATTTCAATATTTTTCATCATGTTCGAATGCTCATACAGAAAAAGTATTCTCTTACCGTCATCCGAATTGTTCATTCTGAAAAAGAAATATCTCAATTTTCCATCGCTCTGCTTCAAAGCAATGAAATCTGTAATGTTTACATCATTACTGTTCAGAAACAATGATGCATCGATTTCGCCCAATCTTTCATCCGAAGCAGAAACACTTATATCGGTGATTTTTTTTACTCCGATAATATCTTTTCTTTTATACTTAAGTTCATTGAAAAAAATCAGGTTTGCATCATGTATTGTGTTGTAGGAATCCAATACAATATAAGGAAATGAATACTCCGAAAAATATTCAAAATGACTACCACTACTTTTTGTAGTCCTTAGTTTACCCATGGATTCCCCGCTTTTCAGCTAATATAGCTCACAAAAGCAGTCATGTCAAGCAACCTACTCTTCTGTTATCGGATCAATTTCAGGTTTTATAATTACATTATCGTATTTTATCTCAATTCCGTTCCTATACGTAATATTTATTATCAAAGATCCGTCAGGTGCATAAATTCTCCAGTCGCCTTCACGTAAACCATTGACATACAATCCTTCAGTTTTTTTTGTGCCATCTGGATAATACCAGGTATGTTTTCCATCAGGAAGGCCATCAAAGAATTTTCCCCTGAAAATCAGTTGTCCGTCTGATTTTGATCTTATTTCCCACCAATCAACCTGAACGCCATCCTGATACTTTCCTTTCTCAATCACATCACCAATGGCATAGTACCATTCTCCTGTTTCCAGTCCTTCCGAATACATTCCCTTTACCAGTACTTCCCCACTATCGCTGTATTCAACATACTCTCCTTCCGGTTCACCATCCTCATAAAACTCTTTTTTCAACAGATTTCCGCTTTCATAATAATAATTCCATTCATCATCAGGAATACCTTTCGTCGTAAAAGAGCCTTTCTGCTCAACTTTTCCGTTGTTGTGATAGAATGTCCAGCTTCCAACCCGTTCGTTGTTTTTATAGGTTCCTGAGGCCATTAATTCACCTGTTTCATAATATTCCTTCCAGGGCCCTTGTTTTTTACCCGCAGGATCAATAATTCCTTCACCAAGCATTATTCCACCACCAAATACATATCCTTTTACAATATTTCCTGTACTGTCATACTCACGTCTGATGCCATCCGGCTTATTTTTGTAATAGCTTCCTTCAACTTTTACTTTTCCACTGGAATAATAATCCCTGCGAATTTCATATTCCTTCAGTTCTTCTGCAAACTGAGCCGGCTCATCATTGATGTATTTTTCTATACTGAGTAAAGTACCTGTTGAATCATACTTTTTCAGATATCCATTTTTCTTATCATTCAGATAGGTAACTTCTGATTTTAATTTTCCGTTATCGTAAAAATCCTTCCACAACCCCTGTTTAAGACCATTCGGATCAATTCTGTTGATATGTTCCCTGCTTATCAGAAATCCTTTTTTATATTCAGCAATGAGAATAATTACTCCATCTTTATTGTATTCAAAAGAAGTTCCGTTCTCCATTCCACCTGAAAACGGAGTAACTTTTTTTAATGTTCCATCCTGAAAAAATACTTTTGAATATTTTTCTCTCACATCATCTACAAAATAATCCTCAATAATTTCATCTTTCTGATATGTACGTCTGATACCGTTTTTCAGACCATTGCTGTAATTTATTTCCTGTGTTATTTTTCCATCTTCGGAATAAAACTTCCATAAACTGTCCAGCTGAAAATTTTTCCTGTTTCCTTCGGCTTTCAGCATACCGTTTTCATAGTATGCCTTCCAGTAACCATCAGGTTTTCCATCATGCAAAAAACCTTCTGAAGATACAATGCCGTTCGGATATTTATATTGAACAGATACAAATGCTGAATCCTGTGCATTCATTGACAATGCAGACAGCAAAATAAAAATATAACATGCAATTCTTATCATATCAGCTCATTTCAAGCATTTTTTTCAATGGTTTCAACGCTTTTTTTATCACATCATCAGATAACGTTATTTCGTTGGTTTCATTTTGCAGAACCTCTTCTATTTTTTCAATTGTATTCAGTTTCATGTATTCACAGTCATTGCAGTTGCAGGATTTATCGGCCGGAACAACAATAAATTCCTTTTCAGGACTGTATTTTTTCATCTGGTGAATTATCCCGCCTTCAGTAGCAACAATGTATTTTTTATTAATATCCGATATTGTAAAATTCAATAAAGCCTGAGTTGATCCAATGAAATCGGCCATTTCGAGTATAACACTCTGACATTCAGGATGCGCAATGAGAGGAATGCCAGGATTCTGAATTTTCAGATTTACCACCATTTCGGCTTTAAGCTGATTATGAACATGACAGCTTCCATCCCATAAAATCATATTGCGGCCGGTCACAGAATTGATATATGCTCCCAGATTCTTATCTGGTGCAAACACAATTTTTTGATTTTCAGGAAGTTGATTTACAATTTTCAGGGCATTTGTTGAAGTCACAATAATATCCGACAAAGTTTTGACAGCTGCCGAACAATTCACATAGCTGAGTACCATGTGATCAGGGTACTTTTTGAGAAATTCTTCAAACAGGTCGGCCTGGCAGGAGTCGGCCAAAGAACAACCTGCATTCATATCAGGAATAAGAACTTTCTTTTCCGGATTCAGAATTTTTGCAGTTTCAGCCATGAAATGAACTCCTGCAAAAACAATAATATCGGCTTTTGTTTTTTCGGCCTGTTGGGCCAAAGCCAGACTATCTCCCACAAAATCAGCAATATCCTGAATTTCTGGTATCTGATAATAGTGAGCCAGTATTACCGCATTTTTTTTTCTGCGGAGTTCATTGATATTATTAATATTGTTTTTCATTTAGAAAAAATCAAAATTTAATAAGAATAATAAGCTCTGTGAATTGGTTGAAAAAAGAAAATGACCAGATTTGGAATATTCTTTTTTTCTGTTTTGTCAACAATTGAAAGCTTCTTATTAACTGCAAAAATAACTGTTTTTGTGGTAAATGTCAATGTTTTCAACAATCTGTTCATATTTGATGCTGTGAATAAAATTATTGTTTTCAACATTTGAATAATAGTTAATAAATCTGCTTTATAGTGTTATTAATCCATAAAAAATTAATTTGGAAGATTGAAAATTGTATTTGTATATGCGAAAATCCGATAAAACAAAAATAATTTATTGTGACTTTTTAACAGACATAAAATGAATTGTTGAAAAAATGGTTAAATGATTATAAGTAAATTAAATCGGTGAAAAAACAGTCAGATACGAAAGACCCTATCCGAAAAGATAAATCGGTTAATCAATTGTTTTATAATATTTTTCAAGCTTTTAACATGAGAATGGGATATTGTTAATACTTTTGCAATAAACAAAAAGGTCCGATGAAAGTACAACAAATTGTCATAGCTTCTGATCACGCCGGTTATAAACTGAAAAAGAGCATTATCAGGCATTTTTCAAAGACTGTTTATTTTTCGGATATGGGGACACATTCAACAGACAGTTGCGATTATCCTGATTTTGCTCACAGCGCAAGTGTTGCTATTACCCGTGGTGAAATTAGCAAGGGAATTCTTATCTGCGGGTCTGGCAACGGCATGGCGATGGCTGCCAACAAACATCAGATGATTCGTTGTGCATTGGCATGGAATGTTGAAATTGCGCAACTGGCAAGGCAACACAACAATGCCAATATGTTATCTCTTCCGGCAAGATTTATTTCGGAAAAAGAAGCCTTTGAAATTGTTGAAGCCTTTTTAAACACCGAATTTGAAGGCGGAAGACACGAAAACAGGGTAAGAAAAATATCTGAATTCTGATCAGTAAGGTTATATTTCTTAATTTCGCATAAACATATCAAAGAGGTGTGTTTATTTGGATTTCAGTTATCTACAAGTATGGGCAGCAACGGATTCGGAACTTTAAGAAACCAGATTTCGGAAAAGCTTTCTGATAAAGAGCTGCAACGTGTTTTACTGAAGAACACCAGTCATTATGAAACCCAGTACAGAGAAGGGATAAAACAGTTTGACGACTTCGAAGGCTGCCGCGAGCGGTTGTCCTATATTAAAAGAAGAGCCCTCAACAATCTGGATAAATATCTGCTTGAATTTGAAAGCAGGTTTATCCGTAATGGAGGTACTGTTTATTGGGCCGATACAATTGAGGATGTAGCGAAGATTATTTCTGAAATTCTTCCTGACAATCCCGGTCTGATTGTCAAATCAAAGTCCATGACAAGTGAAGAGGCCGGTTTCAACAAACAGGTGCAGGAAAGAGGCGATGAGGTGGTTGAAACCGATCTTGGTGAATTTATTGTGCAGCAGATGGGTCAGAAGCCGTCGCACATAACAGCCCCGGCAATTCATTTATCGCGTGAACAGATTTCAGCATTTTTCAGAACCCGCTTTGGGACCAATGAAAATGCAAGTGCAGAAGAAATTACGGATTTTGTAAGAAAGCTGCTGAGGACAAAATTTACGGAATCAGCTGTTGGGGTAACGGGTGCCAATTTTATCATCGCCGATACAGGTTCGGTCGCCATTACCGAAAATGAAGGAAATGCTTCGCTTACAACGGCCTGGCCAAAGAAGCATATTGTTATTGCAGGCATTGAAAAAGTGATTCCATCGGTGAAGGAACTTTATCTGTTCTGGCCCATGCTGGCATCGCATGCAACCGGGCAAAAAATTTCCGTTTACAATCATTTAATATCAGGTCCTGCACGCAGTGCCGAACTCGACGGACCAGCGGAAATGGCGGTGATACTTCTCAACAACAACCGGCATTTGTTGCTGGAAGACATGAATTTGCGTGAGTCGTTGAATTGTATTCGTTGTGGCGCCTGTTTGACTGTTTGTCCGGTTTTTCGTCGTTTATCGGGTCATGCTTATCCTTCGGTTTACAGCGGCCCGATTGGTTCTGTAACGCATCCACACACGGGTGGTGAAGAAAACGGATTCTATATTTCATTTGCTTCGAATTTGTGCGGAAAATGCAGCAAGCGTTGTCCGGTGAAAATAAAACTGCACGATCTTATGGTTTATAACCGTCATCTGGCAGTTGAAAGAAAGCAAATACCTTCAACAGAAGGTCGTTTGATAAGAATGATAGTAAAACGGTTGAAATCGCGCAAAGGCATGGAATTCTGGAGTCCGAAAGTAAGAAATATAGCTTTCCGCATCATGATGCGGAAAACCTGGATGCGATATAAAGCGCCTTTGCAGTTTGCCGGAAAGAGCTTTAATAAAAGCATGACGGAAAAGAAAAAGTAAGCAGATTTTACCTGATGTAGCTTCGGATGATATCCATGGTTTTGGATACGTATGAATGCCCATACAAATTTACATGAACCAGCAAAGGATAAAGATTGAAAATATCAGAACGCTGTCTCCAACCAGGCTCCATTGGATAAGCCTCGTTGTAATTGGCATAAAAATCATTCGGAAATCCCCCGAAAAGCATTGTCATGGCAATATCGGATTCTCTGTGACCATAGTAGCATGAAGGATCATAAATAGCTGCTTTTCCATCCGGCCCCGACATATAGTTACCCGCCCAGAGGTCGCCATGAATAAGAGCTGGTTTTTCAACCGGAACCAGATTGGGCAGTTTTTTATAAAACAAGTCAAACTCGCGCTCAGATTCAGGTTTCAGAAATCCGTTTTTAACAGCCATTTCAAACTGAACAATCAAACGTTCTTTAATGAAAAATTCAATCCAATCTGAGTGAAAAGTGTTGTTTTGCCTCAGGGAGCCAATATAATTATTGAATTTAAGGCCGAATTGCCGCGAAGAGTTTCTGTGAAGCAAAGCCAGGCGATATCCGAAATTGCGCCAGAAATTCTTTTCAGGTATTTCAGATTCAAGAAATTCCATCAGAAGAAAACTTGTTCCACCTCCGTCGCAGTCGCACAGAATGGGCTCCGGAATGGTTAGTTTGGTATGGGCTAAAGCTAGAAGCTCCAATCCTTTTTTTTCTGACTCAAACATGCCCGGGAATTTGTTTGATGGACTGTATTTGACAAAAAAGCGGCCTTCGGAAGTATTGATCTCAATTGCTGCACAAACACTGCCACCTCCCACCTGTTTGGCAGAATTTATTATCAGATCCGGATAATAATAATAGAGTTTTTGCGATATTGCAACTGTGAGTGCCTTCATAATCCGAAGGATGAAAAATATGAAGCACAAATATAATTAACTTACCTTTGCAAAGCAAATATTTGAAATATGAGATCATTGTTTCTACTGTCCGCACTGCTTCTGTCATCATTTATCATGGCGCAGAATACCGACAAGGTTAATCAGACTAAACATATCCAGCTTTCAGGTCTGTCAGATCCGAAAGGTTATCAGCTTTGGGAGAATTTTGAAGATATGCTAATGCCTCCAACTGGTTGGCAGCTGCAACAGGGTCCGACACCTGCAACATGGGACACAGCGTCGTTTGATCCCTGCATGGAGTTTGGTTATGTTCATTGTCTCTATGATCAATCTCTTTCTGGAATTCAGGATGAACGCCTTATTTCGAGAGTTGTTGATATGAGAACATTCTCTTCGGCATTTCTTTCCTTCTATTTTCAGTTTTCGAAATACTGGGGAATTTCGCCGTATGACAATTATGACCTTCTGGTACTTGCCAGTACGGATAGTGCCCAAACTTTTCCGGATACACTCTGGAGAGAAACAGATTCAGATACTTCAACCTGGAATAATTTCAACTGGGTTCATGCTGTGGTTGATCTGTCGCCCTATATCGGTACCGAACATTTTGCAGTTGCCTTTGTTTATTATGGCTATGATGGTGCGGAAGCGGCCCTTGACATGGTTTCAATAGAAACTGTGGGTGGTATGGAAGAAAGCACCATGAACCTTTTTGCATACCCGAATCCAGCCAGCAATAATCTCAGAATTGATGAATCTGATAGCGGAACTCTGACAATTTGTGACCTGGATGGCAGAATGGTTATGAGCAGGGATTTCGGTGGAAATGAAACTATTGATATTTCAATGCTGACTCCGGGACGCTATATGGTTTCGCTGCAAACGAAAAATTCAGTGAAAAACATGCCGTTGATCATTACGAGATAAATACAGCTGAATATTATCAAAAGCCCGCTGATAGCGGGTTTTTTTATTTACTGATGTCAGTCTTAAAGCAATGGTTTCAGGTGACTAATATCAAATAATTGTATTTTTGAACAAAATCTCAAATATGAAACAGTTATTACTGATTGTTTTTCTGACACCTCTGATTCTTTCAGCCCAGATAAAAACCGATGCTGTGTCGCGCAACAAGATGGTTTCCGGTAAATTCAATTCTGATGTTTCATGGAGGAAGATCAACAATCAGGAATATTTCCCAATGTTGGCAAAAGTGAACAAGAATTACAGCGAAGAACAGCTGCCGGAAGGTGTTTTGCAGGGTTCTCGTTCCGGAAATATT
>VSSQ01001205.1_pt1 | contig 10678 bp, 6 predicted proteins | sample 4763081 | NCBI WGS metagenome assembly VSSQ01 (sample SAMN12137344, study PRJNA551015) | bioreactor metagenome | isolation source: SDC9 anaerobic chlorinated ethene degrading culture | place: USA: Knoxville, Tennesee | collected 2015-01-01
GCTTTTAATCCTTCTCAAGCACGCGCAGGACTCGGGTATGATTCACATCTGGAACGATTAGGGATATATGACGCCATAAGTCCGCTCGCCCGGTATAAAAGAATTGCGGCAATCGCGACAAGGAGACTGCGAGCATGTTACATCTTATTCCTGGTTTTACCGCCTTCATCCTTTGCGTTACGGCGCTGTTGGGTTTGGTGGCGGGCAGCTTTTTAAACTGCATGGCCTGGCGAATGACCCATGGGGAATCGGTCTTCAAAGGCCGCAGCCACTGCGCCTGCTGCAACCATATCCTGGCTCCTTGGGACCTGGTACCTCTCGCGAGCTACGTGGCGCTCAAGGGACGCTGCCGCTACTGCGGCGGTAAAATCTCTCTGCGGTATCCCACGACGGAGCTGGTGACGGCCTGCGTTTTTGTTGCCCTTGTCGCGCGTTATGACGTCGGCCTTCCCGTTATTCGTTTCCTTGTGCTTGCCGTTATCCTGCTGGCTCTGTCTCTGGTTGACCTGGAAGAAAGAATCATTCCGGATTCTCTGCTGATTGCGGCGGGCCTCTGGTGGCTTTTAACGCTGCCTTTCGTTTCCGATGAGCTTCTTTCCGATGTGGGACGGGGCCTCATCGGCGGGGCGGGTATCGCGCTTCCAATGCTCCTTCTGGTGATTGTGGCCGATAAGATCATAGGCCGGGAGACTATGGGCGGCGGAGACATCAAGCTTTTCTTTGTCGCGGGGCTCTATCTTGGATTGCCTCTTAATCTATTGAATCTGATCCTATCCTGCGTAATCGGAATCATTTTCGGACTTGCCGGGAAAAAAGCCAGGCAGACAGATGAGGACCCGGCGGCAATCCCGTTCGGGCCAGCCATTGCCGGAGGAATTCTGGGTACGCTGCTTTTTGGACAAGCTATTTTGAACTGGTATCTGGGATTCTTTTTTTAGATTTGATATTTAAAACCTTCCGCCCGGCTTAGAGCCGGGCGGAAGGTTTTGTTTACAGTAAAATCAAATCAACCAGTTCCTCAGATGAAACATCGAAAAAGTACCAGCTGACCGGAATCAATTCCAAAACGGCGGTAAGAGCCCTGCGCTCCATACGGCAGCCCTTCAGCTCTCCGGCAAGCTCGTCGGCATCGCCGTTTCCGATAAAGTCCCCAAAGACCGCAAGGTTAGCAATGCGGCCTTCAACCACCTGGATGCGAAGTTCCACGAGGCCGCAGGAGGGAAAGCGCTTTGATCTGCGCACGGTATAATCGGGGGAGACGCCGTAGTTCCAGTCCCACAGCTCATACCGCCCCTGGCGAATTTTCTGAACTCCCATCAGGTCGGCTGGGGAGAGGGTATAAGTTTCAAGCTCCTCCCCCTCGGTCATGTTGGCAAGAAGGGCTTCCCTGAACTGTTTGAGTGTAGTACCCTCGGGCAGATAAGGGCGAAGGTTGGTAACCCGGTTGCGGACCGACTTGACCCCCTTGGATTCAAACTTCTCCGGGTCGGCTTTCAAAGCTTCGGACAGAACGGAGAGGTCTGAGTCAAAGAGAATGGTGCCGTGGTGCATGATCCGGTCATCCTTAATGTACTGGGAGTTGCCGGAGAATTTCTTGCCGTCTATGACGATGTCGTTCCGGCCCTGCATACCGGCGTGGACGCCCAGCTTTTCCAGGGCGCGGATGAGAGGAAGACAAAAGTACTGCAGATCGATGACCTGGGCGTCTTTGGCGTCGGCAATGAACGTGTAGTTAAGGTTGCCCAGATCATGATAAACAGCGCCGCCGCCGGAAAGACGGCGTACCACCTTGATGTTGTGCTCACTCACATAGACGGCGTTCACTTCTTCGGCCGTATTCTGATGACGGCCGACAATAATGGCGTTGTCGTTCTGCCAGAGCATAAAATAGGTTTTATCTCTCGGAAGGTTTTTAAAAACGTATTCTTCCAGCGCAAGGTTGAACGCGGGATCGGTGGAGGGGCTTTCAATATAAGTGATGGCCATGGTGAAACTCCTTAGCTTAAAATTAATAATATAATATTTTACACCGTTTTCTCCCTTTTGTCACCTGAAAACGGAAAGAAAAAGGGCGGTAAGTCCATATCCCAAGAGCGCACAGCCGGGAAAGGTAAGCAGCCAGGTAAGAAATATGGATTTCACCACAAAACCGTTTACCTTTCCGGGAGTTTCCGCCATGCCCACGCCAAAGATAGCGCTTGTTTTGGTGTGAGTGGTGGAGACGGGCAGGCCGAAAAGAGAAGCGAGAAGCAGGCAGGCTCCGCCCGCGAGATCTGAGGCAAGCCCCTGCCGCGGTCCCAGTGTGGTCATGCGGGAACCGACTGTTTCCACGATCCGCCTGCCGCCCGAGAAGGTCCCCAGAGAGATAGCCGCGGCGCAAATGAGCATGATCCACACAGGAACATAAAAGACCGCCGGTTCGTGCTCCCCCGACGCCAGAGCGAAGCCAAGAAGAAGAATTCCCATGAACTTCTGACCATCCTGAGCCCCATGGGCGAAGGCCATGACAGCCGCGCCGACGATCTGCGCCAGGAAAAAAGACCGGGATCCAGCCTCCCCTTTGGTCAGAAAGCGGAGCAGACGGGCAAAGAACCGCCCCGCCAGATAACCCATCAGCGTGGAAAGAATCAGCCCCAGAAAAACCTTCAGCCAGGCTTCCGCATTGAGGGCCGAGAAATTACCTCGCAGAGCGACCGCCGCTCCCGAAACTCCCGCCGCCAGAGCGTGGCTCTCGCTGGTGGGGATGCCGAAAAGCCAGGCGGCGCAGGCCCACAGAATCACGGCGCAGAGCGCGGCGGTAAGCGCAATGAGGGCGGTTTCCCGATCAGAGCCAAAATCGGAGAGACTGAAAAGCGTATGGGCAACCTGAGGCGCAAGGGAGGTCATAACCACAACGCCGAAAAATTCACAGAAGGCGGCAAGGCAGGCAGCCCGTCGGAAGGGAAGAGCGCCGGTCGCCACCGCAGTCGCAATGGCGTTGGGCGCGTCGGTAAGCCCATTCACCGCCATAACGCCGAGCATAAGAACGAAAAAGAAAAAGACAGACAAGAAACCGCACCCCCAGTCCATTTTACGGACATTAGGGCGCGGTCATGTCAAAATATTAATCAAGCATTTTAGCCTAGGATATCAAACGCAATTTTCATATTCAAGAAACAATTTGATAAAGTGATTCATTCAGATGTATTTCAACGTATTGGGTTTGTTCAGCACACATTATTTATTGAAGAGGTCCTTTCGGGTGGTGAGAGGGAAGCCCCGGTTGAACAAATGCTCCGTGCGTTCCACAAAAGCCCTGGCCGCGTAAGACAACGTGTGGTTCATCTTCCAGAAGATCATAATATCCCAGGAATACTTGGGTTCAAAGGAACGCCAGCACATATCGTCCGGCAGGGTCGGGAGCACCGGCAGCGGCAGGATGGAAATACCGTTGCCCGTCCGTGCGATCAGCGTGAGAAATTCCCACTGTGAGCTTGTGACGTTAACCGTGGGCTCGAAGCCCAGGTCACGGCAGCGCTTGAGGGTCTGGATGTTGAGAAAGAAACCCTCGGAAAAGAGATTGAGGGGCTGGTGGCGAAGATCGGAAAAAGTAATGCTTTCTTTCTGTGCCAAAGGATTATCACGCTTCATGACGGCGACGATCTGTTCATAGCCAAGAGGCCTGATTATGAGGTCGGGGGCGGTGATGGGCTGAATGCCGATGCCCAGGTCAAAGGTCTCGTCCTGGACGGCGGGAATAACCTTTACTGCGTCAATTTCCCGTACAGATACCGTAATTCCGGGGTAATGCCGTTTGAAGTCATCAATGATCTCGGTAAAATAAAGGGTGCTGATGATCGGGGGCAGGGCAATGGCAACGCGGCCGGACTGAAGATTTTTCAGGTTCAGTGCGGTGGCGTTGATGCCGTCGAATTCCTTGAGTATCACCCGCGCGCGGGCGAGCAGCGCCTCACCCACGTCGGTAAGGCGGAGCTTGGAGCTTTCCCGGTCGAAGAGCGGTTCATCCAGTTCCAGCTCCATACTTTTGATCGCCTTGCTGAGTGTAGGCTGGGAAACATAGAGACGCCGTGCGGCTTTTGTGAAGCTCATCTCCTCATATACCATAACAAAGTATCGCAGTTGTCGGATATCCATCTCGATGCCTCCTGTGTTGGTAAAAAGCTATTATTAATAAATAATTCTAATCTATGAAGAGTAGATTGTAAAGAGGCAAATCCTCATAACTTTATGGAATGGGCGGGATTAAAAAAAGTTCCGCATGGTAATTGCCATGCGGAACCCGGGGATTTATTAATGAGAATTTTCTTCCGCCTTAGCACCGTCCTTCATAGGCTCGCCGTGGATAATGTATCGGGAAATCGGTTTGTAAACTACGAAGGTAGCGACCGAATTGAGCCCGGCTTTGAGCAGGTTGAAGGGTAAAATCGCGGGAAGCAGCATCGCGTCCACAACCGCTACAGGGGCGCCCATAAAGGAAGGCGTGATGAAATGGTTGGCGACCATCATGATCCCGCCCATGGCGACCGTGCCGCAGGCAAGGCCGATTACGGCGCCGCTGCGGGTGTGCTTCAAACGGTAAATGCTGCTTGCGATAATGACCAGGGTGGAGGTGGCGATGATATGCATAAGGATGCCGTAGATGCCGCTTATGGAACTGACGGTGACGCCCTGGATAACGCTCGCGGCGACGGTCAGAACGATGCCGGCCAAGGGGCCGTAAGCAAAAGCGCCGATGAGGATGGGGATGTCGGCTGGATCATACTCCAGAAATGAGGCGGAGGGGATGATGGGCAGGTGGATGAGATAGACGAGCACCACGGAGAGAGCCACCAGCATAGCCATCACAGCGAGCTTTTTGGTACGGAGATTCATGAAAAAACACTCCTTTTCGGGGAACAAAAAGTCCCCTGACACATAGTAACACCTGAAAAGCAATGCCTTCCAGGTGTTAAAAGCATAAGGAGAGTGCACAAAAAACGACATACTTATACGTACGCTATAACACATCTTCTTCCATCCAGACTATACTGTCGGCCTCGGAGTTTCACCGAGTCAGTCGCAGAATTAACGATACTGCGAGTCGCGGGCTTTACCGCCGGTGGGGAATTACACCCCGCCCTGAAGACATTTATTCAGTTGTTCTGAACTCATTATACACATAATTTCGAAAAATGCAAGCCCTCTCCGTTAAAAACAAATGTTCGATATACAATTGACGAAGTAGCCAATTTATAGTATAATCAATGAAAATACCGCAGGTTCCGAAAGAAGGTAAGCGCGCGATTGGACAGGAATACCACCTGCTGCTTTACCGGCCACAGGCCGGGCAAACTGCCATGGGGAGAAAACGAGAACGACCCCCGGTGCATTGCGCTCAAAACAAGGCTTGCCCAAGCTGTGAAGGAAGCCTATCAAAAAGGAATGCGTCATTTTATCTGCGGCATGGCAAAAGGAGCCGACATGTACTTCTGCGAAACCGTGCTGGAGCTTCGGAAGGACATGGATGGCATCACCCTGGAAGCGGCCATTCCCTGCGAGGAACAGGCCGTGCAGTGGAAGGAAAGGGACCGCAAGCGGTATTACAATCTGATTGAACAATGCGATTTTGAAACCATGGTGCAGCATCATTACGACCGTCAGTGCATGCAGCGCAGGGACCGCTATATGGTGGACAACTCCTCTCTTGTGATCGCGGTATACGCCGGGGTTTTAGGCGGGACCATGTATACCATTACATACGCCATGCGCCAGGGCCTGGAGCTCATCATGCTTGAAATTTAGCATTTTAATAATTGCAGAAGCAGGGCGATAACGCGGAAGCGTTATCGCCCTGCTTTTTATAACACGCATAATTTCCCCTGCCCGGCGGGCAAAATGTCTTTTGATTCCATGTAAAAAAGAGAGGGGGCAGAAATGCCTTGAAGGAGAGAGAACCGTTTTCTTACGCTGCCGATTGCGCGGCAGCCCTTGAAGCCGACGGCAAATCGTCAGGCGGAAGTCTTCGACGTCAGCTGAAGGCGCAGCTCAAGTGGCTCAAGGAAACGGAGACACGGCTCACGTACTCGGACGCCGTCTCCCGGCCTGCTCAATGGTTACTGGACAACAGCTGGCTCGCCCGGCGCGAGGGACTGGAAGCAATGTCCGCCTTCCGGGGCTGCGGCTTTCTGCGCGGAGCAAACGGGAATCCTTATCTGATGGAACTGGCCCGCGCACTGGTGCGCGCGCCGTTTGAACTTACACAATCGAATATCGAGGTATTCCTGGAAGGCGCGCAGAAAAGCAGGGCGTTTACCGAAAAAGAACTCTCGCTCTGGGTGAGCGCAGTCAAGCTGGCACTGGTGGAGTGCCTTTCCGAGCTCTCGGGAGAGATTGAGCCGCAACCGGCGGGAGAGGCGGATAAAAAGAAGGAAGATCAGCTCGCCGCCCGGCTCTGCGCTGTTTTCTCGGCCCTGAAGCTGTTGGGAAGCGCCGATTTGTCGAACGTCTTGGAGGGGGCGAGCCGGGTCGAGCAGCTTCTCTCCAAAGATCCGGCGGGAGTGTACCTTCAGATGAGCGACGATTCCCGGCTGCGCTACCGGCACATGGTATGTACCCTTGCCAGAAAGTTTGGCCTATCCGAGGAAGAAGTTGCCCAAACGGTCCTGCGGCTTTCGGAAAATGGGGCGGGAGAAGAACGCCATGTAGGTTACTACCTCTTTGCCCACCCACTGGGCAGACCAGCGCCACTAAGCTCTCCTATCCTTTATTCCGGCATCGTTTTGTTTGCCACGCTGCTCATCACTTTCCTGCTCGGGGCTTCTCTCCACAGCGGCTGGGTGACCCTTCTTCTGCTTTTTCCTGTTTCCGATATCGTGAAAAACTGCGCGGATTTTCTGGCCGTGCGGTTGGTTCACCCGAGGCCCGTCCACCGGCTCGCTCTGAAGGAAGGTATCCCGCCCGAGGGGAAAACCCTCTGCGTCATTGCCTGCCTTATCACCGACGATGAAAAGTCGGGCGAGCTGGTCACGCTCCTGGAGCGCTATCGACTGGCCAACCGGGAGGTGGGTCCGAACCTCCTGTTCGGCCTGCTCGCCGACCTTCCGGACAGCACAACTCCCTTAAATTCCGCGCAGATACGCCGCATGGAGGCGGTGCAGAAGAGGGTGGAAGCCCTCAACAGGACTTATGCAGGCGGGTTCTATCTCTTTTTCCGCAGGCCCCAGTATCATTCGGGGGATGAACGCTACCGCGGCTGGGAGCGAAAGCGGGGTGCCCTTATTGAGTTGGTCCGTATGCTGAGAGGCCGCAGAACTCACCTGAAGATCCTTGCGGGGGACCCGGCGGGTCTTTCTGATATGCGCTATCTCATCACGCTGGACAGTGATACCTCCCTCAACGTGGGCACCGCCAGGGAAATGGTGGGGGCGATGCTCCATCCCCTGAACCGACCCAGGATAGATCCGCGTCTGCGGGTGGTGACCGACGGATATGGGCTGCTTCAGCCAAGGGTCGGGGTGGAGCTTCAGGCTGCAAACCGCTCGCATTTCTCGCGTATCTTTGCCGGACAGGGCGGCGTGGACCCTTACGGTTCGGCTTCCAGCGACGTGTATCACGACCTCTTTGACCGGGGCACTTACACCGGAAAAGGTATTTTTGATATCGACGCATTTTTATCCTGCCTGGACAAACGGTTTCCGCAGAACACCGTTCTGTCCCATGACTTGCTGGAAGGCGCTTACCTCAAAGCAGGCCTTCTGGGCGACGTGGAGCTCACCGACGGCTACCCCCAACGGGTTACCGCGTATTTTTCGCGCCTTCACCGCTGGGTGCGCGGAGACTGGCAGCTCCTGCCCTGGCTGGGGAGACGTGTGAGGGTGGAAAACGGGGCGAAGGAGGACAACCCGCTTTCCGCAGTGGACAGGTTTAAAATCTTAGACAACCTGCGCCGCAGCATTTCCCCGATTGTTACCCTGGCGGCGCTGATGCTGGGAATGTGCCTGAAGCGCCCGGCGCTTGCCGCCGCATCCACCGCCGCCATCCTGTCGGCCTTATCCAATCTTTTGCTTTCCGGAGCGGACACCGCCATGCGCGGGGGCCGGGGCCTCCGGGAACGCTACCACTCGACGGTGATTGCCGGACCGGGAGGCGTGATCGTCCAGACGCTGGTGCAGCTTCTTCTGCTTCCCGCCCAGGCAGCCACCTGTATCTCGGCCATTACCCGTTCTCTGTGGCGCCAGATGATTTCCCATAAAGGCCTGTTGGAATGGACCACGGCGGCGGAAACGGAAAAAAAGGATAAAAACAGTCTGCTCTCGTATTTCCGTGCCCAATGGCCCGCCTCCCTGTTCGGAGTCATCACCATGATGTTTGCCGATCTGCCCGCAGGCGGCGCGGTCGGCTTGCTGTGGGCGATCTCTCCGCTCTTTGCCTGGGCCATGAGCAGGCCGATTTCGCCTACAAGGAAGGCCGCGGCGGAGGATTCGCCTTTTCTTCTTCACGAAGGGGCGCTTATCTGGCGTTATTTTGCCGATTTTCTGAGACCGGAAGACCACTGGCTCCCGCCGGACAACTGGCAGGAGGAGCCAAACCCGACTCTGGCACGCAGGACTTCGCCCACTAATGTGGGGCTTGCCCTTTTATCCGTGCTGGCAGCGGCGGACCTTGAGCTGCTGGAACGGGAAAAGGCGTCAAGCCTCCTCGGCCATATGCTCGCCTCCATCGAGGAGCTTCCCAAGTGGAAGGGCCACCTTTACAACTGGTACGATACCGCGACCGCGAGGCCGCTGGAACCCCGTTATGTCTCCACCGTGGACAGCGGAAATCTCTGCGGCTGCCTCATCACCCTGTGCGAGGGTCTGTATGAATGGGGAGAGGACGACCTGGCAAGGCGTGCCAAGGCTCTCTCAGACCATATGGAGCTTTCAGCGCTCTACGACCCGGAACGGAAGCTTTTTACCATTGGCTACGACGTGACGGCGGGGGCCTTCACCGAAGGCTGGTATGATTTAATGGCAAGCGAAGCCCGGCAGACGAGCTATCTGGCGGTGGCGAGGGGAGAGGTCCCGCCACGCCACTGGCGCAGGCTTTCCAGGGCTTTGGTTTCTCATGCCCGTTACAGCGGAATGGCCTCCTGGACGGGCACTATGTTCGAATACTTTATGCCGAGTCTGCTGCTCCCCGTTTACCAAAACTCCCTGCTCTACGAATCACTGGCCTTCTGCCTCTTTGTGCAGAGGGGAAGGACCGCCAGGCTGGGCATTCCCTGGGGAATCTCCGAGTCCGCCTTTTACTCGCTTGACGGTTCTCTCAATTATCAGTATAAGGCCCACGGGGTGCAGCGGCTGGGGCTGAAGCGGGGTCTGGACTCCGAACTGGTGATTTCCCCCTATTCCTCCTTCCTGGCCCTTCAACTTGCTCCGGCTAGTTCGGTTGCCAATCTGCGCCGTCTGAGAGAAATGGGAATCGAGGGGAAATACGGCCTTTTCGAGGCGATGGATTATACCGAGAGCCGCCGGACGGGAGAAGCCCCTTTTGAACCCGTGCGGTGCTATATGGCTCATCACCTGGGGATGAGTTTGCTCGCCATCGACAACGCCCTCAAGGACAATATCATGCAGCAGCGCTTTATGCGGGACCGGGCCATGCTGGCCTTTCGGGAGCTTCTGCAGGAAAAGGTGCCCGTGGGGATTGTACCCCTCAAATCGGGCGTCCGGATCGTGCCGGAAAAGCCGAAACGAGCGGAATCCGGCTCCTTTGCCCGTTCGGGCACCTGGAAAGAGGGGGAGTGGCCCATCCATCATCTGGTCTCCAACGGGGCCTATACGGTAAACTGCGACGCCTCGGGCCGCAGCGTTTCCCGGATGGGGAACACCACGCTCTTCCATTCCGTTTTTTTAACTCCCGGAACCAAGCCGGTTCCCGCTGCCCTCTCCTTTTGTTTTTCCAACTCCGCCGATCTGTTCTGCACGGCGCAGGAGGATCTTCGTGCGGCGCAGAGTCTGAAGGTTCCCCAGCGGGAAAACGGCGAACTGAGGGAGATTACCGTAACCTGGTCGGGGTCGGGGGAATGGCGGGGAGAACTTCTGTTTTACCTGGAACCGATCTTAGCCCCGATCCGGGATTACGAGGCGCATCCGGCCTTCTCCAAGCTCTTTGTGGAAAGTGCTTACACCGGGGATGGTGTGGTATTTACCCGCAGACCGCGGGGCAATGTCCAGGAAGCCTCCCTGGCGGTACTCTGGGACGCGCCCAGCGCCCGCTTTGACACCAGCAGGGAGGCGGCTCTGGGACGCGGCGGCACAAAAGCGCTGGAAGCGGTGAGAAACCGTCCTGCCCAGAGCACAGCAGGCGCGGTACTGGACCCGTGCCTGCTTGCCCGGTTTCCCGTTTCGCTTATTCAAGGGGAAACCCGCACCGTAAGGATTGCCATTTCAGCATCCAGCGGGGTAGAAGACGCCGTGGAAACAGCCCTGCACCTCCTGCGTCCGCCGGGAAAGGAAAAGGAGACGGGCCGTCTGGACCGGCTCATTTCTCTCTGCGCGATGACGGGGGAAGACGCGCTCAGGACATTCCGGCTGCTGGACGAGCTGACTCTGTTTATCGAACAGAGGCGTTGGTTTGATCAGTGCGCCCTCTGGCCATATGGGATTTCGGGCGACGTGCCCATCGCCCAGATCGAGGTCCGCGACCAGGATCAGGC
>VSSQ01001206.1_pt1 | contig 10665 bp, 12 predicted proteins | sample 4763081 | NCBI WGS metagenome assembly VSSQ01 (sample SAMN12137344, study PRJNA551015) | bioreactor metagenome | isolation source: SDC9 anaerobic chlorinated ethene degrading culture | place: USA: Knoxville, Tennesee | collected 2015-01-01
TCCTTTGAAAGCTGTTTCTGCGGCTGACCGTTTTTCTGACGTTCATCATAACCTTCCGCATAGAAATAGCGTGATGAATCGGGGGTGTGAATTTCGTCAATCAAAACAATTTCATCACCAATTTTTCCGAATTCATATTTGGTGTCAACGAGAATCAGACCTTTTTGTGCTGCCATTTCAGTTCCGCGGGCAAACAATTTCAGCGTGTAATCTTCGAGTTTTGAATAATCATCAGCGGAAACAAGTCCATGTTTAATGATGTCTTCGCGCGAAATATCCTCATCATGACCGATGTCTTCCTTGGTGGTCGGCGTAATAATCGGTTTTGCGAATTTCTGGTTTTCTATCATTCCGTCGGGCATGGGCTCTCCGCAGAGCGAGCGTTTTCCGGCTTTGTATTCGCGCCAGGCGTGTCCGGTGAGATATCCGCGGACCACCATTTCAACCTTAAACGGCTCGGCATATTTCCCGATCATCACCGAAGGATGCGGGACGGCCAGTTTCCAGTTGGGAACAATGTCTCTGGTAGCATCGAGAAACTTAGCGGCAATAAGATTGAGTACCTGACCCTTGTAGGGAATTCCACGCGGCAAAACCACATCGAATGCCGAAATACGGTCACTTACGATCATTACCAATAAATCATCAACACGATATACGTCGCGCACCTTTCCGTGATATACGGATTGGGTAGGACTGAATTGAAACTGTGTTTTTACGAGATCTTTCATAAGGGGGTTGTTATTGATTGAAGGAGTACTGTTCTGTTTTTTTCAAATGAAGCTCATAGGCCAATTCCTGGTAATCAGCTGTGATCCAGAGCTCGTCGAAAGAAAGTCGCTTAATCAGCCATGTGTTTCGTTCTTTCAGCGCAGGAATCAAAGCAAAAAAATACTGCGTGATGTCTTCATACAGCGGACTTGGAGACAAATCAAATGTCATTTCTGTTTTATTGTCATTCAGATAAAGCAAGGATGAGGATAATTGAGCTGAACCACGGTTGTCTTCTACAAGAATAACAAACATTTCATCTTTTGATCCGGAAACAGATAACTTCAGGTCAGTGGAATCATTTGTATAGCCTGAAATGTATTCAGTCCCATCAATCAACACGGATGAAAATTCCCACATACCAATAAGGCGTTTTTCAGGTGAACGGAAACTGATCACAGTGCCTTCCTCATATTTGCCACAGGAAGAAAGAACAATCAAAGTTGAAAGAATAACCAGGATTTTATTTATTGTTTTCATTGTCCAGTTCATTTTCGTAAGCATTAATAATCTTTGTCACAATCGGATGTCTGATAACATCGCTCTGATCAAGTTTGATGATGGAGATTTCAGGAATATTCTTTACCATATTGACAGCATGAATAAGGCCGCTGGCCTGGGTTCTCGGCAAGTCAATCTGAGTCATGTCGCCGGTGATTACAAACTTGGAGTCCTGCCCCATACGGGTCAGAAACATTTTCATCTGCATACGCGTGGCATTCTGTGCTTCGTCAAGGATCACAAAACTTTTTTCAAGTGTACGTCCGCGCATAAATGCCAGAGGTGCAATTTCAATGGTGCCATCGTCAAAATATCCAAGAAGTTTTTGCTGAGGCAGCATGTCATTCAGTGCGTCATACAATGGCTGCAGATACGGATCAAGCTTTTCGCGCAGATCTCCCGGGAGAAATCCCAGATTCTCCCCCGCCTCAACCGCAGGTCTGGTAAGGACGATGCGTCTGACTTTCTTTTCCTTCAGATATTTCACGGCCAGAGCAACAGCCGTATATGTTTTTCCTGTACCGGCAGGACCAACGGCAAACATCATGTCTGAGGTCTGGAGCTTTTCAACCATTTTCTGCTGGTTGCGGGTGCGGGCTTTGATCGGTTGGCCACTGCGACCGTAAACAATAACATCGGCCGGCATCTGAGCGAGGGATTCACCGGAAGAAATATCTTCCCCACCCATTATCTGAGCAATGTCGTTTGTTTTAAGGTCTCCGAAAATATCAAAGTGCTTCAGAAGATTCTGAAAACGTTCTGCAAAGACTTCAATGTCAGTTTTGGTGCCGATTACTTTCACCATATCGCCCCGGGCAATGATCTTCAGTTTAGGAAAAAAACTTCTGATCTGATTGAGATGAGAGTCACCAACGCCATAAAATGCTGTGTGGTCGATAAACTGCAGGTCAAATACTTGTTCTGATGATGCCATGATATTTGCTCTTTGTGAGAATTACAAAATGTGTAATTTTGAAACAAAAATACGGATTTTGGATTTAAAACCAGTAACAATTACCAGTGATTTTGGCACCCGCGACTTCTATGCCGCAGTGGTCACCGGCAGACTGCTTTCGCTGCAGCCCGCGCTGAATATTGTTACTGTGACCCACCAGATCCGGCAGTACGATGTTTTTCAGGCTTCTGTTGTTGTCAGGAATACATTTGGAAGTTTTCCCGAAGGATCGGTACATCTTGTTCTGGTAAACGGATCTTCGGCCATTCAAAACAGACAACTGGCACTCAGATATAAAAATCACTATTTCGTTGGCCCCGACAATGGCTTATACGGACTGGTGTTTGACGAAAATCCAGATGAAATCATTGAGCTGAATTCTGTTGAAATTGAGCATGATACTTTCCCGGAATTGGATATATGTACGCATGCTGCCGTCCATCTGGCAGAAGGGAAAAACATCTCGGAACTCGGAGATAAAACCACGGAACTTGTTTCGTCAATGCCATTCAAGCCAACGTCAGACAACAACACAATCAAAGGAATGGTGATTTATATCGACAATTATCACAATGCCATTACGAATATTACAAGGCGGATGTTTGATAAGCTGAATAAGTCCGGAAAATTCACTATCCGCTTTGGAAAATATTTCACCCAAAAAATTTCTCCCACATATAATTATGCTCCCGAAGCCGAACTTGTAGCAGTTTTCGGAAGCACCGGGCTTCTCGAAATTGCATTGTATCAGGCTTCTGCCCGCGAATTGCTTGGTATCAGAGTCAGCGATGTTGTAAGGATTGATTTTGAATAGTTTTAGCTGTCAGCTGTTTAGCTGTTCTGTTTTCTGCCGGCCGCGCAATCTTGTCCGAATGCGCTAAGCCCTATGCCGCAAGCCGCATGCCTCAGACCGCGAGCCGCATGCTTCATGCTTTGAAAAAGACAATAATGAGCATTTTTTACAGTTATTAAGGCCTGCAAAATTTAGATTCTACCTTTAACAATTTAAATTAACTTTGCACCGCTAAAAAAATCCGCAATGTACGCTCTATTCAAAAAGGAAATAAACTCCTTTCTGCACTCACTGATCGGCTATATAGTCATCTGTGTGTTTCTAGCAGCCAATGGGCTGATTCTATGGGTCTTTCCGAACAGCTTCAATATTCTTGGATTCGGATATGCCACCCTCGACAGTCTGTTTATTCTGGCTCCGTTTGTTTTTCTGTTTCTGTTGCCGGCAATCAGTATGCGTAGTTTTGCCGATGAAATAAACACCGGCACGATTGAATTACTCATGACAAAGCCCATCAGCGAAATGAAGATTATTGCGGCCAAATACCTGTCGGGTATTGTCATCCTGATTTTCTCGCTCCTGCCGACGCTGATTTATCTGAACACCATTTCTCAACTTGCAGTTCCCAAAGGGAATCTTGATTTCGGAGGAATCTGGGGATCCTATATCGGTCTGCTGTTTCTCGGTGCTTCGTTTTTAGCCATCGGAATTTTTGCATCCTCCATATCAAAAAATCAGATTGTATCTTTTGTTATTGCAGTTTTTCTTACTGCTTTCATGTATCTTGGGTTCGAATTCATTTACGATAGCGGAATCTTCAAAGGTGCCGAACTTTTTATTAAATCACTCGGAATAAGCGAGCATTATATTTCGATGAGCCGTGGTGTAATCGATTCCCGCGACCTCCTCTACTTCCTGAGTCTGATCACATTGTTTCTGATGCTGACCCGGCTTTCTCTCGAAAAACGTAAATGGTAATCGCAATGGAAAAAATGAAAAACCACGGAGCCAACAGAAAAAAAAGCCTGATCAAGCTTTTGGCGGGAGTATCTATTCTTGTTGTTATTAATCTGGCGGGAACACTTGGCTTTTTTCGCCTCGACCTGACGCAGGAAAAGCGATATACGCTGTCTGACAACACAATAAACTTATTAAAGCAGGTCGATGACATCGTCTATTTTCGCATTTTTCTCGATGGAGAGCTTCCGGCATCTTATACGAAACTGCGAAATTCAATCCGTGAAACTCTTGACGATTTCAGAGCCTACAACAAAGCCAATATTCAGTATGAATTTATTGATCCTTCTCAGGGTAAAGATAAAAAAACGCTGAACGATTATTATAATGAGCTTGTTGCAAAAGGTCTTCAGCCAGCTGTTGATCGTCAGCAAAACAGCTCTTCGACCGAACAGAGGATCATCTGGCCCTGCGCACTGGTTTCCTACAAAACAAGGGAAACTGCTGTAAATTTTATTCAGACCGGCCAGCAACCTGACAAGGAAGTATTGATTAATGAATCGCTTGAATCGCTTGAATTCAATCTGATTGATGCTATCCGCCGACTATTTGTCCGTGAAAAACCAAAAATCGCTTTCATTGAAGGTCACGGTGAATCCAACGCGATGAAAACGGAAGACATAACCCGGAGTCTGACTGATTATTACAGTGTTGAACGCATCAGGATTAATCAACAGCTGAAATCGCTTGACAATTTCAAGACCATCATTATCGCAGGTCCTGATTCTGTTTTTGACGAGAAGGACAAGTTTATTATTGACCAGTATATTATGGATGGGGGCCGCGTGCTGTGGCTTATCGATGGTACGGCTACAAACATGGACTCTTTGCAGTCTAGTGCAGAAACTGTTGCCATTGCCAATGAACTCAATCTTGAAGATATGTTGTTTAAATATGGAGTCCGGATTAACAACAATCTTCTGCTTGATCTCAACAGCTGCCCCATTCCGGTAAAAACCGGCCAGATCGGTGATCAGCCTCAGTTTGATTATTTCAACTGGTATTATTTCCCTAGCATTGCCAACACGGATGGGCATCCGATCGTAAAGAATCTTAATGCAATCCGCTTTGAATTTGTCTCCGGTATTGACACCGTTGGCGGTGGTGGAATCAAGAAAACCGTGTTGCTGTCTACTTCTGATCATAGCAGAATACTGAATACTCCTGCCATTATTAGCCTGAGCGTTCTCAACGAAACTCCCAGCAAGGACTTCTTCAATAAATCAAAAATTCCTGTAGCAGTGCTCCTCGAAGGAAGTTTCAGTTCGGTTTTTGCAAACCGCGTTCCTCCTGAAATAGCAGAAGATAAGGAAATCGGATTTAATGAGACCGGCAAGCCCACAAAAATGATTGTTGTTTCGGATGGAGACATTATCAACAATCAGTTTGTAAACCGAAACGGACAGTTTTACACCTACCCGTTGGGATATGACCGGTTTACAGGACTCAATTATGGCAACAAGGATTTTCTGCTCAACTGCATGAACTATCTCACCGATGAGTCCAACCTGCTTGAAATACGCTCCCGCGAACTGAAAATACGTCTGCTCGACAAGACCATGATTGCATCAAATCAAGCCTACATTAAGTGGTCAAATGTGCTTGGCCCGGTGTTTCTGGTGATATTATTCGGCTTGGTTCTGATGATTTTCCGTAAAATTAAACTCAGAAAAGGATTATGAAAAAATGGCTGAAAAAATGGTTCGTATGGCTTCCCTTGCTTCTTGTTGCAGCATTGTTTCTGACCATATATTTGACTAACCGCTCAAATACGACATTGAATCCGGGTGAGAAAAATTTTGCTATTACTGACACTGCATCTGTTACGAAAATATTTCTGGCAGATAAAAAGAATAACAGGGTGCTTCTGGAGCGAAACGACAGCAATAACTGGATCCTGAATAAAAAATACTCTGCTCAGCCGGAAATGATTCAGGAACTGTTGTACACATTAATGTATGTGACTGTCCGGAATCCGGTTCCAAAAAGCCAGTATGACATGGTATTCAAGCAGTTATCAACTTTTTCCACCAAGGTTGAAGTCTATGCTACTGTTTATTATATTGATTTTATGGGGATCAGGTTGTTCCCTCATGAGAAATGCATACGGACCTATTATGTTGGTTCTTCGACCATGGATAACATGGGAACCTTCATGATGATGGAAGATGCTGAAATGCCTTTTGTTATGCACATTCCGGGGTTCCGGGGCTTTCTTGAACCAAGGTATTCGCCGCGTGAATATGACTGGCGCGATCACAAAGTGTTCCGCTACACACTGGCCTCAATTGCAAAAGTCAATGTATCCTATCCGAAATACGCCGACCGCTCCTTTGAACTGACAAATCCTGATAATATCAATTTTTCAATCAGCAACGAAGTAAGCGGAAAACTTAAAAAGCTTGATACAGTAAAGGTTATTAATTATCTCAATGCCTTTACTGATGTGCGTTTTGAAACATTTATCAACGATTTCCCTGCTGCAAAGCAGGATTCCATTCGAAAGGAAACTCCTTTCTGTATAATTTCTGTAACTGACAGGCAGGGTAACACAAACAGTATTTCTTTGTTACGGATTAAACTCCCGGAAGGAAGTACCAATATAACAGGTGAACCAATTGAGTGGGATCCGGAAAGACTTTATGGGATTGTTAACGGGAAGGACCTTGTAATGGCTCAATACTTTGTATTTGGATCTCTGATGCGCTATGTAAACGAGTTCAAGCCATCTGACGGAACCCAGTCGGTTAAAATTGAGAAATTCGATACACTTTTCTGAAAATTCAGAACGGTTAATCGATCAAATTCATTATTTTTGCACAAACAATAATTTAAGCTGTTATGAATTTCATCATTTCAAGCAACATCCTACTCAAAGGCCTGCAAAATATCAGCGGGTTGCTTTCAAGCAACAGTCTGGTTCCCATTATTGAGAATTTTCACTTTAGCACAGATGGAACAAATCTGCTGATTACTGCAACAGACAATGAAACCAGAGCAGTTGTCGAACTCAGCCCTGAAAAAATCAGCGGGAAAGGCGCTGTTGCCATTCCTCCGCGCGTATTACTGGAAACACTGAAGACTTTTCCCAATATTCCCATTACCATCAATGTCAACGAAGAGACCTTTGCCGTTGAAATTAAAGCTGGTGACGGTGTTTATAAACTGGCTGGATACAACCCTGAAAATTATCCTGCAGTTGCCGCTATTGAAAATTCCAAGGCCATTTCAATGAACAGCATTATATTGCAAAATGCTGTTAGCAGCACCTTGTTTGCCTGCGGTAATGATGAAATCCGTCCGCAGTTGATGGGTGTTTTCTTTGAAATCACTCCGGATTACACCAATTTTGTTGCAACAGATGCCCATAAACTGGTTCGTTTCCGTCGCAACGACATCAAATCTGACGAAGCACACTCTTTTATTGTCCATAAAAAGCCTCTCAACCTTCTGAAGAACCTTCTAACAGGATTCGACTGCCAGGTAGATGTTGAATTCAATAATACCAATGTAAGTTTCCGTTTCGAAAACTATCAGATCGTTTGCCGACTTCTTGACGGAAAATATCCTGCTTACGAAGGTGTGATTCCGAAAGACAATAATTATAAGCTGGTAAGCAACAGGAATGCACTTATCAGCACACTGAAACGTGTTGCCATTTTTGCAAATCAGGCTTCGCATCAGGTACGATTTGACATCAAAGGTCAGGAATTGACAATTTCTGCTGAGGATATTGATTATTCAAACGAAGCAAAAGAGCGCCTGAACTGTATTTATGACGGTGCAGATATTGAAATAGGCTTCAATTCAAAATTCTTCCTCGAAACACTGCAAACACTGGCTTGTGATAACATTACAATGACATTGTCAGCTCCAACCCGTGCCGCTTTGCTCATTCCTGAAGAGACAAATTCTGCAGAAGAAGATATACTGATGCTTATTATGCCTATTATGCTCAACGCATAATTATCCGGCTATTTTATATGAAATGTCATCCGATCGGGTGACATTTTTTTTAACTTCGCTTCGGCATAGTTTTTAGTAAACCACAAACCATGAAAACAATTTTTACAATAGTCACATCATTCCTGCTTTCAGCTACGCTTTTTGCCCAGCAGGACCGCCTTCAGGAAGTACTTGCAGAGGATACCATACTTTGTCAGATTTATCATCACCTGCCCGCAGGCTGGTCGATGGATATCAATGATACCAGTATTACTGTGTACAGGCTCGAAAAATACGTCCAATGCAACACTGACTGCAGCAACATGAGTCCCGACAGTCTTGAAAAAATGCCAAAAACCGAAACTGCACTTGTACGTTTTCTTTACGAAAGCAAATGGGACAATGAGCGCCTATTCTGGACCCGGGAAACCAATGACAGCGTAAATATTATTCTTGGATCGCTGCCTCAGCAAATGGGTGTGACGTCTTTGTATGATGCGGAGAAAAGCACAAGAAACAACAGGGTTTATACTGGCAAGACCAAAGCTGAAAAGGAAAAAGTTGCAGCATATTATAAACGCCGGTCAGAACTTTCCCGACAATTATCCACCATTCCAACATTTAATACAACCCATTTCAGTCTGATGCAGCGGCAACAAACAGCTCTTCAAAAACCTGGTATTTGTATTTACCCTTCGGTTGTGTACAGAGAAATGCTGTCAGTATACATTATTATTATGGATTATTGCGAGAATCCGCTGGAGAATAATTAGAAACCACATCATTACCTAAATTCAATCCCGGAAACACCGGGATTTTTTTTTGCAAAAAAAAAGCCATCCGAAAGGATGACTTTTAATAATTCCATAATCTTACTCTTAACGACCACCGCGTTTGGGAGTGCCAGTGTTAGTTGTGGCAGTCTGTGTGTTGGTAGTGGTTGTAGTTGTGGTTGTGGTCGGCTTGTAGTTGCCGGTCGGTTTCTTTGCATTGGCAATGCTGTCTTCTTTTGCTTTGGCAATAGAATCAAGACGAGCCTGCTCAAGTTCTTCAGCTTTTTTGAGGCTGTCTTCTTTCACTTTTGCAAGTGAATCAGCTTTGCGGATTGAATCCTGTTTAGCTTTTTCGTCATCTTTCTTGCTACCACCGCAAGAAACAAGCGCAAACATACCAGCGAGAGCTGCGATTACAAACAGATTTTTCATGTTTTTTGGTTTTGTTGATTAATTGTCGAACAATTACTTCTTCTCTTCAGCTTTTACTGAATCAGCATTCATTGTGTCAGCTGCCAGTTCTTCAGCTTTTTTAATGCTGTCTTTCATCAGGCTGTCTTTCATCAGACTGTCTTTCTTCAGAGAATCCTGTTTTGCTTTTTCGTCATCTTTCTTGCTGCCACCACAGGAAACGAGAGCGAACATACCAACGAGAGCTACAATTGCGAATAAGTTTTTCATCTTTGTCTTGGTTTTTTTTGGTTTAACGGCACAAAATTAATACTTTTTTTCATATGATGTTTTTTTTTTGTAATTTTGTCAAACAAATAAAGTTGAAAACTATGAAAAAATCCATCTTGAAACTTGCAGTTGCTATTGCAGCAGTGGCATTTATCGGTGTTTCATGTACCGAAGACGACATCACCAACCCTACTATTACAATCACTGGTAGTGTTACTAAAACAATCGACCTTGGTGATACTTACACCGATGAAGGTGCAACCGCCAATGATGACAAAGACGGCGATCTGACTTCACAGATTACCTCAACAAACAATGTTGATGTAAACAAAGTCGGTATTTACGAAGTCGTTTACACTGTTTCTGACGAAGCTGGCAATACAACATCTGAAACCAGAACTGTAACTGTTCAGGCAAACCGTCTTGCTGGTTCATACCAGGTTGATGCTGTTGTAACCGGTTCAAACCCTGGAACTTACAATGACTTTATCGAAGTTTGTACCTCTTCATCAGTATCTTATAACAAGATTTTCCTTACTGATTTCAGCTACTTCCCGGGACTTCAGATTGAAGCTACATGTGCCGGAAACAGCATTTCAATCAACCAGACCAAAAATTATGACTGGGACGATGACGGTACAGCTACCAATGCTACAATTACTGGTTCTACAAACACAGCTTTCACAGTAACAGCTGGTGCAACTCCTATTGCAGCTATTTCACAGCTCAACTACACTATCGACTACGGCGCAGGCCAGGTTGATATCGTTGCAGCTACTTACACAAAACAGTAATTCTGTTTGAAAAAATTTAAAGAGACTGCCTTGAGGGCAGTCTCTTTTTTTTTATTTTTGACCAATGAAAGCCTCATCACCGTTCAGACTGTTGTACCGATATCTGATATACGCCTCAGCAACGGTGATTCTGATTGCCCTTGCAAGACTGATGCTTTATTTTTTCAATGCAACTCTTTTCCCATCTGCAGGCGCCGGAATCATTTTTCAAGTTTTCCGGGGAGGATTGCTTTTTGACTTCAGCACATTCTGCCTGGTCCATCTTGTTTTTATTCCGTTTTTCTTTGTGCCATATTGTCTGCTTCAGAAAAAAGTATTCCGGATCATCAGACTGACTCTCCTCATCATTGCCGGGTTTGTTCTGCTTGCCCCCAATGTAATAGATGTAATTTATTTCCGGTTCACACTGAAAAGAACAACCTTCGATGTTTTTAA
>VSSQ01001208.1_pt1 | contig 10653 bp, 8 predicted proteins | sample 4763081 | NCBI WGS metagenome assembly VSSQ01 (sample SAMN12137344, study PRJNA551015) | bioreactor metagenome | isolation source: SDC9 anaerobic chlorinated ethene degrading culture | place: USA: Knoxville, Tennesee | collected 2015-01-01
TGCTTAGGAATTGCTATTCTTAATTTAGTATCATTTATATTTTTCCTCTTATTTAATACATCAGAATCATTTTCATTACATTCTTTATTCCTTATTTTATCATTTTGAATTTCCTTATCCAAAATATCAAAAACTACATTTTTTAATGTTGGAAAATTTTTAGAAATTATCCCAATACCGCCTGTAAAAGATATACTATCTGTGGATAAACTTTCCTTTCCTGTGACTAATCCTACTCCTGATCCTATAAATGAATATAAGTTAGTACTAAGTGCTGGAGCTAAAACTGAACCTCCACCATCTGTTCCTATTCCAAAATCATTAATTCCTTTTAAAATATTAATAGCAGTTCCACTACTTGAACCTGTCATACACCTATAAGTTAAGGGATTAATTAAATCAGTATCTATACTTCTACCAAGATGAGACATCTTATCAACAGTTAACAACAAATATTTAGAATCTTTTCTTAATTTATCCACTAAACTTTTTGGAATATCCACAGTATTTTTAACTCCAAATGTTAAAAAGTCTTTTTCTTTATTTTTTGCTTCTTCTTCTAAGCTTTTATTTATAGATATAACAGACTTATATAAATTTTGTTCTGCTAAAATTCTAGCTTTATATACTTTTGTTCCTTTTTCCATAAATTACACCCCTGAGGTCCAAATTTTTTCCAGAAAGCTACTTCCGTTTTCAGGAGCTTTTACTTTGAAATAATCTGCAACTGTTGCTCCTACATCTGAAAGTGTTTCTCTTACTCCAACTGTTCCTTCTTTTATATTTTTTCCATATATCATAAGGGGAACCATTTCCCTTGTATGCTTGCTATGACCAATTGTTGGATCATTTCCATGGTCAGCCATCACTAATAATATATCATCATTTTTCAAAGTTTTAGTAAGTTCACCTATAAGTTCATCTGCTATAAGAAGTTTTTCTGCATATCTATCAACATTTTCTGCATGACCTGATAAATCTGTTTCTTGTACATTGCAACATATAAATCCTTGTTCTACTTCTTTTGATATTTCTATTGTTCTTTTCAACACCTTTTCAGTATCTACCATAGGAATACTTGTGCCTTTTTCATTTATAACTACATCTGCTACTTTTCCTAATAAGTAAACTGGTACATTTTCTTCTGATAGTATTGTTGAAACTTGAGTTTTTGGATTAACTCCATATCCAAGATGAATACATTCATATCCCTTATTATAAACTCCTGATTTTGGTGCATTAATTCCTATATATCCACCATCTTTTTCTTCCTCTGCATTTAATATATCTTCTAAAGTTATTTCTCTTCCTCCAAAAGTTATAACTCTAGGAACTGTTGCAATTGATCTAACTATATGTCCAATATCTAACACCTTACTAAATGATATTAAATCCAAAGCTGAAGTTATATTAAAGGCTTGACCTAAATCACATTCTATATTATCTGCAACAGTAAGTGCCTCTTCTACTACTAAGTACTTTTCTTTTTTACTTTGCTTATATCTAACTTTATATCCAGCTTCCTTAATAGCATTATATATAGCTTCTATTTTATTTTTAATAGGTTCTCTAAATGGCATCTTTGGTTTTGTCCCCATTATCTCTTGATGTCCAAAAAAAGTATCTGCTCCAAAATGAGTTAACTTTGCCTTTCCAAAAGTTGCATGAGAATTTTCCTTCATTCCGTTTATTTCTGTTCCTAATATATTTATAAGACCTAACTTTTCAAGATTTGGTAAAGTTACATCTTTTCTTCTTTCTAATATATGAAGACAAGTATTTGAATTTATATCCTGAGGTCTTGTTTCTTTAACGTCATCCATTTCTCCAATTCCAAAACCATCGAGTACAATTACAATAAATTTTCCCATATTACTTCCTCCTTCTTTTTCAGTGCACAGTTCACGGTTCACAATTCACAGTTATTTGTCAGTTCACAATTCTTAGTTCACGGTTCACAGTTATTTTTCGGTTCTCAGTTCACAGTGCACAGTTATTTGTCAGTTTACAGTTCAAAGTTATTTTAATTTATAACTATACATAATAACCTTGATATACTTCGCTACTGTTGATTATTATATATTTAATTAATTAAATTTCTACTTCTATAGTTAGTCTTGGCCAAATTATCTCATCAATTCCTTCATTTTTTTATTTTTCATTTTTTTCTGATTATAATTAAAAGAAACTTCAGCACAGGGCTATACTACTTCCATCCCCAGCATCCATTTCTTTTCCTCTAATTATTTATTCAATTTTATATAGTTCACAGCTCACAATTCACAGTTCACAGTTTACATTTAGTACTTGTTACCTTATACCTTTTACCTATAAAATCAAAACAACTGTGCACTGTGCCTTGTGAACTGTGAACTGAAAAATGCTTCGCATTTTTTTACAACTATCAATTAACTTTCCTTCCTTGTGAGTCATAAATTCCAACTATTTCTGGATTACCACTCTTTATTCCTTTAACTATTGCCACATTGCTTCTTGTAACAAAGATTTGAGTTCTAAATGCCATAACTACTGTATCTGATACCTTGCAGTTTTCTGATAATTCAAAATGATAGTCTATACTCTCATTTGTTGGTGGAATAACTTTTATAATCTTTGAATTTTCTAAATCTTGACCAACCAAAGCATTTTCCATATGAGATCTTCTATAATGGCCTCCTCCATAACAATAAGCTTTATCTTGTAAGTTATGTGATACTTCACTTACATAAACCATTGCTGGAAGTTCATCTCCATCATTAAATTTATGATATGGTGTACTTCCTGTTAATCCATGTCCAGGTTCTCCATGGGTCCCACCTTCTCTATATATCTTTTCGATAGAATTAACACAAGTAGCTGAAGGCATATTTAATTGATTTATTTTTATATTAAATTCTTTTTCTAATATTTCTTTAGCCTTCTTAATTGTATCTATATTATTTGTTCTTTTAATTTCATTACTTTCTTCATTGAATAAAAAGCATGGAAATGAAGTTACTCCTGATAAGTTTAAACTTTTAAGCTTAGTTAATTCTTCTCCTATACTTTTAAGTTCATTTAATTTAAATCCGCCATATTGTCCCGAATATAAATTATCATTTTCATCTAAGACTCTAAGCATTATATTTTGCTTTAGTCCGAGTTTTGAACAAACTTCATTTATTTCTTTTGCTTTTTCAATTGAATAAACTGTAATGTAATCTGGTCTAGACTTAATTACCTTTTCAATTAAAGTTTTAGGAATTTGAACTAGGTGTCCAACATGACCTATTTTTATATTATTGTCAATCATAACTTCAGCTTCTTTAAAATCCACTACTACAGCTCCATCATAGCCAAGTTTCATAAATTCCTTGCAAACAAGTGGATTTCTGCCTATTTGTTTACTCATAAAATAAAGCTTTATACCATATTTATCTGCTTCGTCTTTAATCTTTTTTGCATTTTCTATTAAAGTATCTAAGTCGATTAAATAAGTATCTGGCATTATTAATCCTTCTTTATGGAGCTTAAATGCAGCTTGAACCAACTTTCTGTTTCTATTTATTGTTTTTTCAAGAAACATCTTTACTCCCCCTTACTTTGCTTCTCTTTTAACGTCATCAATTGCGCTTTTTAAAATTCTTATTATAGTGTCTGCACCACTTCTCATTGGATTTACTCTTATCATTCTTTTTTCTAATGTAGGATCTGCTTCTCTAAAAGTTCCTGAAACTCTATACATCATTGGAGCAAATTCATATTTTGATTCTGAACCTACAGGATGTGATGCTGCTCCATACTTTGTAGTCAACTCTAATACATCTTCTGCTATGTTTTCATTTAACTCAACTAATAAAACCTTAGATTGAGCATTTGCAAGAAATGCATCCTTTACGCCTTCAACTTCTCCACTCTTTAATCTAGTTACAAGTTCTTCATTAACTTCTGATTGTATTGCTAATGCAACTGGAGCATAAACAAGTCCTCTTAAGGCTTCCATTGCTTCATGTCCTTGAACTTGACTTCCTCCTGAATAATTCAGTGAGTAAACTTTATCTATAAGATCTTTCTTACCTATTAATACTCCTACACCTTCAGGTCCTAATACTTTAAAAGATGAAAAGCTTCCAAGGTCAGCTCCACATTGATTTCCTATTTTCTTTACTTTTAAAGCTGCATAATTATCATCTGTAACTATTTTTATATTAGGATTACCTTCTTTAATAACAGTTATAACTTCTTCTAAATCATAAGAATCATCAATCTTTTGTCTTGTATTTTGTACTAATGCACCTTTTATTTCTGGATTTTTTGAAATCACTTCTTTTATATTGTCTAAATTATTAAAGTTAGCTTTTACAACATTAAGTCCCATAGTTTCAATTGTAACCTTTGAAGTTGGATATATTGGTGCATCATGAACCAATATAGTATCTCCACTTTTCATGAAACTAATTAATCCCCATCTTATTGCTCCTGTTCCTGCTCCTCTTACTAAAATTGCAGCTTCTGCATCAAATACTTCTGCAAAAACATTTTCTACCTTTTTAGTATAAGTTGGTTTATTTAGCCCTTTAACAACTCCTAAATCTCCTAAAGATAGGATTTCTCTCCCATCGAAATGCTTTGTTATAGTATCTATTACTTTAAATTGTAGCTTTTTTGCTTCCTCTAACTCTATTGAATGTAATGGGTATGTTCTCATAAGCTATCCTCCTACTTTAGTCTATATATTCTTTTTATATTATTAACTAACATATTTTCTATATGCTTGTTAGAAATTTCTTTTTCATATAATCTTGGCAAGAAGTTATCTATTAAATAACTATACCCAAGTCCACCATTCTCTTTAAAATGAGATTTTCTTGTAATATCCATAGATAATACTATTTGATTGCTATATCCTTTTTCACAAAGCACTTTTAACCATTCTGCTCTTTTTTCATCTGGTTGATAATTATTTTTCCCAATTGTATCAAACGCTATATTCACTCCTGTATCAAGAAGTCTAACCATATATTCTAAGTCTCCACTTAAATCTATATGACTTAATGTCACCTTAGATAAATCCACATTAAAATTTTTAAATATATCAATTTGCTCAAGTCCTAATTTTCCAAGAGTTGTATGAGTTATTATTGGAGTTCCAGTTTCAAGATGAGCCATACATGAAGCTTCAAAAACCTTCTTTTCCATCTCTTCTATCTTATTTAAACTAGTTCCTATTTCACCTATAACAGATGCCTTTACTGATGTTTCATCAATTCCATTTATTATTTCATCTACTAAAATCTTAGCCATTTTTTTCTCATTTATTTTATAAACTTCTTCTGGAAGAAATGGTTCTTTATAATATCCAGTGGATTGAAGAATATTAATTCCTGTTTCATTAATTACTTCAGCTACATATTCAGTACTTCTACCCATGCCTCTATTTGTAACATCTATAATTGTAGAAACTCCTTTAGCCTTTAAATCCTTAAATTCTTCAATAGTTTGCTTCTTATTGTTTAAAAAACAATCTATATCCTTCTTTACTCCAGATAAATCTATTGTAATATGCTCATGTGCATAAATAATTTCCTTATTCATAAAAACACCACCTTTGTTTAATGGAAAGAATGAAAGAGTGAATAATGAAAAAATTGTGGAGATAATTCAGCTCTAGCTGAATTATGGGAAATTTGATTTTTTAAACTCCTTAGGAGTTTATTCCTTAATTCTTTCACTTTTTTCATTTTTCCCATAACTCAGTTTATCTGAGTTATCCCCTTAACTCTTTCACTCTTCCCTTCTTCCCAACTCAGCTTGTCTGAGTTATTTCCCTAATCTTTCATAACTCAGCTCGCCTGAGTTACTTCCCTAACTCTTTCACTTTTTCATTCCTTAATTTTTCCCGTTCCTACTTAGGTACTACATATAATCCAACTAAGTATAATACGTTTATTAATATACCCACTGCTATTGCTCCTACTGGACCAACCGCCATGTCTACTATTGGTTTCTTTGAAGTTTTATTTAATACATATAATCCAACTACTACGAATAAGCCAAGTCCTGGTGCCATAGCTTGTGCAGCCATCATACCACCTATTAATAAAGCTACTTCTAAAACCTTACTCATTGCAGTTCTTATGTTATCTCCACATTTTCTAACTCCTGGGAACTTGTCCATAAGCTTAGCTAATCCATCTAAGAAATAAATTTCTAAAGCCATCACTGCTGCTCCTGCGACAAATGCTAATATCGGGTTTCCTATTAAGAATCCAACAACAAATACAAATGTCATACCTGCTGGTGCATATACTCCAGTTGAAATTGCAGTGGTTGCAACTAGTGGTATAAATCCTATACCTCTTGCAAATGCTGTCATTGCAGCTTCAGTTGTCTTTCCTTCTGCTAAAAGATTTAAGCTTATTGGGTCTCCAGCTACTAAACTAAGGCTTGTTGCTGCTGATACTAATCCACCCATTAATGCTAATATAGGTAAATTCTTTTTAATCTTCTTAACTCTTTCAGCAAAAATTGCTGCTAAATCAATTTGTGGTGCATTTGGATCTGCTTTTTCCTGCATCGCGAAAATTATCATGATTATCATACCTGCAAGTAATGCCATACCTTCTTGATCTAATTTAATCTTAGCTGCACCACCATTTACAGCAAAAGTTCCATAAATTGCAGTAATTTGTCTTACTAATAAAGCAATTATTCCTGTAAGGAAACCTTTTTTAATTCCAAATTGATAAGAAACAACAAGTGCTGGGAATACTGCAAAAGCAACTGTTATTGGAGTTCCAACTTGTCCTAATGCACCTAAGAAATTAACTGGTAACTTTGCAAATAAATCAACTACAATTTGTAGTCCATAAACTATACCTACTCCATAAAGAGCTCCTACTACCCCTGATATAACTAGTCCTTTTTTGCCACTTGGACAGAAAGAACCTATAATATCAGTACCTAATAATATACTGTGAATTAATATAATGGATGCAGCTATTGATACTGGAATACCAAAACCTATAACTAATCCAAAGCTAATTGCGAAAGATGTTGCTGCTAAAGCCTTTTTGTCCATTCTTCCTTCTAAGTATTCTGGAACTATGGCTCTAAACCCATCATTGAAAACAGCTATACCTGCATTTGCTAATATTGCTGCTAGTGCACCTAAAAGTGCTACAACTACGTATTGCATAAATAATACCTCCTAAAATTTTTTATAATAAATTTAAATGAAAACTGATTGATTTTTATAATTTACTTCTATAGTAAATACTTAAGTATTACTGGTATAACTTCTTCTGCATGTTGTGCTGTAAATCCATATGCTTTTTTTCCTGCTTCAACTTCTGCTTTTATTTCTGCTTCACTTCTAATATTTCCTGGCATTGATACAGTTGCACATTGGTTCATTCCAAGTAATGCTATTGCCATTGCAAGTGCTCCACCGCCACCAGTGTTACATGCACCTAAATAAAAATCTGCTGTTCCTGTTTTTATTGCCATCGCTGCTTCTATATCACTTTTGATTTCAATTGTCACTTTGTCTCCTGCTACTTTGGCAATTATGTCTGCTACTCTTTGTTTGTCTATTTGTCCGCCTACTACTATTCTTTTCATTTTTTATTCCTCCCATATTTTAAAATTTCTCTTTTTAAGTTTTAGTATTAGCTTTTGCATTAAGTTTATTTATTATTAAATTTTTCTATCTTGTCATACATTAAGTTATTAATTAAAGTAAAGTACAAACATGCATTACTATAAAATCAAACTCTGATTCTGGAATTTCACCTAAGATATTCTCTAAATCCCTTGCTACTAACACAGCTTTTTCATAATTTTTATCTTCCTTTAAAGATTGCGCTACAACCTCTTCTAGCTTATTTACCAAATCATTATTTTCAATTCTTGATAAAGCAGAGCACAAATGAGTTATGAACATAGCTGAATTTTCTTCTAAAAGCTTTATTCCCCTTTTTTCTTCAAAGTATTCTATAACTTTTATAACTTTATCATAGTTATCTTGTGATAATTGTCCTGCGTCTCTTAGTATGTTTAATCTTAATGTTAAATCCATCTTCAAACCTCCAATGTACATTTTTTTGTATTTTGATGCTTACAATACCCCTAATATTGAGGCATTATTTGCTTGTCTATAACTGATTTTTGATATTCCTTCACATCTTCTACATTTAATACTCTAGAAAAAAGTGCTGGAACTATAGAATTTCTTCTGTTAGAAATTATAACTGCTTCTGTATCTTTAATATTTTTACTTTCTCTATTTATTGGAATAAACTTAATATCATCTTTTCTATCTTCAATATCATCTAAATTCCAAATTGCTGCATCTATTTTATTTTCCTTTATAGCTGTCATAAATTGACTGTAGCTTAGAGGAATATATTCTACTTCTATTCCATCAAAATATATTTTTGTTAGCATAAATTGGTCTATAGATGAATTATCTATCCCAACTCTTGTTCCTTTTTTGAATTCACCTTTAAATTCCTTTGAAACAACTATTATATGTTCATTAACATAACTAAAATCTCCAAAGCTTTTAACTATTTGGATTTGTTTATTATTCTCTAAATAATAATCTGCTGTTAACCTTGAAGTTACTGCAAAATCATATCTGCCATCTTCTAATGCCTTTAATCTATGATTAGATCCTCTCATAAATGCAAGATTTGTATTTACTCCATTATCATTTAAACATTTATAAATTCCAGTTGCCAATCCTTCATATCTTTTTGAATATGGTAATGGCATAACCCCTACTAATGACTTTATACCTGTAAGTTCTAGAAGTCTTATATAGTCTATATTCTGAATAAAAGTTCCTAAATGTCCTCTTGATTCTAAAGTTATTGCACCATGCTCTTTTAAGAATTTTAAGGCAGATTGTATTGTTCCTCTTGCTGTATCATAGCTTTCAGAAAGTTCTGCCACAGTTTTTATTCTATCACCTACATTTAAGGGTAAAAATTCAACTGCTAAAGAAGTAATTGCTATTCCAAGCTTTTGCATAAGCTTATTATGAACATCCACCTAATCACCCCCGATTTAACGTACAATATTTTGTATATTTATAATATAGCACCTTTTGATTACCTTTACAAGAGTATTTTTAAAATATTTTATTTCCAATTTTTTGGACCCCAGGGGTAATAGCTCTATTACCCCTGGGATCCAAAAAATTGGAAATTATTCTTTTATAGGTAGTAAAATTGTCACTGTGGTTCCTTTATTTAATTTACTTTTTATTTCTATTCCATATTCATTCCCGTAAATAAGCTTAATCCTGCTATCAACATTATTTACTCCTATTCCACTAAAATGCTCATTTCTTGTTTCTCTCTTTTCTTTAACCTTTTCTAAAGTTTCTTCTTCTATTCCAACTCCATTATCATATATCTCTATTTTTATATCTTCACCTTGTTCTTTTATAAACACCTGAATTTTTCCTTCTTCGTCAGATGGAAAGCCATGAAAAAATGAATTTTCGATAAATGGTTGTAAAATCAACTTAGGAACTAAATAACCATTACATTCAGGCATTATAAAATATTCCACCTTAATCCTATCCCCATATCTAATATTATTTATAAAAACATAATTTTTTATATTTTCTATTTCTTCTTCTACTGTTATAAACTCATCTGTCTTACTAATGGTATTTCTAAGCAAGCTAATAAATGAATCAAGCGCTGATATTGATTTTTCATTACTGCCTTGCCATATAAGCCATTTTATACTTGATAATGTATTAAAGATATAATGTGGATTTATTTGCATTTGCAAAGCATGAATTTCTGCTTTTCTTTTTTCCTTTTGAACTTTAACAAGCTCATTAACATATCTATTTAAGTCCTTTATCATATAATTAAATGTAGATGAAAGCTCTTTAACTTCTCCTGGTCCTTTTACTTCTATATATTCATCAAAGTTTCCATTTCTTACATTAGACATTTTTTCAGTAAGCAAATATAAAGGCCTTGTCATTTGCCTAACAATTAAAAATATTCCTATTAAAATTCCTAAAGTTATTACAACACAAATCAAAACTATTTTACTTACATCATACATTTTTCCTAGTGCTTTATAATTATCAACTGTTCCACATATAGTTAAATTACAATATGGCAATCTTTGAATTAATATTGTATTCTTTTTGTTATTATAACTCTTACTAAGTTCCTTCGATAACACTAACTCATCTATATTACTTCTAAATGATTCTTGAACTTGTCCGATATTCTCTTTTTTATTTGAAGATAAGACTTCATTATTTTCATTTAATAAAACTATATCATTTATTTCTAAAGTAAAATAATCATAGAATTTTTCAAAATCTTTTTCTTTTATTGTAAAATATATAATTCCATAAGGTTCCCCATCTTTCAAATTTAAAGCTTTTGTTATGACAATTACTCCTTCATCCTTTGTTGATGATGTAAAACCTTTTTCTAAATAGTTATATATAATAGTTTTACTATTTTCTAATGCCTTCTTAGAAATATCCATATTCAATATTTCTTTTGGCCTCATAGTTAAAATTTCTGATCGATTAAAATAAGATTTTTCATTTAATCCTACTACTAAGACACTCATATCATAAGTGTTAGTTGATAAAGCTGATTTCATTTGATTTTTAACACTATATAT
>VSSQ01000707.1_pt1 | contig 10634 bp, 9 predicted proteins | sample 4763081 | NCBI WGS metagenome assembly VSSQ01 (sample SAMN12137344, study PRJNA551015) | bioreactor metagenome | isolation source: SDC9 anaerobic chlorinated ethene degrading culture | place: USA: Knoxville, Tennesee | collected 2015-01-01
ACAAAAATTTGAAGGAAGGTTACTTTTAAGGAGTAAAGCACCCAATCTAAACGACCCCTAGAAGTAACCTCTGCAATAAGTATTCTGTAGCAAAGATACAGTTACGCTACTTACCGGAGGTTAGCCTTTAAACTTGTGGGCTAACAAATAAAAACTTTTAACAAATAAAAAGTTTTTATTTGTTAAAAGTTTTTATGTGCTAAAATAATAAAAAAAACCAAAAAAAATTCCCCTACCCACCTTGCTTAGGAGTAGGAGTAGGGGAAGTTTCTAACTTCGCAAATTCAGTATACGATAATTATCTGTTTGTGTAAATACAGATACCCTTACTGATCAGAAACTTCCCTTACAACATTTTTTAGGTTGAGAAGGGAAGTTTTTCTATGCAAACCAATACTCTATTTTTTACGTTACAGGAACAATACGGCATGAAGTACTACCAAATGCCAAAGGTCTTCTTCACGAACGAGAAATACAAGAAGCTATCAAACGACGCCAAAATCTTATATGCTTTGCTGCACGATCGCTTACAAGTATCTATCAAAAATAAGTGGATTGATTCTACCAATTCTCTCTACTTCATTTTCACCAATCAAAAGCTATCGGAGATCCTGAATGTATCTCCTCGTAAAATCACCACTATCAAAAAAGAACTACTGGACACCAACCTGTTGGATCAAAAACAAAAAAGTTTCAATGCGCCATTTCACCTCTATTTGATGAAGCCTGAAATAACAGTTGATGATATGTATCAGATGAATCAAACGGAATCCGGAGCAGATCTCTTGCGTGTTTCACCAGAAATAGACGCAGCCAAGGAAGAACGCTCCAGTGTAGCAAATTCTGCTAGACTGGAAGAATCAGCGTCAGCTAGCGATCAAAACAGTGTAGCAGAATTTGCTACACTGAATAAAACCGCGTCAAATCAACCTTCTCACAGTCTAGCAAATTCTGCTACCCCAGTGTCGCAAATTCTGCTACCTAATAAGACTAATCTTAATAATACTAAACATAAAGATAATAAAGAGTATAAAGATCAGCGCTTAGCGGACAATTCAAATAATCACGCCTTCAATCAGGCTTTTCAAACCCCTCCCGAAAATACGGAGACCTTTATGATTGAGCAATTCATTCAAGATAAAACTTTGTTGGATAAATACGGTGAACGCTTTGTTGACGTGCTGCTAAGCTACTCTAGAAATAACTATGCACTTTTTTCTGAAGCCGTTGAAGCAGTAGAACATGCCACTAAATCGGCTGAAAAAGAACGCGTAAGAAGCCTGGAAAGGTATTTCCATGAGGAAATGAGTGCCTACAGTCACGAGTTGAGAGCAGACTATTTAATGACCTTATACAATGTCTTGCGCCACCTACGCACGAATGCCAGTATCCGAGATCCGAAAGCCTATTTCTTTATCAGTTTTAAAAAATTAGCGCTCCACTGGATTGAAATCCTAGAACTAGACGAAACACAAACCGAATCAGTGCCTACTTTTGACTATCTTCGGACGGTTGAGAGTACTTCAAATACATCAAATCAGGGGTACAGGTTAGACAGTCATCCTGAAAAATAAGGGGAGTCATCATGCCAGAAAACCAGATAATCAATCAAATTATGAATGACAATGCGTTAGCAAGAGAGGTTATGGACCACTTGCTAGCGGATAAAGAATTAGTCTACGAAACGTTGGAGGCGAATAAACCGCTCCGCCAAGAGCTGCTAACGGACTTGATGGAGCATTACTGCCTTTCTCAAGCGGAATTTGCAGAAAAAACAGGTGCAGAAAATGCGCGGATTACCCGTGATGTTAGTAATGGGATTTTAACCCCTGTGCACATATTCGGAGATAAAAAATATTACTATACCCGCTTATTTTGGAAAGAGGATGTAAAAAATTATGCGAAATACGTGGAAGTGACCTCCTACAAATCGGCCCGAAAAGTGAAGGAAAAGCTGATAGAAAAGGCTGAACAACGTGAAGTAAAGCGGAAAATAAAAGAGTAGGACGTGGCAAAGGAAATCGTTTGTGATTTCAACCAGTTGTGCTATAATTAACCCATAGTTAAATAAAAAGTTTTCATATGGATAAAAGTTTTTTTGAAATGAAAACTTTTAAATTGGTCTTGTGACAACTAAATACCCGAAAGGGAAGGAGCGTAGGGAGCTCTTGAAAAATCTTATGTCGGTCGGAGTGGACGGGCTATTGTCGGTAGAAACCGTCTGCTATGCTCTAAAAGATATCGTTCGAGAAAAACGACGGTCGGAGGGGATCCAGGGGGATACCCGCAATAGCAACACAAAGTTCGTCCGTTCTTTCTCGCACAACATGAGCTACATCTTTGCCAAGATTCTTGCGAGATTGTTTTGTTTAGCAAGAGAGCGAAGACGAAGCGCTTAATACAGCCGGGTATGGCTGTTTGCGGGTAAATGTCGAAACTGTCTCCATAAAGCAAAAGGAGGGGATGAAGATTCAAAATACTCTTGAAATGCTGCTGCATAATCGAGAGATGAGCTATGATGAGTTAGCGAAGCAATGTGGGATGACCTACAATGGCATCGCTAAAATCGCCAAGCAGCAGAATCAATCCATTCAATATGCAACTGTCGAAAAGATAACTAAGGCTTTGAATATTACTGCAAATGATTTATTGGGATACTTCAGCCTATCGCAACCACAGATTGAGATCACAGACATTTACCAACTTTCAGAACAAAATCACCAGGTTTATAAAGCTGGTTGGAGAATAGAGAATTATAATTTAGAAATGGTGTTTACCGTTATTTTTAGCCAAAGTGCTACCGAAAAAAACGAAGTAGAGTTTTGTATAGATAATATTCGCGGCGAATATAGCGAAGACTTTCTTTACGCCTTATTGCAGAGTGGTAAAGAAAGCTTTCAACAAGCAATGGCAGCCTCCATTCAGCGCATGCTGCCAAAGCAGACCCAACATAAAAAGAATAGCTACAAGGTTGTTTTCTCATTCATGAAAGAGAGCAGCCTTTTTTTTATTACCCATTGCACGATTTAAAGAAAGGACTGAGGATATGACGATTGCATTAGACACCCAGGTGGCCAATCAACTCTATAAAAAGCAGCTTGCCCTGGAAGGGAAAAGCGTCAAAGCTTTTGAAGACGAAATGCTTCAGGAAGCGTTAGGAAAGCTGTTTGATCGGACTTCTACGGAATTCAAATTGTTTAAAGCTGTTATTTTGGATTACCACAAGCAAGAAAAAGTGAACAAACGCCTGACAGAGCAATTACAGAATCCAACACAAGCCGTTCCACCAGTAGCGCTATTGACTGAAGCTGACAGGTCTACACCGAAAGAACAAGTAGATAATTAAACCAAGAACGGAGGAGGAAATACCATGATACTTAAATCCATTCTTTTAACGACCAACTTACAAAGTAGTTTGAACCAAGCTACGGGGGATATTACGAATTTGCTGCAAGGCATCGGGATCGGCGTACTGGTTGTTTTTATCGCTATATTAGGGTTCAAGGTAGTTACCGGTGGAAGAGAAGGACTGCGGGAAGCGAAAAGTTCCGTTGTGGGTTTGATTATTGGGGCTGTTTTAATCTGGGGTGCCGGAGCCCTTGCGGAATGGTTACAACAAATTTCGAATTTTTAAAAAAGTGAATAGCGTATAAACGGGACTGAAGGAATACCAGAAGGGTCCTTTTTTATTTGTCAAGAAAGGAGGAACAGTATGCTGTATGTTACGTATAGCCATGTGCCCAAAGCGTTTAAACGGTTTGTGGGGAAGAATCAGCGTGAGGTTACGTTATTCGAAGCCGAGAGCCAACTGAAAGCCTATCAGGCCGTTCAAACCAGTTCGTTTTTTGAAATGCCTAAATTAGAAATTAAACAAACGAATACGGAAGCTTCTTCTGCCCTGTTGAAGTTGGACTTGAAAAGTAATGAAGTGCAACAGGAGCATTTTTCATTGGCGTCCTACTTGGAAGAATATTTCCTCTCAAATTATATGGATTTTTCTGATTTTGAGAGCTTGCAAAAAGAATTGCTAGAAAGTATCGGATCGGAAGTCACCGTGCGGGAGAAAAAAGAAGGCAAACGCTGGCTCCCTGCATTGAAGAAAAAAGCGTCGGACCAGGGAAACCTTACAGCGTCCCTGCAGGCTGCGAAGGAATATGATTTCACCCAAGACTTCACGGAAGAAGAGTGGGCATTAGCCGAAAGTGAATTGGAAGATTCGGAGCTGCCTGCACAACACCAGGACGACTTGGCAATAAACACAGGAGAGGAAGAAACTTTAAAAGAGGAGAAACCGCAGCAGTTTGACTTAGCAGAAAGAGACAGCCGAGAACAAATTTCAAAAATAGAATCCCCTTCGTTTCTGTTTGAAAGAGACAGCTTGTGGGAAATCCGGCAGAAAATAACCGGTTGGCAAACGGTTTTGGCGGATTCCAACAACAATATATATGAGAAGCAGGTCGCGCAGTTTCACTTAGAACGGGAACAAGAGAAAGCGCAGCTCGTAGAAAAGATAGTGCTCTCCCATGAGCGGTCATTCGCGTATTTTCAAGCGGAAAAAACAGCTGAATTGGAAAAAGATTTGGAAGGGAAAATAACAGCATTCCGGCTAGCGAAGGAAAAAGAATACGAGGCAATTCTGCAAGATGTGGAAGCGCGCGCGAAAGAACAGTATGCGGAAGAAAAACACCTCTTCCTTCGTAAACTCGAAGAAGAAAAAAAGGGACAACAGGCTATTCTGGAACGAAATTATCGGAACGCCCTTGCCCAATTGGACGATCGGTTGAAAGAGAAAGAACGGATCAAAAAAGAGGAGTTGGCCGAAAAAGGAAATTCATTTTTGGCAGAAGCATATGCGCAGAGGAAAACAGACTTGGAAAACACTGTTCTAGAGGAAAAACAGCGCTTAAGGGCGGCACTACTTGAAGCGTTGGCAACCAGTCAAAAGGAAACCAAAGAAGACTTGTTTCAAAAACGCCAGACGCTCTTGAAAGCGTTTGATGAGCAGACAGCCGCAGCACTTTCCGCAAATAAAGGGGACTGGCTGGAAGACTTTGTCGGGATGGAACGGGAAATCCAACAAACAGAAAAAAGCAAACAACACCGGATCAAGGCGGAAACCTATCGCTTGCGGGCGCAGGAACAGCTGCAAGAATCGTTGCGAGAAAAAGACCTGCAAATCGCCGCCTTGCGTGCGGAAGTGGACAAAGTGGAAAAAGAGTATCAGCTGTTTATGGCAAAAGCGCGCGCCGAACACGAGCGCAAAGAAGCGACCTTGGAGACGTACGCGAAAGAAAAAGAGGAATGGAATCATTCCTTCAAAACCTTCCTGGAAGTCAATAGTCAGAAACAAAAAGCGGGGATGGTACTGAGTGCTTCGTCTTTCTTGATCATGGTGATTGTTCTGTTGTCCACGTTACTGTAAAGAAAGCGGGGTGAATCGTTTTTGCGAACAAGACCATATGCATTTTCAAAAGATCGTTCGAAAGAAGACAAACAAAAAGGGGTATCGGCATACCTGGGAAACTGGAGCATGATTCTTTTTATCGGAGTCACCGTATTTGTGGTTTTAGCAAGCGCTGCTACATTTCTGCTTGAAACGGGCACACGGCTCTTTCGTTTTCTTACAGCACCGGATTTTCAGCTGCTGACGGGATTTTCCGGTGTGAACTGGACGACCTTTATCAACGCGAGAAATTTTTATCCGGATACCAGAGGCGTCACGTGGCTGCATTGGGGAAGTTATGGCCTTGCTTTTGGGATGGCCCTATACACCATGTTCAAGCTGCGCAGCAGGTATGGCACCTTGAATCGTAATCAAAAAGGCGATAGTGCTTTAGCAACGCTGGAAGAGATCTCCCGCACCTATACGGCAGTTCCAGAAAAGAAAAAAGAATGGGATGGCTTAGGTGGGATGTTGATATCGCGGGTAAAGGATACGGTGTTTGTAGACGAAAGTACCCAAAATACAGCGATTATCGGGACTTCCCGCTCCGGGAAAGGGGAACTGTTGGTTTTCCCGATGATTGATATCAATTCTCGCGCCAGCGCGAAACCGAATTTGGTGATCAATGATCCGAAAGGCGAACTGTATACAGCGAGCTATGAGACCTTGCGCAAAAGAGGCTATCGTGTAGAAGTGTTGAATATTTTGAATCCCACGGAAGGCATGAGCTACAATCCACTGGAATTGGTGAAACAAACTTTTGAAAAGGGCGATTATGCGGAAGCGCAAAAGCGCACGAAGACACTGACGTTTTCGCTCTACAATAACCCGAACGCCAAAGAACCCTTCTGGGATAATTCCGCACAAGCGTTGGTTTCCGCGATCATTTTAGCTTTATGTGAAGAGTACTATGATCCGGAAAATTACCATCCGGAGCGGATTACGTTGAAAAATGTGGCCGCCTTTTTGAGCGAAATGGGATCCAAAAATTATTCGAAAGACGGCGGAAAAACGGAAGTCAATGCCCTGGACGAGTATTTTGAAGGGTTGCCGCCTACCAGTGTGGCCAAGCAGCAATACGCTACCAGTAACTTTGCCAAAGGGAATACCCGCGGGTCGATCTTTTCGGTGGCCAGCTCAAAACTGGAGATTTTTACAGGAGACGCCATTGCAAAATTAACGAGTATCAATGCCATTGATATGACGCGCGTCGGATTTCCGAAACAAATACATTTGCGGACGGATATCCGCTTGAAAGGACAGGATTTTGAAGTCCTTTTCTACCGACAAAATCAATCCCAACCATTTGGGAAAGAAATCGGGCGTGTAGAAGCCGTTTCCGGTCCGACGACACAATACGGTTTACTCCATCTTCATTTTGATTACGCCTTAGCAGATGGGGATCAGATCCAGTTTGTGCCAAAAGATAATCCGGATCACGCGGTTACCTATCGTTTCCAACGTGTTTCAAAAGGCAAAAATCAGTATGGGAAAGAAGAATTTGAAGATTTTGCCCACATGCAGTGGTGTGAAGACGTGCCGGAAAAAGAGCGGGCCATTCAGTCGTTGGAAGTCCTGTATATCACAGATTCTTATGCCATCTTTATGGTCGTGCCGGATTATGACTCGTCTATGCATGTTATCTGCTCGATTTTTGTCCGACAGATGTATCAAACGTTGAGTCAACTGGCCACGATTACCCGGGGTCAGAAATTACACAGACGCGTGCAGTTCATTTTGGACGAATTCGGAAACATGCCGCCCATTGAGGGAATGGATAGCATGTTGACCGTATGTCTCGGAAGAAATATCCTGTTTGCCCTGGTCGTGCAGGGCTACAATCAGATCGATTCGCTTTATGGAAAAGACAAAGCGACGTCCATCAAAGATAATTGCCAGAATCATTTATACATTTTCACAACCAACAAGGAGACTGCCAAAGAAATCAGTGAGAAGATCGGCTACCGTACCATTGAAATCGATAGCCGCAGCGGGAAAGTGTTGGATTTGGATTCCACTCGCACCACGAGTGTGGATCGGCAGCCGTTACTTTCCGAAAATCGGCTCATGCAGCTGCAGGAAGGCGAGATGGTCGTGATTCGTTCGATCATGCGGCGAGACAAGAAAGGACGCGATATCCGACCAAAAGCGATTTTCAATACAGGCAAGACCCGTATGAAATACCGGTACCAATACTTAGCGGAAGATTTTGATACGGAAAAAGATCGCCATGAATTACGCATTCCTTCGTTGCATGCCGATTTAAATTTACATGCGCTGCAAGTGGATTATGAAGAACTGCAGAATCCGCAGAGAATGCAGCTGAATGAGGGGCAGCGCAATGAAATAAAAATGATACTTGCCTATACATTTTTGAATGGAACCATTGCTGTCTTTGATCGAAAGAACAAGAATTTGACGGTAGAGGAAATCAAGAGCTTGTTATCCTCTTTTGTACTGGAACAGGATAAAATCGACGGTAATGGGAATCGGCTGACGTTGGAAAATATCGCGTATGATATTCAAAATATTTTACGAGGAAAGCCGTTGGAATATATTGATTTGGATCTATTACTGGAAGAAGAGGCATTCGAGGAACTTGATTTTGATAAAGAAGATCCACAGCCGAGTAAATCTACTCAGAAAATAGCCTTAGGATTAAGAACAGAAGCATGAAAGGAGTGGGGAGTATGAGAAAAAGAGTGCTGTATGCGATCGTTTTTCCTTTGCTGCTGCTTTTGACGGCATGTGGCCCCAAAGTGAATGATCCGCTGGAATTGATCGGGCATACCTTTCAAGTCGAGAATTTACGAACGAATAAGGATTACGACACGGTAACGATTGACGCTGAAGGGGAAGCCATTCAAGCGGTAGGAGCCACAAAAGGAGACGGAGAAACGGTATCGGAAGTAATGACGATAGCAGAAGAACCGGACGAAACCGGGTATTACTTGGTAGAGTGGGGAGATAAAACCTACTATGCAGGACGTGTAAATGAAGAAGTATATTTTTGGTTCACTCATAATCCTGATGAAATAGGAAGTACAGAAAAAAATGAGTATGTTTTGAAACTAACTGAAGAGGATTAAAAATGAGAAGTGGTACTAAATCAAATTTAGTAGAGCCACTTCTTTTTTTGAAAGGAGCTATAGAATGACTCCAAAAGAAATATTAATGCAGTATGCAGACTTATTTAAGCTTCGGTCGATACCCGCATGGATTTTCCGATATGTTGAACAATTTCTGTTTCGTTTGCTGTATGGGTTAGCTAATGGCATGGAGACGATGGTGAATCATCTGGCCAGTATTTTAGCTTTTTTTAATCAACCGGAGGTACAAGACTTTTATCAAATTTTGGCGCTGGCAAGTTTTGTTTTCTTAGCGATTGCCCTCATGTTTCAAGGCTACAACTTTATTCTGGGAAAACGAAAAACGGTCTCTGATTTATTTCGAAATACCGTTCTAGGGGTCCTGTTCATTATCGCGATTCCTTGGACCATGACACAATTTCTCACCATTGCAGACGCCAGTGTTGCTTCTTTGGGAACGGACGAAGAGGGAAATATCATGCTGGCTGCAAATGTCCTGTATGACAATATCACGGATATCGAGATTTTATCGGAAAGCGGAGAATGGGAGAACTTGGAAGCCAGAAAAAATCTGTCCCGTGAATTACCGTTTGAGGCGCTCGATTTGACGGAGCCGGCAGATGGCGAAGCTGATGTTTTGGGTGTAAAACTCGTTTCAACCGGAGATAGTGTTGTTGATGAAGAATTAGACAACGGCGGCTTATTCAGCTTTTGGGACGAATACTACTTCCGTTACTCCTATGATTTTCTGGTGATTTTGTTGGAATTTGTCTCTCTTATTGTCATTTACATATTTTTCTCATTCAAATTGATTTCTGTCGCCTTTGAACTGGCTACAACCAAATTGGTTGCACCCTTTGCGATCAACACGGATATCGGGACAGGCCAAAAAGCAAAAGTGGTTCTAAAAGAAATGATAAATGGTTTTGCGACATTCGTCTCCATTTTTTATATTCTGCGACTGTATCAGTTGTTTACGAGCTGGATCTTGGCAATGGATTTATTCGATGTTCCCATCCTAAATGCGATTATCATGATTGTAGCGGCATTTGTGGTGATTGATGGCACGAAAACAATCCCTCGTATTTTCGGATTTGACGCCGGAGTAAAAGATGGCCAAGCGACGTTGATGGGATTATATGCAGGCACTCGTTTGGGGGCAGCATTAGGCCGAGGCACAAAAGGATTAGCCAATGGCATTGGCAACAGCATGGACTATAACGCAGATAAATTAGGAAAATGGAATGAGAACCGTCAAGAAGTAGGAGGTGTCGGAAATCAACTGCAAAACGGTGTACAAGATAAAATGAATGCCTTCAGCCATCCGGTGCAGACGGCGCAACAGGCCATGCGCTCCAGTGATTTGGCGCATGCATTCGCGCAAGGCGGCTTTCAACAAGGGCAATTGAATGACTTAGCGATGGAAACGGGGGCCACGACAACAAATGCTGCAAAAGCACTGCAGCTGAACGGAAACGATCCGGAAAAAGCCAAGACCTACTTGCAACAAATGGGCATGACAAACGAAATGGAAGACCCACAAGCAACAGGCACGGATGTACCGCTGGAAGCAGGATCGGTTGGGTCAGATTCAGGAAGCACAGGTATTCCATCCGAAAAACCACCTATCCGGACAGAGGGAACGGGTAAAAAAGATTTAAATGCGTTGCTGGCCAAACAGGGGGGTACAGGTGAGCAGCGTGTGGCACCTTCTTCTTTGAACAGAGGGGGCAGTTCGGTCGCCGCAACGGGGATTACCAACACCGGTCAATCTTTGGATTTATTACAGGGAACACTTCTTGAAGAGGCCAATACCGAGAACGAGAGCGCTCCAACCAGCAGTGCAGGGGCTGATAGCCATTCATTGGCCGAAAACAGCGCCTCTCAAAGCATAGAACGTGTGAATCAGGGAAATACCTGGGCAGAAAGAAATGTTGCTGTAAATGAACGACAGGAGGGCCTGCATACGGAAAAGGTAGCACGGACTTCTACGGGAACGACGGGCACGAGCGGGCGAATCAATTCAGATGGCACGCTCAATGTCCCGCGAATGGAAAATCTCTTGTATGAAGAAGACGCTTCCTTCCAACCTCTGGAACCTC
>VSSQ01001210.1_pt1 | contig 10634 bp, 7 predicted proteins | sample 4763081 | NCBI WGS metagenome assembly VSSQ01 (sample SAMN12137344, study PRJNA551015) | bioreactor metagenome | isolation source: SDC9 anaerobic chlorinated ethene degrading culture | place: USA: Knoxville, Tennesee | collected 2015-01-01
TTTCTCATTGAATATCCTCCCAAAATAAATCATTTAATGTTTTACCAAGTGCTTTGCATATTGCAATGCAGAGATTAAGTGTTGGATTATAGGTACCTGATTCAATTAATCCAATAGTTTGTCTTGTTACTCCAACAATTTTGGCTAAATCCTCTTGTTTCATATCGCATTCTAAACGAGCAATCTTCATTCTTTTATTTTTCATATTTTACCTCCTTATAGTATTATTGTAACTTAAACATTTCTTAATGTCAACTATATATTACATTTTGTAATTTATATAAGTTATTATTGCTGTTGATGTAGTTAGTGTTTAATGTGTATTTTATAAATTAATTCTATTAATATAATAAGAAGAGTCAAAAATTAATAAAAATTTTACCCCTTGGGTCCAATTAATTTCCAACTTATAATATACTTTGACAATTTATAAAAGTATTGATAAAGTTAATATGCAAATGAATAAGAGGTAATTTAATGAAAGAGGTATAGTTATGGAAATTAATTTTGAAAGTCTTAAAATAAATGAAAAAATAATTAGTGGATTAAATACTATGGGAATAAAAGAACCTACTGAAATACAAAAGGAAATTATTCTACCGGCTATTAATAAAGAAAATTTAATTGGTCAGTCTGAAACAGGTACAGGAAAAACTCTAGCTTATCTTCTACCTATAATAGAAAATATCGATACAAGTAAAAAAGAAATACAATGTATAATATTAGCTCCAACTCATGAGTTAGCTATTCAAATAAATAATACAATAAATGAGGTAAAAAAATCAGCCAACTTAGAAATCACATCTACACCTTTAATAGGAAGTGCAAATATTAAAAGGCAAATAGATAATTTAAAGGCAAAACCTCATATTATTGTTGGATCAGCAGGAAGAATATTCGAATTGATGGGTAAAAAGAAAGTAACAGCTCATACTATAAAAACTATTGTTATTGATGAAGTTGATAAGCTTTTAGATAAAAATAATCTTCCAGTTATAAAAAATATAATAAAATCTACACAAAATCAAACTCAACTTATGATGTTTTCAGCCACATTAAATAATAAAACTTTAGAAATTGCTAAAGATTTAGCTAAAGATATAAAAGTTATATCAGTTAAAAATAATAAAGTTAATGAAAATATAAAACACAGCTATATAAAAACTGATTATAGGAAAAAAATTGAGACATTAAGAAAACTTTTAAACTCAATTAAAGGTGAAAAAGTCTTAGTATTTAATAATGACAGCTATACAACTAATACCACTATAGAATATTTGTCTTTTAACAATGTGAAAGTAGATGCAATAGGCGGCAGTGGCAAAATGGAAGATAGAAAAAGAGCTTTAGAAAATTTCAGAAAAGGAAAAATCCAAGTTTTAATAGCTTCAGATATAGCGGCAAGAGGACTAGACATAAAAGAAGTTAATTATGTTATTAATTTTGATATTCCAGAAGATCCTAATGATTATTTACATAGAGCTGGAAGAGTAGGAAGGGCAGGCAAGTCTGGAGAAGTATTTTCACTTGTTAATGAAAGAGAAGAAAACTTAATAGAAATATACGAAAAGAACTTTAAAATAGACATTTCAGAAAGGACTCTATATAAGGGAAATATAGAATAAGAAAGTCAAAAATGTATATTGACTATTTTAATATATGTGCTAAAATTAATATTAATTTAAATAGAGATATATTAAATAGCTTCGTATAACCCTAATAATATGGATTAGGGGTTTCTACCAAGAACCAATAATTCTTGATTACGAGGAAATCATTTTATTTGTGATTTCTTCGTAGTCAAGAATTTTTTTTATAAAAATTTAGAGGAGGATTTAATTTCATGGATATTAGTAACTTACCTAAAATAGAACTTCATTGTCATTTAGATGGAAGTTTAAGAGTTGAGACGGTTATAGAGCTTGCGAAAAGAGAAAATATAAAATTAGACAGTTATGAGTATGACTATGTTAAAAATCTACTGGTTGTTTCAGAGAAATGTAATTCATTAGATGAATACTTAAAAAAATTCGATTTACCAAATGAAGTCCTGCAAACAAAGGAAAACTTAAAAAGGGCAGCTTATGAATTATTAGAAGATGCAGCAAAAGAAAATGTGAAATATATTGAGGTGAGATTTGCCCCGGTACTGCATACAAAAAAAGGACTAGCTTTAGAAGAAATAATAGAAAGTGTTATAAATGGAATAAAAGAAGCTGAAAAAGATTATGAGATAAAAGGTAATGTAATAATTTCTTGTATGAGAAGCTTAGAAATATCTCATATATACGATTCAATAAAAGCTGGGAAAAAATATCTTGGCAGAGGGGTTGTTGCAATAGATTTAGCAGCATCAGAAAAAGAAGATTTTGTTTATGAATATATAGATTCGATGAAATTTGCTAAGGAGTTAGGGTTTAGAATCACAGTACATGCTGGAGAAACTGGCTTTGGGAAAAATGTAAGAGATGCAATAAATTTTTTAGGAGCTGAAAGAATAGGTCATGGCGTTTATATATATAATGACAAAGATGCTTATAATCTAGTTAAAGAAATGGGAGTAACTTTAGAAATGTGCCCTAAAAGCAATATTGACACAAAAGCAGTAAAAACCTATGTAGAGCATCCTATATATAAATATCATAAAGATGATATAAAGGTTAGCTTAAGTACTGATAACAGAACTGTATCTAATGTAAATTTGACTGAAGAAACAGAAAAACTAATAGAAACATTTAATGTTAATATAGATGAATATAAAGAAATTTATATAAATAGTATAAATGCCGCTTTTTGTGATGATGAAACAAAAAAACTTTTAATGAAGACTATACCTTAAAATAAATTAATTTCCAATTCTTAAAGGAAAGTAAAACAAACTGAAATTGGAAATATAAAAAATTGCTAAATGGCTAAAATAAAGATATATTATAAGCGTAAGGAGGCCATCTATGAAAGCATATAAGACAAAGATAGAACTTATAGATAGTATTCCATTAATATATAGAAAAGTTATAGTTCCATCAGGAATTACTTTTGAAATGCTACATTATATAATTCAATTTTCAATGGGATGGCAAAATATTTATTTATATGATTTTAATATTAAAGAAGAAAATTTAAGAATAACTTCTGATAAAAAAACTATTTCTGAATATGAATTTTATTCTAAATTGAAATTAAATAATAGAAATGATCCTTACGGTTTTATAAAAGATATGTTAAAGATTAAACTCTTGCTTAGTAAAGAGGTTTATATAGATGATTATTTAAATAAAGAAAATAAAATTGAATATATATATGACTTTGGAGATTATTGGAAACACAATATAACTTTAGAAGAAGTAATTGAAAATTATATATATGATTATCCTAAATGTATAGAAGCAGAAGGAAATTGTCCTCCAGAAGATATTGGAGGAATAGAAGGATATACAGAATTTTTAAAAATAATTAATGATAAAACTCATCCAGAATATGAAAATATGCTTTCATTAGTAAGTAAACAAAATTATCAAGAAGTTTTTGATTGCGAAAGTGCTAACTTATTTATGAGAAAATATTATGAAAAAGATAAGTAGTAATTTAAACTAATGTTAATAAATGAAAATAAGTTCACTCAATTTAATACCTCTTAATCCCAAATATGTACTAGTGGGATAGTGTGAATTTATTTCAACTATAAATTTTAATATAATAACATAAAAATAGCAATTGTATTTTAGAATATTATTATATAAGCTCTTTAGCACCTTTATATATAAATAATGAATATAATATTTATATATAAGTATTTTTGGAGGAGCGATGACAAGTATATATAGATATTGTTTTGAGGATATCGTAACAATTAATATAATTTCAGATGCTGTTAATAGAATTAATAATAAACCGGCTCTAGAAGAATTCCTACGAAAAACTTCATTAGGCCAAGACACATATATTAAAATATTAGAATTAACTTTTGAAGCTGAGCCAATTTTTAAGACATTTATTCATCAAGATAATCTTTTTAGGGTGAAAATTGATGGATTAAATACTAGCAATCCATTTGTAAGAAGAGTCGTAGGTACTAGATTAGTTGAAAGAGAATATACAGATAAAGTTCTATATGATTTATATTATGGTAATAATTTTATGGATAATGTTTTTTGGTATAGAAAAGTATAAAAGTTTAAAATTTTGAGAATGTTAGTATAAAAGGTATGTGTACTCTTTAGGAAATTGTGAGAAGTTTCTTATGAGTATAGTTTTTTATAATTTCATTCTTTTACTTTTTTATAAGAAAATATAATCTTAAATACTTTTAAAAGATTAGGAGAAAATCTATGAAAATTAGACTTGGATATGTTGCTATTTCAAATGTATTAGGAAAAAAAGTAACAAGCTCTAGCACTGTTACTTTCACTAATTATAATAAAATTACATCAGAAGAAAAAAGGCTAGAAAAACTAAAAATTGTTACTAGTTCAAATTTAAATGCTTTACAAGAGTTATTAAGATATAATATAGAAAATAATATACATTTTTATAGAATAACTTCAGCTTTAATACCACTAGTTACTCATCCTGAAGTTGGATACTGGGGACATAGAGAAATATTTAAAAAGGATTTTGAATATATAGGTAGGCTTATTAAAAATTCTAATATGAGAGTTGATACTCATCCAGATGAGTTTAATGTTATAAACAGTAATAATCCAAAAGTAGTGGAAAATACTCTAAAAAATTTAATGAGACAAGTAGAATGGTTTGAAGACATGAATTACAAAGAAGGTAAAATGGTAATTCATATAGGGGGAGCAACAGGAGGAAAAGAAGACGCAATAAAAAGATTTATTAAACATTTCAATGAATTTCCTAAAGAGTTAAAAGAAAAATTAATTATAGAAAATGATGATAGAACATACACAGCAAAGGAAACATTGAACTTGTGTAAAACATTAAATACTCCAATGGTTTTAGATATTCATCATCACAATTGTAATAATTATGGAGAAGATATTAAAGATATCTTAGATGATATACTTAATACTTGGGAAAATGAAAGTTTACCGCCTAAAATGCATTTTTCTTCACCAAAAGATAGAAGTTTAATAGATAAAGTTGATAAAAGACATTCAGATTTTATAAATGTTAAAGATTTTATAAATTTTATAGAAATTTTAAAAGGATTTAATAAAGATATAGATATAATGTTAGAATGTAAAGAAAAAGATGTAGCATTATTTAAATTAGTACAGGATATAAAAAGTATTAAGCCAGAATATAACTGGATTGATGGAACAATATTCATTATTTAACAATTAAATTTATTTTTTAATAATTGATTGAAAAAATGCAGATAATTTTTGAATCTTCCCTTAGAATATAAGTATATTAAAATAATGTACTAAGGAGGATTTTTATGAAAAAAGTTAGATATAAATTAATTATGCTTACTGTTTTTATTTCACTTGTAACAGCTATAATTATAAGTGTTACAATAACCTTTAGAAATATACAAACGAATAATAATCTTTTGAAAATTCAAAAGGAGAATTTAAATAATGATTATGATGAAAGAATTAAGGAGCAAGTAGAGATTGCTATATCCATGATAGATGCAATTAACGAGAAAGCTAAAAATGGTGAAATTACTATTGATGAAGCTAAAAAACAAAGTGCAGATTTATTAAGAAAATTGAAATTTGGAGCAGACGGATACTTTTGGGCTGATAATATTGATGGAACTAATATTGTTCTTTTAGGTTCAGAGACTGAGGGAACAAATAGATTAGATACTAAAGATAGTACAGGAAAGTATCTAATAAAAGAAATTATTGAAAATGGTAAGAAAGAAGGTGGTGGGTACACAGATTATTGGTTTCCTAAGAGTGGAGAAACTGAGGCATCACTTAAAAGGGGATACAGTAAATTATATACTCCATACAATTGGATTATAGGAACCGGAAACTACATAGATAATATAGATGAGGTTATATTAGAAAGAGAATACATATTAAAAAAGGACATTCAAGTAGGAATTATAATTAATGTTTTTTTAGTTATAGGGGCATTAATTGTAGCAGTTATTTTATCTGTAATAACTAGCAAACAATTAACAAACCCATTAATTAAAATAAAAGATTTTGCATTAAGATTATCTGGCTATGATTTTAGCAATCCAATTCATATAAGAAGTAAAGATGAATTTGGACAAACAGCAGAAGCTTTAAATGAAGCACAAAAAAATGTAAAAACCTTAGTATCTTTAATTATCGATGAATCTCAAAATATAGGAGCATCTTCAGAAGAACTTTCAGCAACAGTAGAAGAGTTATTTTCTAAAATTGTAATTATAGACGAAGCTGTAGAATCAATTACATCTGCTATTCAAGAATCAGGCGCTGTTACAGAAGAAATAAGTGCCTCTATCGAAGAAGTAGATTCAAGTATAAATGTATTATCTGGAAAGTCCATGGATGGAAGTAACATATCAAATGCTGCAAAGGAAAGAGCTTTAGCAGTTAAAGATAACAGTAACAAAGCTATTGAAGAAACTAGAGAAGTATATAATGAAAAGAAAGAAAAAATGGAAAAAGCGATTGAGGCAGTAATGGTTGTAGAAAGTATAAAGGTTATGGCAGATACTATTGGAAATATAGCAGATCAAACTAATTTACTTGCATTAAATGCAGCAATTGAAGCAGCTAGAGCAGGGGAACAAGGTAAGGGATTTGCTGTTGTTGCAGATGAAGTAAGAAAGCTTGCAGAGCAGTCATCTAATGCAGTAGGAAATATTCAAGAAACTATTTTAAAAGTACAATATGCATTTAAAAATAGTATTGAAGCAGGAAGTGAAATATTGGAATTTATTAATAGCAATGTAAATATGCAATTAGATGCGTATGGAGAAACAGGAGCTAAATATTATGATGATTCAGAATTTGTAAGCCAAATGTCAGATGAAATTGCTGCAATGTCTGAAGAAATAACAGCTACAGTTGGACAAGTTAGTGAGGCTGTGCAAAGTATGGCTGAATCATCTCAAGAGTCTAGTGAAAAAGCAGAAGATATAAGAGAAAGCATGAGAGAAACTACAAAAGCAATTGAACAAATTGCAAAGACAGCTCAAAGCCAAGCAGAACTTGCTCAAAAGTTAAATGAAATGGTACAAAAATTTAATATATAATTTTTAAGGGAAGTCCATTGACTTCCCTTAATTTAACTTTTAAGTTTCCATAATTTCATCTCAAATTATTATATAATCCTTTGAATTTAATTGCTAAGATTGGAATTTGTGAATCAATAAAGTATATCTTTATTTAACATAACTTGTATTATTTTATAAGTAGAGGTAAAATACCTATGGACAACATATGAACAAAGTATGAAGAAGGGGATGAATATAATGTTTAAAAGTTATATTAAAGACATTAAAAATGAATTCAAGGGATATGGTTTGTTAAATTTAAAACAAGATCTAATGGCAGGAATAACTGTTACAGCAGTTGCATTACCACTAGCATTAGCTTTTGGGGTTAGTTCTGGAGCAACAGCAGCAGCAGGATTAATAACAGCCATATTATCTGGGGTAGTAATAGGGGCACTATCTGGAGGATCTTTTCAAATATCAGGACCAACAGGAGCTATGAGTGCAATTTTAGTTGCATTATTTCAAAAATATGGACTAGAAGGTGTATGGATAGCAGGTGCGCTTGCAGGCATTATTCTTATATTAGCAGGTATATTTAAATTAGGTAAGATTGTTTCATATATACCAACACCGGTAATAACTGGCTTTACATCAGGTATTGCATTAATAATAGCAATAGGGCAATTAGATAACTTTTTCGGAGTTTCAACTAAATCATCTGAATCAGCAGCAATAAAAGTATTGAATTTTCTTAGTACCCCATTACACCCAAATTGGTATGCTATCTCAATTGGGTTGTTGGTTGTTATTATTATGATGATATGGCCTAAAAAATTTAATAATATAATTCCATCATCTTTAATTGCATTAATAATAATTTTGGTAATAAATATGATATTTAAATTACCAGTAGATATAATTGGTGATATACCTCAAAAGTTACTTTTAGATGACAGGCTTCATATTACTTCAATAAACTTTGAAATTGTAAAAAGCGTGTTAGTACCAGCTATAAGTATTGCAGCATTAGCAATGATTGAAAGTTTATTATGTGGTGAAGTTGGAAAGAAGATGAAAGGTGATACTTTTGATGCAAATAGAGAATTAATTGCACAGGGAGTTGGTAATTTTATAATACCTTTCTTTGGAGGAGTACCTGCAACTGCGGCTATTGCAAGAACAAGTGTAGCTATAAAGTCAGGTGCGCAAACTAGGTTAGTGAGTATGTTTCATTCTGTATTTTTAATGTTGTCAATGTTTTTATTAGCACCAGTGATGTCTAGTATTCCATTATCAGCACTTGCAGGAATTCTTATGGTAACAGCTTGGAGAATGAACGAATGGGAAAATATAAAATACATATTCTCTAAAAAGTTTAAAGGTGCAATATTAAAATTTTTAATAACTATGTTCGCAACAGTAGCACTAGATTTAACTCAAGCAATATTAATAGGAGTAATATTTTCTAGTTTATTATTTATAGTAAAGATTGCAAATATGGATATATCAGTAAGTGAAGTAGATGAAAAAAGGTTAGATAATATAGTATCAAAAAGTAATAATTTATCAAGTATTAAAGTTATGTATTTTACTGGCCCATTATTTTTTGCAACAACAGAAAAATTTAAAAAGGAAATTTTATCAATAAGAGATGCTAAAGTTATAATATTATCAATGAGGGGAGTTCCGCTAATCGATACATCAGCATTGCAAGCATTATCAGAAGTTATTGAAGAAATAGAAAGTAGAGGCTGTAGAATTATGTTATGTGGTCTGCAGCAGTCTGTTAAAGATATTATTGATAAATCAGGATTTGAAGAAAAATTAGGCAGTAATATGATTTTCTGGAGTGCAGATCAAGCAATTAAAAGTGCAAAAACAATAGTAGCGTAATTATATAGCAAAGAATAAATAACATAAACTAGCTGAAATTTAAGTAAGCTAGTTTATTAGTTTTACGATAAAGATTAAAAATATATTGCATAAAACGTTTACATAATATCAAAATATTGTAAAATATAAGTAAGGGCGTTAGTTATTTTATTTGTGGAGGTGATGTTATATAAAATCTTAAAGATTATATCTTAAAGATAAAAGTTAAGATTGTGATAGACGGAAGATAAATAATTTTTTAGTTGGTATAAGGGAAGGGATAATATGTATAAAGATTTCAAAAAATTCTTATCACTGTTTATTGTTACACTAATAATAATGACTATTACGCCAAGTTCAAAATTTAAAGCTGACACCAACATAGCTGGTAATGGAAGATTACTTGTTGGTTATTGGCATAATTTTGATAATGGAGCTGGAATTGTTAAAATAAGAGATGTAGATCCAGCATGGGACGTAATAAATGTTTCATTTGGAGAAACTTATAGCGATAGAGCAGTTGTAGAGTTACATCCAGTTTATAATGAAAAGGAGTTTATAGCTGATATCGATTATGTACAAAGTAAAGGCAAGAAGGTAGTCTTATCTTTAGGTGGTGCAGAAGGTACAATTCAAATTCCAACAGATGCAGCAAGAGAAAAGTTTATGACATCACTTACAGGTTTAATAGATAAGTATGGATTTGATGGAATAGATATTGATCTTGAAGGTGGAAGCGGAATGATACTTCAACCAGGAGATACAGACCTTAAGAATCCTATTACACCTCAAATAGTCAATTTTATTAAAATTATTAAAGCTTTAGTTGCAAAATATGGAGATGATTTTATTATAAGTATGGCTCCAGAATTATCATACGTTCAGGGCGGAAACACTGGTTATGCAACTAATTGGGGAGCATATCTTCCGCTTATAGATGCAGTAAGAAATGAACTTGATTATCTTCAAGTTCAACATTATAACTGCGGAGGTAATATGGCTCTTGATGGAGTTACCTATAATCAAGGAACAGCTGATTTCCAAGTTGCTATGGTAGAAATGCTACTACAAGGTTTTCAGACAAGAGCATCAAAAAACAGCTTCTTTGCTCCATTAAAGCAAGAGCAAGTAGTAATTGGTGTTCCAGCATCACAAAAAGGAACACTAAATCCAAATTCAGGATATATTCCACCAACAGAAATGCTTAAAGCTTTAAATTATTTAATAAAAGGACAATCCTATGGTGGTTCTTATAAAATGATTGGAGAAAAGTATCCAAATTTAAGAGGAATAATGGCTTGGTCAATAAATTGGGATAATGTAAATAATAAGGAATTCGTTAAAAGCTATAGACCATTTTTTGATTCATTATCACCAATAGTCCCAGAAAGACCATCACTAAAAGCGCCATCAATTAAAGCTTCAACAGTTTCTAATAAAAACTATTCATTAACTATTGATGTACCTGCTTATAATACTGCAATATCATATGAATTATTTGAAGATGGTAAATCCATAGCAACAGGTACATTAACATCAGGATTAACATCTAACCAAGTAGTTAAAAGACATTTTATTAATAAGAGTTATGGAACCTATAATTATTCAGTAACAGTTAAGGATA
>VSSQ01001213.1_pt1 | contig 10620 bp, 12 predicted proteins | sample 4763081 | NCBI WGS metagenome assembly VSSQ01 (sample SAMN12137344, study PRJNA551015) | bioreactor metagenome | isolation source: SDC9 anaerobic chlorinated ethene degrading culture | place: USA: Knoxville, Tennesee | collected 2015-01-01
CCGCAGGGTCCTGGGAAAGTAAGTCGTTGCCAGGTAGTGCAGGAGACCATCGATTTCGATGGTCTTTTTGCTTTGGATCAAATTTTGCACCAGTGCACAATTTAGGCTCTCACAGGTAGGGGTATTAGCTTTTTTCCTTGTGGAAAAAACAAGGTATGTAAGAAGCTTTGGGTCGGCCCCACCCGTACGCCGGCGCCACATAGCGGGTTTATGTGGCCGTGTGGCTTGGCCGAAATGATGTACTACATCATTTCGTATCCCGAACAGGTTAGTTAAGACCTTCAGGGCTGATGATACTTGGACCGCAGACGTAACAGTTCGGTGGACTGTTACGCGGCGAGCGCGCTGTGGGAAAAGAATACTGAACGCGCCGCCTACCTGGGAAAGTAAGTCGTTGCCAGGTAGTGCAGGGGGGCGTGTGAAAACTTAAAATCCACACGCCCCCCTGTGCTTTCCGTACCTGCTTGCCATAGGGGTTCACATCACATCCCTATGAATGTTATCCCTTGAAATTCAATAGTTTCAGTTTTTGAGGTGTCAAACTCGAGTCTGAGCATGAATAAATCTTCATCAGAAATAGTTTTCTCTTTAGGATAATCACGATAGACACTCAATCGATTGAAGCTCAGCAATTTGGCTTGGCGACGAATCGTGATCTGAGGTTCGCTAAAGTCAACGAGGTTTTTTCTTCTAGCTGGGTCCGAGGATTTGATTTGCTTTTTAGAGCGGGCGATAAATGAAACAATGCCCCTGCATTCAATCAATAAGAACGCAGGGGCTATTAATTTCAAACGTCCGTGGCATATTCATTTGTCATTGGAACTAGAGTTTTTATTGGATTTATAGCAACGGAATATCATATCCGCATGTGACAACATAGCCAGAAAAGCTTTACCAGAATCTCCGGAGCAAATAGCATCCAAAATCCTTTGATGAGCCTGAAGAATGTCAGATCTGCTGATGAAATTTTTTATCAAGTGTAATTCCGGACGATCTGGAAAGCCTTTTTTGGCATCATTGAGATTAATGAAGTAGTTGTCTTCCAAAGATGAAATGAGAACGCGATGAAATTCGTTGTCAAGAAAATAAAACTCTTTGAACGAGATGTGTTCTAAATCAGAGCTATGCATTTTTTTGACTAACGTTCCTAACTGCACAACATAACTACTATGACCCTGTGACTTGTATGTTTCGGCCAGACGAGCAGCGCAATAGCCTTCGATTGCACTACTGAAATTGAACAGTTGCACAATTTCATCTTCCGTCAAATAATGCAGCCGGAATCCTCTGCTCGGCAGAATATCAATTCTATTTTCTTCGCCAAGCCTTTGAATCGCATCGCGGACAGGTGTCCGAGACATATTAAGCTCAGCTGCAATATCATTAATAAAATATATTTCTCCATATTTTATTTTACCTTCATTTATCAAATCTATGATGTATGAATAGGCTTCATCCTTCAATAGATTAATGGAAATCACCCACTTTCAAACCGAAAAAATGTCTTCTATAATAGAAGAATACTAATGGTCGTAAAATTAATTATATAACATTATTTTAAAAAAATCGAGGAATAAGTTCTATATAATTATTTAGCGGTTTTTTTTGATTATTATAAGTTTCTAACCTGCACACATAGCAGGCTGTATCCGTTGGAAATAAATGGCGGGCTAAAAGTTATAAAAAACAAAAATCTCCGTACTAAAACGCAGTTCAGTTAATCAACACCAAACGGCGCTAGTACGGAGATCATAGATTCTCATTTTTCAATTGAGGCTGCAATCTTTGAGTGACGCGTATTCGCCAGTGCACTGGCTATCCTGACCATTATCGGCAGCGCGATATAGATTGCCACGGTCCCAGCGGTCAGCAGCGGCAGGAACACATTCGGCCACTGAGCTATTAATCCGAGATCGACCAAGCACCAGACGCTGTTGAAAAGAACCATGATAAAAGCGAATAGCCCTACCCTTATGATATACTCGACAGTCTTATTTTTGATGTTCTTCGTGATAGGTATGACCCAGTTCATAACCGGGAATAAATAGTTTATTGCTACAGCGACCGCAAAAGCGCCCGCCCAACCGATCAGGATATTTTTTAATCCCATGGGCGCGCCGAGTAGATACATCGCAGTGCTGTTAAGAGTAAAAGACATTACTATGGCCATGCCAGTCTCAAGTATCCTGCCAAATTTAACTTCGTTCATAATAATCTCCATTCTGCCGCTACGCATCAGCATAAATAGGAATGAAAGAAGGTGCTGGCTGGCGGCGTTTTTTATTCTAGAATAAATTCAAGAAGGAAGGCATACTACAATGCACGGTAGGAGGAGTCGTCGATGCACTTCCTGTAAAAACAGTATAAAAATCAGTGTTGGAATCATCTGGTTAAGCACAAATAAGTGGTGCTTCGAGCCCGTATGCTAAGGACTGTTTAGAACCTGTTAAATTGTGTGATGATTCAGTCACCGTATTCCCCTCACATCAACTATGAGGGGGAAGTTTTTTGAAGGTCGTTTATCTGTCTGCTGTGGAGTCGATGTCCACAAAACTTTGATGTGCTTTCACAACTTCGCGGACTGGTTACAGGCTAACCAATGTCTTGATGTTTGCATGGAGTCCACGGGTAACTATGGGATCCCCGTATTTAACGTGCTGGAACAATGCGGTCTCCGGGTAACCGTTCCCAATCCCAAATGGTTAAAGCGGTGAAAGGCAACAAGGATGATGAGAAGGATGCCCGGTGGATTGGCGATTTATTCCGCATTGGATTTGTGCCCGGAAGCTTTATCCCTCCTCAGGCCATCTGCATTTTCCGTGAATTTACCCGGTATCGTTCTAAACTTGTTTACATGAAGAGCAGTGAGAAAAATCGCTTCCAAAACTCTTTTACTGTCAGTAATGTGGCTTTGGATTCCGTCGTATCCGACATGTTTGGCAAATCCGCCTCCGCTATTACCGACATACCTGATTTCAGGAGATTTTTTCAATCCGGACTATTGTGTTTCTCTTTTGCAGCGTTTCGCTGAAAAAAGAAAGCCAAGTCTATGCCTTTACAGTGCTGATTTAGGCTTATCTTTCATACTAACCGCTATCGCTGGCGGCACAAAGTCATTTTATCACAGAGTAGGGGTGAGGATTATTGAAGATAAGTTTTTCTTTGATCTCTTTGACGATGAAATCGCTGACTATATCGAATATTTTTCTGCCAGTCTCGGCGGTGGATTTGGCGGGGTCGCCAAAATAGGTGTTAGGAGCGCCGAGATCGATGAAGTTATCGGCGCCAGCTCCAAGCTTTTCAGCGAAATGCTCCGCAGCGTTATTGACTTCGAGCGTTCTCATCGTTTCCTCATCGACCCATTCGGGACGGATATACATTATTTGGGAAGTCTCGATCTCGCCTGCATGAATATCCCACTCGGGATGCCCTTCGCGCAGAACATTGTAGGTGAGAGGGAGTCCCCTCGTGAACCACTCTGAGAATAAAAATTTGAAATCCGGATACTTTTTCTTGACGTTCTCCGCGCCCTGAACGATGGCGTCTATGCTGTTAGGCTCGGCATGTCCGCTGATGAGCACGATTTTCTTGAAGCCCATGCCCGCGAGACTGGTGCATACATCCTCGATGAGCGCGATAAGGGTCTCCGCTCTGATGGTCGTGGTGCCGGGAAAGCAGCTAGCAATGTCCGCAAGGCAGTAATTGATTGGGGCAGCAATGAGTGATTCGATGCCCTGCGCCTGGAGCTTTCTCGCGGCGTCGTCGGACATCTGGCAGGCGGTCAGCACATCGGATCCGAGGGGCAGATGTGGCCCGTGGGCCTCCATAGGGCTTACCGGGAGAAAAGCGAGATCAGTCTTTGCCATGAGTGCTTTGAATTGTTCCCTGTTCATTGAAAACATGTGATTGAGCATTGCTATATTCCCTCTCTTTCATTTAATGTAACGATATACCGAAACACCGGTATATCGAGCTCGTGTGTATATTATATATTGCAATAGAAATCGAAGTCAATGGAACATTATGTATTTTTTGACTATTGCATATAATCGTAACATGCATAAAATAATGAAGATTATAATTAATTCAATTGAATGAAGTCCTCCACATCATCTTAAAGTTGGGAAGATTACACTCCCGACCATTAATCAAGTCAAAATATTAGAAGAATAACTAAGATAGGGCTTGCTGAATAGCTCAAAAATCGCGAAGCAACAAGGTTTCCATGGTCTTTATGTCGAATCCCAGTGCAAGGAAAACCCGTATTTTCAGTTCTTCATCGGTTTAGAGGGCTATCGGGATGATAAAGTTCCCTTTGACCCATCGCTAATGGTTCATTTTCGAAAACGATTAGACAAAGAGACCATGATGGCAATCAATGAACTGATCTGTCAGCAGGAGAAACAACAGGTTGAAGCCGATGTAGAAAACGAAAACAAGAAGTCCAAAGATCCTCAGGATCCGGGAGAACCACCTGTTTCAGGCGGCAGTCAAGATGGGATGACTAAAACCACTCAGCAAACACATAAAGGAAAACTGCTTCTGGATGCAACGTGTGCCCCAGCCGATGTTCGCTATCCAACAGACCTCTCTTTGTTGAATGAAGCAAGAGAAAAAACTGAAGCGATGATCGATACCCTGTACCATGTGAATCTAGGGCTGAAGAAGAAACCACGCACTTATCGTAAAAAGGCTCGTAAACAATACCTGACTGTCGCTAAACAACGCAAACCTCAATCGAAGACTATTCGTAAAGCCATCGGCAAACAGCTAGGCTATGTGGGAAGAAACTTGAAAACGATTGACTATCTACTCGGCCTAGAAGGTCATGGGAGCTTAAGTCGACGTCAAAGCCAAACCTTAGAAACAATCCGCACCCTTTACCAACAACAGCGAACCATGTATACCTTGAAGAGACATCAAGTGGATGATCGGATTGTGAGCATCAACCAACCGCACATTCGCCCAATCGTAAGGGGAAAAGCCAAGGCGTCTACTGAATTTGGAGCCAAAGTAGCGATTAGTATGGTAGACGGTTACATGGTTGTGGATGAGCTCAGTTGGGACCCTTTCAATGAAAGTGTTAACTTGGAGCAAGCTGTTGAAGATTACAAGAAGCGCTTTGGCTATTATCCAGAAGCCGTTTTAGCGGATCAAATCTATCGGAATCGAGATAACAGAGCTTTCTGCAAGAAGAATGGCATTCGCCTAAGTGGTCCGGCTTTGGGACGACCAAAAGCTGGCGAAGCAAAGAAAAAGGAACAGCTTGAACTCCAGGATATGAGCCAACGCAACCAAGTGGAAGGAGGATTTGGAGTAGGCAAGAGAAGGTATGGTTTAGGCCGAATCATGGCACGCTTGAAAGAGACAGCGGAGAGTGTGATTGTGCTGCAATTTATTGTCATGAACTTGGAGCATCGGCTCAGGGTTCTTTTTTACCATTTTTACGTTTTCTTTCTTAGAAGGATACAGGGCTTGCTTAAACTTTCTTGGCCTGTGATGAATTAGAAATTGTAGGGTTGTTCAGCAACCCCTAAATTAAGAATTTGAGAAAGAAGGATTGACGATGAAAACCTGTATTGCCTGTGGTATGCCCATGACGAAAGCCGCCGATTATGCTTTGGGAGACGAGAGTAAGGATTATTGCCTCTATTGCGCATGGCCCGACGGCTCGATGCAGTCTTATCTGGAGAAAGTGGAAGGAATGACGGGTTTCCTCATTCGAACTCAAGGTCTGGACCAAGCAGTGGCCCGGCAGACGGCCATCCGCACTTTGAGCAAGCTGCCGGCGTGGCAGGGGGAAATAACGTCCTGTTAGACCTGACAGTATTGAACCAACAGGGATAAGCTTGATTTTGAGCCATAGGCTTAAATGCACCGGAGTAATCATACAGAAGAAAAAGGTCTGTCCGAAATTGGTACGCGCGTACCTATTTCGGACAGACTTTTTCCTCAATGAAGAGCTCCTTTAGGCACAAAACACGACCCTATCCTCAAAAATTGGGGATGCTGCCCCAGATCTTTGACAATATCTGGGGCACATGGTTTCTCGCCACCAGGAAGAGCTGGACTGGCAGGAGGACTTTGAGCTGTATGACGGGCGTTTTTTGGGCTACGATCATCCCGAGTCGGAGATAATCTGTATATCCCGATCAGACAATCTGCAGAATCCGGATAACGTCCTTTTATAACACTCATCAGGATGCCGGTTTCACCTCTGTTCAAAATTTAAAGGCAGCGAATTAAAGTGGATGGCAGAGCAGAAAGCTGAGAGCGGCGAAAGGTGCTGTCCAATAAGTAACTTACTGAAGAATACTCTAAACCGCTCCGGAACCCGCGATACCCCGCAGATTCAGGCAAAATCTGTGGGGTATTGCTTTGCTTGTATTCAAAAATTAGTAAATATATTTTATTCATAACTCAACTTTCGCACCTTGATTGAGCGAATAAAGTCTTGATATAGCTGGGTAATTCGCCGATCCAATGCTGTAGTTGACAAAGCAATCCCTCATTGTCTCTGGATTGAGCGGTGAGCACATCCAGAACAAATACCATGAGCTGCTTTAACGCTGTCTTTAAGTCGATATCAGTAACTTCATCGGCGAAAAGATAGAACAATCCCCCGAGGGAACGTTCATCTTGGTTTTCCCTCCGTTCCCATTCCAAGAGGAGATACCGACTAAAGACCAGGGTGGTATGGCTAATCATCATGTCAAAGGATCGCCCTTGAAACTCGGTTCCCAATTTCAGATGGGATTTGGCCATTTTAAAAAAGGTTTCAATGCCCCACCGCATGCCGTAGATTCTGATGATCTCAGCATTATCCAAGGCCAGATCGGTGGTCAAGATCGCTAACCACTCCCTGCGGTTGTTTCGATTCCGGACAAAGACAAGTTTAAGCCCCAGACCATTCGGAGTCTCAACACGGACTGAGCCCAGGATTTCCGCTTTGGGAGCCTTTGGAATCCTGGCATAAAGCTCTCTTAAGCTCAACGGCTCTCCGTTAAAGACATACCGTTGCTTCAGCTCTTTGACCATTCCAATCACGTGAAGGCCTTGACCCTTAAGTTTCTGAAGGAGTGGGGCTTGGGTAAACCAGCTATCCATCAACACATAATCCGCCGAAAATCCGGCCTTCAAAGCACGCTTGAGCATGTCCACGACGGCATCCGGCTTCGGGAGCAGCGACTCCTGGCGGCGTTTGTAACCCAAAGTCCGCTTGTCCAAGTCCTGGCGCATTTCACACAAACGGTTCTTGGCCTGGGCAGAGCTCATTAAGGTAAAGTCTAAGGGAGCAAAACTATAGCCGTCGGACCAGCCCAGAGTTAACAAGGTATAACCCCGCACAAAATGACCGGTAACATGGTCATAGACCCGAGCTAAAAGTTCGACCTTTTTACTACGTTGCCGGCTCATGACCGAATCATCGATAATAAAAACACGGACACGACGTGCGGAGGTGAGGCTCTCAAAACGGGAGACCACTTGAAGGCTTAAGGATTGGTAAAACCGCCTCCAGTTATAGCAGGTTTCATTGAGGAAGCGACAGATGACATCTTTTCCGGGAAGTGTTTCTCCGCGCGGACTTTGTAACATGCGAAAGAGATTGCGCCCTTGGAACACGAGCTGAAAGAGGATTTGAAATACGGCGAAACTCGAAACCCCATAGGCTTTGCGAATTCCTGCGTTGCGAAGGAGTTGCCCCACCTTGAGGGGTGAGAAAAGCAAAGAAGTTGTGTTGTAACATGGAAGTGCGCACCTTTCTGTTTGGAATTGATGGTGGTTTGAGCACTTCCATTATACCAAGTTAGAAAGGTGTTTTTCTGTCAAGAAACTAATTTGTCGGCTTCAATCCCTGTATTTACGCAGGGGTGAACTCACTTTCGCGGTGCGAAAGTTGAGTTATTCGTTTGTACGCTGTATAATTATAGGCATCATTATGTGTTTCTTTTTGAAAGGTTATAACATGGATTTGATAACAACAAAAGAAGCAGCGGAAATATGGGGAATAACGATTCGCCGTGTACAAGCCCTATGTGACAAGGAAAAATTATATGATAGATATCCTTGTGTATCCGATTGGGCGGTATAGAATGATATCCATCATAGTTTCCAACCTGATAGGAAAGGGATGCTAACCCATGTCAAAAGACCTAAAAGCAGGCAAGATCAGAATCATTAAAGACGGACACTATTGGGTTACAGGCAATGTGCCCTTGTCCGAGAAAATCATCACACCCAAGGGAAAAGGCTATGAATTTAAAGAAGGGCGCAGGTTCCTGTATAGAAATGCTTCATTTGACTGATGTTATATAATTGATTTTTCGGCCAAAATATTATTGATAGCTTCTTTCCTTCTGCTGTAAAAGCAATATAATATTTGCACAACTTAGCTGCCGATGGGGGTATGTACGTGCAAACGACACGAAATATCTGTACTCGAAATTGTTATGATACCTGTAGTATACTTGCTCACGTTGAAAATGGCCGTCTTGTTAAGGTTTCTGGAGACTTTCAGCAATTATATACATTAGGGACGCTTTGCAGTAAAGGGTATAGTTATGTTGACTACGTTTATCATCCTGATCGTATTCTATATCCTCTACATCAGATACCCAGAGGCTCTGGCAAATGGCAAAGGATAACGTGGGACGAAGCGATTCAAGAGATTTCTGCCCATATTTTAAAAATCTATAAGGAAACAGGAAATTTTTTGCCTTTAGCCTTTCTTCGCGGGACGGGTAGTTCAGGTGTGCTCGCCCAAGCGCTGCTTTATATGCTATCTTCATTAGGATCAATTACCGAAATCGAGAATTTAGGAGTTGGAGTTGCGGGGCAAGATTCCTGTATGTTGGATTTTGGAAAATTTGTTCCGAAGGATCCCGAAGAAATGAAAAATACGGATTTAGTTATTCTCTGGGGAGTCAATCCCGCCTCTACAGCCATTCATCAAATGAGAATTCTTCAGAAAATACGAAGAGAAGACGGTAAGGTTATCCTTATTGACGTGTTCCCTTCCCGATCGGTGAATCATGTGGATGATTATATTCAAATTCGGCCTGGGGGCGATGGAGCCCTTGCTTTGGCAATTTTGCGGGAGCTCCTATATAAAAACAGTATTGATTACCGATTTATAATCGAAGAGTCGGAAGGATGGGAAAATTTCCGAGACTGGCTGTTGGAATTTGATCCAGAAGTTCTATATCGTGCTTCAGGCATTTCGCGTGAGAAAATTACATTTCTGGCAGATAAAATAAGGAACAGTTGTTCAGCCGCGTTTTGGATCGGAAAAGGGTTACAGTTCTACAGTAATAGTGGACAAAATATTCGAGCGATCCAGGCTCTGGCCGTTGCAGGGGGACTAATGGAAGAGCCTGGCGGTGGAGTATACACCGCTTATAATTGTAATCGCTTTGGGAATGAAGTTTGGCAGAGTATTTTGAATGAAAATAAGGAGCACGATAATCGGAGGTTGAGTTTTCAATCTCTGACGACAGAATTTGCAGCGTTTAACCCTGGGGTGCGAATGCTCTGGGTAACCCAAAGCAATCCTTTGGCCCAAGGTATTGACTTGCATACTTTTCGTGAGAACCTTAATCAACTTGAGCTAATAGTCACGACAGAACACTTTCTCACTGAAACAGCGAGGATAAGTGATATCGTTCTGCCAGCAACAACGCTTTTTGAGACAGAGGATATTGTTATAGGAAGATGGCATAAGTGGCTGGGGTTAAATGAACAGGCTATTCAGCCCTTAGGAGAGTCGCGTTCCGAACTAGAGATTGCCCGGGAGCTTTCACGAGTTCTTAATAAGGAGGTCATGGGGATTTGCCCTTTTCCAGATGAACGAACCTCAAAGGAATGGCTGAATTTAATACTGAATCCCCAACGGTACCTTGAATTAGGGATTGAAAATTATGAACAACTGAAAGATGGTCCTCGAAAAATCATTCTTTCCGGTGTGGATTTAACGCCTGAAAAGGATAAGAGGTATCGATTTCTTGTGCCAGAAGCCATTGAACAAGGCTGGCCTGAAATTCCAAGTTTGGTTGAGCCAATAGAACCTCCGGCGAGTTATCCTTATCGCTTTATTTGTGTTCACAAAGTTGAACGCTTTAATTCGCAACTTGGAAACCTAAGCTGGCTTCGTGAAGGGCAAGAGCATGAAGGAATTTTACTCGGTGAAGAGCTTGCTCAATTAAAAGGCATTGTCACAGGAAACCATGTCACTGTTTACAATCAATACAGTGAAGTTGTGTTAACCGCAAAAGTTTCGCAGGATATACCGGATAAAGTGCTTATTTGTACGGCTCGGCAGGATATTAACGGGAAGAGCATCAATAACCTGGTCAGTAATAAGGAGACCGATTTGAAAAGGCTTTTCAAGAAATTTCCTGGCTTCGCTTATCATGATTGCTTTGTTAATGTTGCCCGTTGATAAAGGCAAATTATCCAGTAAATGCCATAGAACAAGAGTATGATGAGTCCATCAACAATAAACCCCTTAAATGTTTTGGAGTGGGCGATGATGCCCACTTTTTTGGTGTGATTTAAAAAGAGATTAATATTAATAACTCAACTTTCGCACCCCAGTTGAGGGAATAGAGCCTTGATATAACT
>VSSQ01001214.1_pt1 | contig 10620 bp, 7 predicted proteins | sample 4763081 | NCBI WGS metagenome assembly VSSQ01 (sample SAMN12137344, study PRJNA551015) | bioreactor metagenome | isolation source: SDC9 anaerobic chlorinated ethene degrading culture | place: USA: Knoxville, Tennesee | collected 2015-01-01
GGCCGCGCTGGGCCGGGTTTCCGTACGCAAGCTCACGGGCGGGGATATGGCTGAGGCCTTCGCACTTCACGATCTCCGGTGGCGCAAAAAAATGGACACCAGCGGCTTTACAAGCGGAGAATCCAGAGAGTTTTTCACGGCTCTTCTGGATTCCGGCGGCTGCCGCCGGCAGGCTCTGGCGCTAGGGCTGTACCTCGGGGAACGGCTCGTTGCCTTTCAGTACGGCTTTCTCTTCGGGAAACGGGCACTTCTGTACAAATCCGCCCACGATGACCTGCTGGACATCTACGCCCCCGGAAAAATGATCAAGCGGGAATTTATCCGGCGCTGCCTGGGCATGGGAGTAGAAACGGTTGATCTGGGCGTCGGATATGAGGAATATAAGGAGGAGTGGACCGACGAGTCCGATTCCATATGGCATCTGTCCTTTCCCCAGGGGAACTTCCCGTCCTGCCTTTATTTTTTCTTTCATTCTCTCAAGGGAAGACTGCGCGACCGTATCAAGCGAAACAGAAAGATTGTCCTCTTCAAGCGCAACACGCTGGGCTTACTCAGATACCGCCTCTCCATTGAGCAAGCGAAGGAAGCGTTCAGGCGAAAACGCGAACTGATCCGGAGGCACGGGATTTTTCAATCTCTGTTATCCCCCGCGCTCTGCCGGAAGCCTGTGGAGTTTATCTGCCGGGATATGCCCCGTTCCCTTCCCATGGCGGTATGTGGTATAAGAAAGGCCGCGCTTGAGGATGCGGAGGAGATAGCCCTCGTCATGAACTGCTTACCGGTTGACGTGGTTAAGAGGTTTTACCGGCAGCAGCGCTGCTTTCTCGCCGGTGAGGACCGCGCCATCTCCTGCCTGGCATGGGTATCCGCGGGAAAAAACGGGACGTTAATTTCTGACTTCTGCACCGACAAACAGTTCTGCCGGGAAGAGGATATCGTGTCCCTGCTGCATAGTATCATGGCTGACCTTCCTGAAAAGGATCTCACAGGGATTAGAATCCTGGTCAGCCAACAAAGCGCGGCACCGATCCGCGCCGCGCTCCAAAAGGAATTTCCATTAGCAATCTCTGAAGAAGAAAAAACAGCCGGGCGGAGAAAAGGGCGGGTAGGCAGTGCAGGTCTCAATCATACATAACAAAAGCGAGCTGGCTCCCTATATGAGTGCGTGGAACGATATCCTCCGGGAAAACGGAAATACAAATCCCTATGTGACGACCGACTGGATTTTAGGGTGGTGGGGGTTTTTCGGCGGCGGCCGGGAGATGTGCATCCTCATGCTTTCAGATGGCAGTGAGGCCGTTGGTTTTTGTCCGCTCATGCGGATTAAAAAACTTTTCTGTGAGGAAATCCGGTTTATCGGATATCCCCAGGCGAGCAGGATGAACCTGATTGTCCGGCACGGGTACGAGCGGGAATTCTCCTGCCGAGTGGCACGTTTTCTGACATCTATGGAGGGCGCCGTCATCTGCACCCTGCACGGCCTCAATCGGGAGGATGAATGCTATAGCTTTCTCAGACAGGCGTTGGGTTTCTCTTTGTGCTCCGTTCAAACCCAGCAGTCTTCGGTCATAGACCTTAAATCCGGCAGCGAGGAGGAGTTCTTCCAGGCAAGGCGACATCATTACCGGATAAAAAAGACAATGAGCCGCGAAAAAGCGCTTTCCAAGCTCTGCTGTCTGACGTTTGAAAAAGCATCGCCGGAGGAATTGGAGATCATCTTTCAACTACACCAGAAGCGCTGGCAGAAAAAAATCGACCAGAACGGATTTGGGAAGGGCATTTCGAAAGAATTTTTTTCCTGGCTTACGGCAAGCGGAAGATCGCCTTTCTGGAATGTGGCGGTATATCTGCTGAAAGCGGGAAAACACCCCATCGGGTTCGCATACGGGATCGAATGCGGGAGGCGCTTTACCTTTTATAGAATCGCACACGACGATGACTTTGCCTTTTTCAAACCCGGGATGATCGTGACGAAAAAGATACTGGAGCAGTGCTTCAAATCGGGGTGTGAAAAATTTGATTTTTCCACCGGTGACGAGGAATACAAGAAAAGCTGGACAGACGACGTTGAACTGATCGATAAAATTAGCTTCGGGACGGAGCGTCCGGCGGTTAAATTGCTCATTTTGATGGACCGTTTCACAAATTCGGTGCGTCATACCCTCAAAAAAAACGCCGCGATTGTCCGCTTCAAGCGCGTAACCGCGGGAAGAATGCGGTATTTCTTTTCGCTCGCCCACTGGATCACCCTTATGCGCAGGCTCGGAAATACAATTCGGCTCCGGGGATGGAGGGAACTGTTTTTCATTTTGATGCCTTCCCATACCGCAGCGCACGTGCGTTATACCGCCGGGTCCTCCGAAACAGCCCCATTAGACTGCGCCGTTTCGCTGCGCACGGTCTCGCTGGAGGAAGTCGGTCTTCTGGTTTCCCTCACGACTCTGGAGGCGGAGGAAATCGTTAAGAGGTACGCTAAGGGCGGCAGGTGCCAGATTCTTCTGAGGGGTGAAGAACCGGCCGGATATGCCTGGATCAGCGACTGCAAAATAGCAGGCAGGGAAAAGCTCCTGTGGCAGCCGGAAAAATCGGGAGATTACTGCTGTTACGACATCTGCATTTATAAAAAGCAGAGCGGCGACGTTCTTCGGCAGGCCCTTGCCTGCCTTGCATGGCAGCCTCTTCCCGGGCATGGGCACAAAGTGGACCTGATTTTCAGGACATGCGACCGTCAGCTTGCACGCGTGACGGAGGGATTATTCCGGGAACAGAAACAGGAAGCCGCAAAAACGATTTTCAGGGAGAACCCCAATGAAATATGAGCTTATTAAACTCGCTAAATTCCTGATGGTCCCCTTCGGTTATCTCGGCTCTCTGGCAAGGCAGTCCGACTCCATTCCGATCCTCATGTACCACAGGGTGAACGACGGCATTGCAAAAGAAATTTCGGTGACGGAGGCTGATTTCCGCTGGCAGATGGAATATTTGAGAAGGAAGGGATTTGAGGTCATATCTCTGGACGAAGCGGCTCAGCTGGCGCAAAAGCCAGGGGCCGGCAGGAAGAAGAAGCGCGTGGTTCTGACCTTTGACGACGGCTACGAGGATTTTTTCCTCCATGCGTATCCGGTTTTATGCGAATACGGATATCCGGCGACCATATACCTGGTCCCGGGATATATTGAGACGGGCAAAGTATTCTGGTGGGATAGGGATTTGGGAGAGAGCCGGCTCATGCGCTGGGATCATATCCTGTCGATAAAGAACAGCCCTTTGATCAAATTCGGTTCCCACACCATGACCCACCGGGATCTTGACAGGATAAGCGAGGAAGCGGCCTGGTGGGAGCTGAGCCGTTCCAGGGAAGTCCTCCACGAAAAGCTGGGATACGAGATCAGGCATTTTTCCTACCCGCGCGGCATCATCACCCCGTGCGCCATGGAAGCCGCGTCAAAGCTATATCAAACCGCCGTTTCCATTTTCGACGGAAGAGATATTTACCGCAGCGGAGAACATCCCCTTGTGGAGATCAGGAGGCTGCCCATTCAGCGAAGCGACGGGCGGGGTTTATTCGGCCCGCGTCTCCGCGGCTGGCTGGACGCCGAAGGCCTTCTCAAAAAAGCGGTCGGACGGCACTGAATATTTTGTCTTTTGCGGGCTTCGCGTAAAGAGGTGTGAAATGAAAAATCCAGATCATTCCGCGGGCAAAAGAAGCAGAATCTTACACGTAGCCGCTTACGCAGCTGCCGCTGTAATCGCAGCGGCGTCGCTGGCCGCTTTTTTTATCGTAAATCACAGCCTTAACCTGGTGCATTACGATTCGGGCGTTCAGGAAACGGCACTGGAAAGAAGCACCCAACCTGAGACGGAAGCCGGTCTCCGCGAGACCCGGGATTCTCCGCAAATCGAAATTTCAGCGTTGGAAAAACGACTCAAGGAAAATATGGAAAGCGCCGCGCAGCCTCCCGATTATGAAGACGAGGTGCTGAACATCCTTCTGATCGGCGTCGACTACGAAAACGCCGTCAGCAAAGGACGCTCTGACAGCATGATTTTACTGTCCGTCAACAGAAAGTACTCCAAAATTGTGATGACATCGTTTATGCGGGATATCTATCTGGAAATCCCCGGCGGGGAGCAGGCGAACAGGTTAAACACCGCGAACGTCCTCGGAGGGCCAGCGCTTCTGATGGATACCATATCGCAGAATTTCAAAATTTCTGTCCAAAGCTATGTATTAGTGGACTTTCTTTCCTTCATTGACATCATCGATACTCTGGGTGGGATCACGGTCAGCATAACGGAGGATGAGCTTGCGGTTGCCAACGGGTATATTAAAGGAATAAACTGGCTCCTCGATCAGCCAATTTCCAGCGGGATGATAGAGATTCCGGGAGAGCAGCTTTTAACGGGGAAACAAACTCTGGGCTATGCCCGCATCCGCTATGTGGGAAACGGAGATTTTGACAGAACAGCCCGGCAGCGCTATGTTTTGAATGAGGTTTATCAAAAAGTAAAAAAAATGAACGTGGTGGAGCTCTATCATCTGCTAAATTCGATTTTACCCGAAGTCACGACGAATTTGAGCAAAGCCGAATTGTTTTCCCTCATCCTGTCGCTTCCGGAGTTTTCCGGTTACACAATCGACTCATGGAGCGTTCCGGCGGACGGGACGTACACCTATTTAAATATCCGGGGCATGTCTGTTCTTGGAATCGATTTTCCGGCAAACACCCAGGCGCTTTATGAAAAGATTTATCAGTCAGACGACTGAGTTAACAGCGCAGTTTTTTCATCCTGGGAATAAAAGCACCTCCGACGCCGATAACCCGGCGTCGGAGGTGTTTTTTTACATAGCGCTGATTGTGTGTGGGCTGTCAATTCCCGGCCACCGTGTTAAGATAGGAAAGATAGACACCATAGAGCGCACTCTCTTTCCCTTTCACGGCAGCCTCCATGGAGGAATATTCCAGGGTCAGGTTCGATAAGGCCAGAGCGGACACAAACCCTCTGTCAACTTGCCCCTGCATCTTGCCCAGTTTATCTTTTTCATTGGAAAGGTCCCGGTAACCGCTTTGCAGATCCTCATACTGACGCATCAGGCTTCGGAACAGCAGCGTGAAGCTTGTTTCCAGATTGGTCCGCGCTGTCTCTATACTGAGTTTCGCGCCGGCGATCTGGGCTTTTGTCGCATAGTTGTGCGTGAGATACGCCATGCTGTCGTAAGTGATCTGGAGAGCCTTGAGATTGACGCTGTTCGCGAGCATTGCCTCAAGATCGGCGTCCTCGTCGATCTTCATAAGCGCTGAGAACACGCTCTCATTCAATTCGGGGAAGGTGAAATTCAGCGAAGCGTCCGAGTGAAGGCCCAGCTTTGATTTTAGGGTGATTGTATCGGCATCCTTCTTTGTCTGAAGGCCGGCCAGAGCGTTTTTCAGATCATTTACAGTGCTCTCGAGCGTGTCATAGGTTTTTTGCGATATGTAGCCCTTGCCGAGCCCGTCGGCATAATTCTTCAGCTGTGTTTGCTTCTGGGTAAGATTTGCCTGTGTTGCTTCCATGTTGAGCCCATCCTGCCAGCAGGTGAGGAAGGCCAACTTGGCCGCAAGGACTGCGTTTTCAATTTTCTGGCTATATTGGACAGCCGCCACATCGTAAGCACATTTCGCCTGATCCCTGCTGTTGCTTAGGGACGCATACTGAGAATACAGAAGGCCCGTGGAATCGTACATGACCACGTCGGTCAGTTCGTCGGCCGCGCCCGACAGCTTGTCGTACGTCGCTTTGGCAATGGCCAGATCGCTCTTGATTTTCGCATAATCCGCGCTGTGGTCGGTCCAGATCTGCCCGATCGTGTCCAGAGATACCGAGACCGAATTGGCCGTGGCGGTTCCCGTGTCGGCCGCAAAGCACAGTCCCGAGCTCATGAGCACAATCGCCAGCACCGCGGAAATCAGTTTTTTCAATGGTCTTCCCTCCTTCTCTAATCGATACTCTTAATCACGTTAATAGCACTATTCTCGCTTACCTTGTCGGCTCCGTCAACGATAACAATATCCTCGGCGGCAAGGCCGCTTGTGACTTCCACATAGAGGTTTTTCTGGGTTCCGAGCGTGACCTGCGTTTTTTGCGCGGTGTCCCCGTCTACCTTATATACATAGAAAGCGCCGTTCTCCTCCTGGACCGACTGCTGCGGGATATACAGGGCAGGTGTTTGGCCTGCGTCGTCAAACCCGGCCGTAGCGAGCATGCCGGCTCTCAGTTCTCCGGCGGTGTTGTCGATTTCGATGGTCACCTTAAAAAGCCCGGTGGCCGCATCCGCCGAAGGGGATATGGTGGTGATCGTGCCCGTATAATCCTTCAGGACATCATTGAGGGTCACGCGCACCGACATGCCGTTTTGGAGCTTCAGTACGTCGCCGCCGGTGACGGAAATGACGAGTTCCATGGCCGACGGGTCGATAATGGTAGCGTTAGCCGTCTGCGCCGAGGCAATTTCTCCGGCCGTGGCATTAAGGACCGAGATAACCCCCGCGATCGGCGAAGTGACCATCGTGTCGTCCAATGCCGACTGAGCCGTATCCAATGCGGCTTTGGCACTCTCCACCTGTTTTTCCGCAGCCGCGATGCTTTCGGGAATCAACACATTCTGGTTGATCCGCAGGGTCTCCTGTGCCGCTTCCAGCGCTTGCGTGGCGTTGTCCAGCGCGCACTGGGTGGTATTCATGGTGTTTTCAGCCTGCTGAAGCTCAAAAGAACTTGCCTCGCCGATGGACTCCATATAGCTTACCTTGTCGTAATTGTCTTTGGCCGCATCGCGGGCGATGGTCGAACTGTTAAGTCCAAGCTGGGCGGCATCAACGGCCTGCTGAAGTTTCAGCAGGGCGGAGGCGGCGTTCCCGTTTTTCGTGTTTGTCAGGTTGATCTCCGCGATGTCATAGGCGGCCTTGGCCTGGTTATATTTATTCTGGATATCCGAGCTGTCCAGGGTGAACAGGACGTCGCCCGCGTTTACCTTGTCGCCTACCTTGAAATTGACGTTCGTGATGGTCGATGAGACCTTCGGCACCACCGTAACTTCCTGCACGGCCTGCAGGCAGGCGCTGTAGGTAGCGCTGCTGATGAGACTGTCCGACTTCACCTTGGACGCCGTCACATTGACGGCGCTGCCTTCCGGCGAACAGGAAGCCAGGGTAAGCAGCATTACCGGAATCAGAAATAACGCGCCAAATCTTTTCATGCTCAATCTCCCCTGCCTTCCTTACTTAACATAAAATTTAACGGTGGCGTTCATTCCGAAGATAAGCGGGAGATCATCGGGATTGCTGATTTCCACCTTGATCGGGATGTTTTGGGTAACCTTCGTATAAGTACCGCTGGTGGTAAAGCTGGAGGTGGACGAAAAATAGGTCTGGGTGGTGCTTGCGATTTCCGTAACCGTTCCGGAGAAGCTCTTTCCGGGGTAAGCATCCAGCTTCACATCCACTTTCTGGCCGATGGATATCTCGAATATCTTGGTTTCCTCCACATTCACCCCGATATATAGATTGTCGGTATCCGCAATGACAGCTAGCTGGGTTGCGGCTGAAACATTCTGGTTTTGTTCCACATTGTCCTGCACAACGGTACCTTTGATGGGAGAGATTATGTATGGAAGACTCTGCGTCCTTCCCAGCACCTCGTCCTTGGCAACAACATCCCCGTTTCTGACGTCCCACTCCAGAAGGCTTCCGGGCGACGCGGGATAAATAGAATACATCTTCGCGGTCACCTTGGCATTATCGGTCACGATAAAGCCGCTGCTGTAAACAAGAAAGTAATACGCCGCGCCGCCGCCGATGAGTACGACGAGCAGTATGATTGCCAGGAGTATTTTCTTCTTTTTCATCTTAAAACCCCATTTCTCCGCTGTTCATATGATCTGGCAAGGACATTCTGAGCGGAGGAATGTACCTGTACCTGTTGCTGCGTTCATATTATAGTTCTTCACCCTCCGAAAACTGACTTTGATAGAGAGACGCGTAAAACCCGTTTCTGCTCAGGAGTTCCTCGTGGTTCCCCTGTTCGACGATGTCCCCGTCCCGCATGACCAGGATCGTGTCCGCGTTTTTGATGGTGGAAAGCCTGTGGGCGATCACGAAGCTCGTGCGGTTTTGCATGAGCTCATCCATGGCGTTCTGGATCAGAATTTCCGTCCGGGTGTCCACCGAGCTTGTGGCTTCGTCGAGGATCAGTATTTTCGGATCGCGCAGGATGGTCCTCGCGATGGTGAGAAGCTGCTTCTGCCCCTGGGAAATGTTGCTGGACTCTTCGTTTAAAATCATGTTGTAGCCATCGGGCAGAGCTCTGATAAATTCGTCACAGTGGGCCACCCTGGCCGCTTGGATGACCTCATCGTCGGTAGCGCCGAAGCTGCCGTATCTGAGATTTTCCATCACCGAAGCGTTATACAGCCAGGTATCCTGCAGCACCATTCCGAACATACTTCGCAGGTCGTTGCGTGTATAATGGTGAATATCCTCGTCGTCCACCAGAATCCGGCCCCCGTTAATCTCGTAGAACCGCATGAGAAGTTTCACAATGGTCGTCTTTCCTGCACCGGTGGGGCCCACGATGGCCACATTCTGTCCCGGCTGAATGACGCAGCTGAAGTTTTTGATAATCACCTTATCCTCGCTGTAGCCGAACCTGACGTTCTGGAACTCCACCTTTCCCTGCACTTTGTCGGCAAGAGCAACATTGTCGGTGTCACTGCTCTCTTCTTCCTCATCCAGAAATTCAAACACGCGCTCCGCGGCCGCCATGGTGGACTGCAGCGTATTGGAAATATTGGCGATCTGTATGATCGGCTGGGTGAAGGAACGGACGTACTGGATAAACGAATAGACATCTCCGACCTCGATGATCCTTTTCACCGCCAGATATCCGCCCAGAATACAAATGACCACATAACCCAGATTACTGACAAAGTTAATAATCGGCATCAGCATACCCGAGAGGAACTGAGAAATCCAGGCGGAGTGGTAGAGCTCATCGTTGAGCTTCTTGAATTTATCCAGTTCGGCCTGTTCGCTGTTAAAGACCTGAACGATGTTGTGTCCCGCGTATATTTCCTCGATCTGCCCGTTGATTTCGCCCAGGGATCTTTGCTGTCCGATAAAGTATTTCTGGGATTTTTTCATGACAAGGCCGATGAGAAAACCGGAAAGAGGCAACACCAGAAAAGTAACCAGCGTCATCAGCCAACTGATGCTGAGCATCATGATGAGGATTCCGATCACGGTCGCGGCCGAGGTGATCATCTGGGTCATGCTCTGATTGAGCGTCATGCTCACGGTGTCCACATCGTTCGTAATGCGGGAGAGTACCTCGCCGTGCGACCTTTTATCAAAATATCTTAACGGGAGGCGGTTGAGCTTTTCGGAGAGCTCTTTTCTGAACTGATAAGTTATCTTCATGGAGACGTTCGACATGATGTAGTTCTGAAGGTAGGCGCAGAACGCGGAGGCCAGATAAAGCGTGATCAGCAAGGCAACGCATTTTCCTATGTAGCCGAAATCGGTCAGAAGTCCCGTACCAGCTCCCCAGGCCAATAACCCGTCCACCAGTTTGGTCATTCCCCAACCCATGATTTTCGGACCCAGGATGGAGAAGGTGGCCGAACTGGCGGCCAAAATCATAACAAACAGTATGATCAGCCGGTAACCTGCCAAATACCCCAGCAGCTTGCGGAACGTAGCGCGGAAGTTCTTTGCCTTTTCTCCCGGCGCTCCCATCCCGCCGTGACCGGGTCCCATTCCCCCGCGGAAGCCGCCGGGTTTTACAGACGTACCGCTGGAGGAGTTCGTTTCACTCATGCAAGCTCCTCCTTACTCAGCTGCGACATGGCGATTTCCTGATACACGGCGCAACTTTTCATCAGTTCGCGGTGGGACCCCGTTCCAACAATCCTGCCGTTTTCCAGCACGATGATCTGCTCCGCAGTCATAATCGTGCTGATCCTCTGCGCCACGATCAGGATTGTGCTCTCCCCGGTTTCCCGTTTGAGGGCGTGGCGCAGCGCGGCGTCGGTCTTGAAGTCCAGGGCAGAAAAACAGTCGTCGAAAATATAAATCGGAGCTCTTTTGGAGAGTGCCCTGGCGATGGAGAGCCTCTGTTTCTGCCCGCCGGAGACGTTGGTTCCGCTCTGAGCGATGGGCGCGTCGGGCCCTTCGGGCTTGGAGGCGATGAATTCCGTAGCCTGGGCGATTTCCGCGCTTTTTTCGATATCCTCCAGGGTTAAATCCGTTTGCCCGTAAGAAATGTTTGACTTGATGGTACCCGTGAAAAGGTTTGCCTTCTGTGGGACAAAACCGAGGCATTTTCTCAGATCATACAGATAAACATCCCGGATGTCTTTTCCATCGATGGTGATGGAGCCACCCGTCACATCGTAAAACCGCGGGATGAGATTCACAATGGTGGATTTTCCGCTTCCGGTGGCGCCGATGAGCGCGGTGGTCTGGCCGGGCTTCGCGGTGAAGGAAATGTTATGTAACACCTTTTCCTCTGCCCCGGGATAGGCGAAGCTGACGTCTTTGAATTCCACCAAGCCCCTGACCTTCTCGAGCCATTCCGGATTATCTG
>VSSQ01001215.1_pt1 | contig 10591 bp, 12 predicted proteins | sample 4763081 | NCBI WGS metagenome assembly VSSQ01 (sample SAMN12137344, study PRJNA551015) | bioreactor metagenome | isolation source: SDC9 anaerobic chlorinated ethene degrading culture | place: USA: Knoxville, Tennesee | collected 2015-01-01
TAAAAAAACGCAGCGGGAAAATCATTAATATCACGTCGGTGGCGGGGCTTATGGGAAACGCCGGCCAGGCGAATTACTCCGCTTCCAAGGCAGGACTCATCGGGCTTACGAAATCGGTGGCGCGAGAGCTAGCGTCAAGAAATGTCTGCTGCAACGCCATCGCACCAGGCTTCATCAATACCGAGATGACGAAGGATCTGGACGGCGAAGCGCTTGGGGGAGGCATCCCGCTGGGACGCATGGGGACACCCGAGGAGGTTGCCGAACTGGCAGCCTTTTTGGCGCAGGCCTCATCAAACTATATCACGGGCGAAGTCATCCGCGTTGACGGCGGCCTTGCAATGTAAAAGGAGGATACATGAACAGAGTTGTTGTTACGGGACTGGGAGCGGTGACTCCCGTGGGCAATGATGTAGCCACAATGTGGAAAAATCTCACTGCGGGAGTCCACGGGATCGGCCCCATCACAAGGTTCGACTGCACCGATTACAAAGCGAAGCTGGCGGCCGAGGTAAAGGACTTCGATCCGCTTTGCTATATGGAGAAAAGCGACGCGCGCAGGAGCGATCTCTATTCGCAGTACGCCATGGCCTCGGCCGTTCAGGCGGTTACCGACAGCGCGATTCTGGGAACAGTCCCTCCCGAACGGTTCGGTGTCTATTTCGGCTCCGGTACGGGGGGAATGACCACCTTTTCCGAGGAGCATGAGAAGCTTCTGGGCAGCGGTCCCAGAAGGGTTTCTCCCTTCTTTATCCCAATGATGATCTCCAATATCGCAGCGGGCAACATCGCAATCCGCTTTCAGGCGCACGGGCCCTGCCTTTCTGTTGTAACCGCGTGCGCCACCGGGAGCAGCGCAATCGGGGAAGCCCTTCGCACCATTCGCCACGGCTACGCCGACGCGATCATCGCGGGCGGGTCGGAAGCCTCCATTGTACCTCTGGCGGTTGCCGGTTTTACCAATATGACGGCGCTTTCCACCTCCGCCGATCCGGACGCGGCATCCCTGCCTTTTGACAGGAGGCGCGGCGGATTTGTCATGGGCGAAGGCGCGGGCGCGCTTGTTCTGGAAGAGTATGAGCATGCAAAAAAGCGAGGCGCCAGGATCTACGCGGAGCTCTGCGGATACGGCTCAACCTGCGACGCGCACCACATCACAGCGCCGGACCCCACCGGAGAAAGCAGCGCTCTGGCGATCAGGGATGCTCTGCGGGAGGCGGGAACGTCGGGGAGCGGCGTTATCTACATTAACGCCCACGGAACAGGAACGCCGCTTAACGACGTATCCGAGACTCGCTCCATCAAAAAAGCGATGGGCGGTGAAATCGGCCGGACCCTGGTCAGCTCCACGAAATCCATGACCGGGCACATGCTCGGCGCGGCGGGCGCGGTGGAAGCGATTGTATCGGTACTGGCACTGAACACGGGCATCATCCCGCCTACCGCCGGACTCCGTGAGCCGGACCCCGAGTGCGATTTGGATTATATCCCCCTCGCCGCGAGACCTGCGGACGTAAACCTTTCTCTTTCAATTTCCCTGGGTTTCGGCGGACATAACGCCTGCCTTGCGTTTCGCAGAGAGGGCTAGACATGGAGCAGAAAGATGTCCGCAGACTGGCGGAACTTATGAAGGAAATGGATCTGACCGTGCTGGAACTCTCCGAGGGGGATTCCAGCCTCCGGATGGAGCGCCCGGCCCGCGCAAGGGCGGGTGCGCCGGTTTCCTGCGAAGCTATCCCGGAATCCTCACCGGAAGAGCGGGAGGAAGAGAAAGATATATTCACAATCACGTCGCCCATGGTCGGAATTTTCTTCAGCGCGCCATCCCCGGACAGCAAGCCGTTTGTTACGGTTGGGGAGAGGGTGCGCGCCGGGGATGTTATCTGTATTATCGAAGCCATGAAGATGATGAACGAGATTACGGCTGGGGAGAACGGCATCGTGACGGAGATCTGCGCTGGGAACAAACAGGTGGTGGAATTCGGGCATCCGCTGCTGCGCATCCGCAGGGAAGCGCTCTCCGATTGATATTGATTTTGAGCTTTTCGGAACACCCGCATACCAAACTGCGAAAGGGTGAATTCTAATTTATGAATAAAGAAGAGATTCAGCATATCCTCCCGCACCGGGACGATATGCTTCTCATCGAGGAAGCGTTCCTGAAAGAGGATATAGCCTGCGCGCGCTATCATTTCCGCGGTGACGAATGGTTCTTCCACGGACACTTTCCGGGCTTTCCCGTGGTTCCCGGCGTTATCCTGTGCGAAATTCTGGCGCAGTCGGCCGCCGTATTGATGAGCGGAACTCTGGCAGAAGATATGATCCCCTACTTCACAGGACTTGACAAAGTGCGCTTTAAAAATCCGGTCCATCCGGGGGACACCATTGAGACGGAATGTTCGATCACAAAGGCAAAACCGCCTTTTTATTTTGCCGAGGGGCGGGGGATTGTCGCGGGCAAAGTCTGCGTGAGGGCGGAGTTCTCCTTTGCGCTCATCAAGAGGTGACACTTTGTTTTCCAAATTATTGATTGCAAACCGCGGTGAGGTGGCTATCCGCATCATCCGCGCCTGTAAGGAGATGGGCATTGCCACCGTCGCGGTCTATTCCACGGCGGACCGGGATTCTCTCCATGTGGCGCTGGCCGACCAGAGCGTCTGCATCGGCAAGCCGGAGCCCGCGAACAGCTACCTCAATGCCAGCCGGATGATAAGCGCCGCCCTGGTGACACATGCGCAGGCCATCCATCCCGGCTACGGCTTTCTTTCCGAAAGCGAAGCTTTTGCCGCGCTCTGCAGAAAAAACGGCCTGGCGTTCATCGGCCCCTCGGAAAAGACCATTGCCCTGATGGGCGACAAGAGCGAAGCCAGGCGATTCATGAAACAGGTGGGCGTTCCCGTCATTCCGGGAACGGAGATTCTAAAAGATGTAAGAGAAGCCGTCGAAGCCGCAGAAGAAATTGGGTATCCGGTTCTCATCAAGGCAAGATCGGGCGGGGGCGGCCGGGGCATCCGGCTCGTCAGGACGCCCGAAGAGATGGAACCGGCTTTTCTCACCGCGTCGCAGGAGGCCATCGGAGCCTTCGGCGACGGCGCGGTCTACCTTGAAAAATGCATTTCTCCGGCGAGGCACATCGAGGTTCAGATTCTGGCCGACGAGGAACATCATGTGGTGTGTTTGGGCGAGAGGGAGTGCTCTATCCAGAAAAACCATCAGAAGCTTATTGAAGAGTCTCCCTCTCCCGCCGTTGACGAATCCCTGCGGGTAAAACTTATGGATTCTGCCGCAAAGGCGGCGAAGGCTGCCGGATATGTCGGCGCGGGAACGATTGAGTTACTGCTGGATGAGGAGAAAAACTTTTTCTTCATGGAGATGAACGTCCGCCTTCAGGTGGAGCACGCGGTCACCGAGCTCATCACGGGCCTCGACCTGGTCAAGTGGCAAATCCGAATTGCCGCGGGCGTACCTCTTGATTTTAAGCAGGAAGATGTCATAATAAAAGGCAGCTCCATCGAGTGCAGGATTAACGCCTCGGGCGCCGGGACCGTGAAACTCCTCCATGTGCCCGGAGGCCCCTGGGTCCGGTTTGACAGCGCGCTGTGGACTGGATACAGCGTTCCCCCGTATTATGACGCACTGCTCGGGAAACTCGTCGTATTTGCGGGCACGCGGGAGGAAGCCAGGCGGAAGATGCAGGCGGCTTTGTGCGAGCTTGTAATCGACGGCGTTGCCAATAATATTGACGAACAGCTGTCCATCCTGGCCGATTCTGATTTCTGCCGCGGGAGCTACAACACAAGTTTTTTATAAAAGCGTGGTGAATGAGCGTGGAGCTGAAATTTATCTTCCGAAAACCGAAAAACGAACTGGAAAAGGGCGGGCGGCCCCTGACCTCTCCCGAAGAGACCGATCATGAGATGACCAGAAAATGCCCAAGCTGCGGAAAGAATATTCCGCTAAGCGAATTGTGGGACAATTACGACACATGCCGGTGCGGATACTGCTTTCAGATGAGCGCGAGACAGAGAATCGGATATCTCACCGACCGGGACAGTTTCACGGAACTTTTTTCCGAACTGGAAAGCCGGGATTTTCTGAACTTCCCCGGTTATGCGAAAAAACTGGAGAGCCTGAAGGAATCCACAAAGGAACGAGAGGCAGTGATCTGCGGGGAAGGGCTCATCGAAGGACACGAGTGCGCACTGTTCGTAATGGATCCTTACTTCATGATGGGCAGTATGGGAACGGTGGTCGGGGAGAAAATCACGCGGCTTTTTGAATACGCCGCCGAAAAAGGCCTCCCTGTGGTCGGCTGCACCGTCTCGGGCGGCGCCCGGATGCAGGAGGGGATCCTGTCTCTTATGCAGATGGCGAAGACCAGCGGGGCGGTGAAACGGCACAGCGAGAATGGTAATTTCTACTTGGTTCTGCTTACCCATCCCACAACGGGCGGCGTGACCGCCAGCTTTGCCATGGAGGCAGATATCATACTGGCCGAACCGGGCGCGACCGTCGGATTTGCGGGGGCGCGCGTGGTGGAGCAGACAGTGAGAAAAAAACTGCCGTCCGATTTTCAGAAAGCGGAAGTGCTGCTGCAGCATGGGTTTATCGACAGGATCGTTCCGCGCTTTGAGCAGCGGCGCGTTATCTCGTCGCTGCTTTATATCCACAGGAAGGGGAGAAAAAAGTGAGAAAGGCATACGACCATGTGCAGGCGGCCAGGGCGAAGGATCGCCGGACCGGGCTGGACTTCATTAACGGCGTCTTTTTCAACTTCTTGGAGCTGCACGGCGACCGCCGTTTTGCGGATGACCCTTCCGTGGTGGGCGGTATCGCCACGCTGGACGGAGTTCCTTTTACCGTAATCGCCACCGAGCGGGGCAAGGACACCAAGGACCGGATCCGCCGCAACTTTGGAGCGCCAAACCCGGAGGGATACCGTAAGGCGCTAAGGCTCATGAAGCAGGCGGAAAAATTCCGCCGTCCGGTGGTTTTGTTTGTGGATACCTCGGGTGCCTTCTGCGGCATCGGCGCCGAGGAACGGGGACAGGGGCAGGCCATTGCAGAAAACCTGATGGAAATGATGACGCTGAAAACGCCGGTTTTGTCCATCCTGATCGGAGAGGGCGGAAGCGGGGGAGCCCTGGGGCTTGCCGTGGCCGACGAGGTCTGGATGCTGGAAAACGCGGTCTATTCCGTGATTTCCCCGGAAGGCTGCGCCAATATTCTCTGGAAGGATTCCGGAAAGGCGGCGGAAGCCGCCGAAAATCTCAGGCTGACGGCAAGTGACATCCAATCCCTGGGCGTCGCGGAGCGAATTATTCCCGAACGGGAGGGGAACTGGCCGAGGGTCTATGATTCGCTGGCCTTTGACATTCGGCAGTGGTATGGCAGGACGGCGGTTCTCTCTCCGGAGGAGCTTATAAGCACGCGGTATCAGAGATTCCGCAGGATGGGGACGCCCCAGGAGTAAGAACCAATCCGGGAAATATTCGGTTTGCAGGAGGCATAGGAGATGAGAATCAAAATTACGTCGGACAGTACCTGTGACCTGACGAAAGAGCTGCTTTGCCGGTATGACATCACAACGATCCCGCTTTATGTGCTGAGGGACGGGGTATCTTATCAGGACGGTGTTTCGATCACGCCGCCGGATATCTACCGCCATGTGGAACAGGGTGGAAAGCTCTGCTCCACCGCCGCGGTAAACGTCTATGATTATGAAAAATATTTTCTGGAATTTTCAAAGCGGTACGACGCGGTAATCCATGTGAATATCGGGTCAGGTTTCTCCGGCAGCCATCAGAACGCATGCATCGCCGCGCAGGAGTTCGCCAATGTACATGTGATCGACTCGAAGAATCTCTCTTCAGGCCAGGGGCATCTGGTAATCGAAGCTGCCCAATTAGCGGACGCGGGTGCGGACGCGGATACTATTTGTGAAAAAATAGGAAAGCTCGCGGAAAGAGCCGAAACCAGTTTTCTGTTAAGTCAATTGGACTACATCCACAACGGCGGAAGGTGCTCGCTCATCGCGGCGCTGGGTGCCAATATCCTTCATCTGGCGCCCTGCATCGACGTGAAGGACGGCAAAATGCTGGTGACAAAAAAGTATCGCGGCCTCTTTGCAAGGTGTGTTGAAGCTTACGTTAAGGAGCGTCTGGCGGATCGGGACGATATCGTGCGGGACAGAATTTTCATCACCCATTCGGGAGTTCCGGCGTCTGTGCTGGAAGCGGCGCGCAGCGCGGTTCGGGAATATGGGGGCTTCCGGGAAGTGACCGAGACGAAGGCCGGCTGCGTCATCTCCTGCCACTGCGGCCCCGGCACGCTGGGGATTCTATTTCTCAGAAAATAAAACAATATAAATGAGGAACAGCCGCGATTGCGAATACGCAAGTCGCGGCTGTTCCCCGTTTATGAGAACGCTTATGGAGCTGGCTATGGAAGGCAGTGTCTACAGAACGTTGATACGAATGGAGGATTAATCCTTAGTTGCCTCCGTGATGATGCTCTCCGCAGGAATTACCGCAGGTACCTTCATGGTGTTCGCCATGGTGAGTGCACGTGGTCAAAGGATCAAAGTTCAACCTGCCGGCAAGAAATGCCTCCGCTGCATCGTCCGAACTGCCGGTTACGCCAGGGTAAAGATCGATTCCCGCTTCGGCCAGCGCACGTTTGGCCCCGTCGCCGATTCCGCCGCAGATGAGGGTAGTCACATTCAGTTTTTTCAGAATGTCAGCCAGGGCTCCATGGCCGCTGCCGTTGGTATTTATGGTGGTAGCAACGGTTACCCTACCGTTTTCCACATCATACACTTTAAAATGTTCGGTATGTCCAAAATGCTGGAATACCTGTCCGTTTTCATAGGTTACCGCGATTCGCATAACATTTGTTCCTTCCTGATCAGTTTTATTATTATACTGTTTAGTTCTTCGCCTTCGAAGAGTTCGATGGTACCCGAGTCGACCGCAGAAGCCAGTTCGGGATCAATGGGCAGCCGGCACACGGTATCTATGCCGTGTTTCTCGGCAATTTTATCAATACGGCTTCCGCCGAAGACGGAGTGAACGCTTTCACTGTCTGGACATCTGATATAGCTCATGTTTTCCACAAGCGCGATGACGGGGATCTTCATCTTTTCAGCCATATTGATTGCATTTTCAGCGATCATTCCTACCAGCGCCTGGGGAGAAGTCACAATGATCACTCCGGTAAGGGGCAGAGACCGGAATACCTTAGGCGGCACGTTGCCGGTTCCGGGAGGCATGTCCACAAACAGGTAGTCCATATTGCCCCACATTACTTTTTCCCAGAATTGATTCACGCCGTCCGAGATCATGGAATCGCGACAGATTACCGGGTCGGTACCGTCCTTCATCGGAAGGTTCAGAGACATGATCGGGATGCCGATTCCGGTTCTAGCAGGAAATATGCCCGCATCGTCTATTTCGGGCTTCCTCGTGAGGCCAAACGCCATGGAAATAGAAGGACCGGTCACGTCGGCGTCGAGGATGGCCGTCCGGAAGCGCTCGCGGCGCATCATCACCGCCAGCATCGAAGTGACAAGGCTCTTGCCCACGCCGCCCGCTCCGCTGAATACTCCGATCACATTTTTTATATGAGAGAGTTCGTGGGGTTTTTCCCGAAAATTCAAATCTTCTTTCGCACTGCCGGCTTTGTTTTCTTTGGGGATCGCACAGCCTTGTCTATTACTTTTGCTCATTAAGTTTCCTCTTCTTCGGATTTATGCCCGCAGCAGCGCTTTTTATAACAGTGGGCGCAGCCCCAGCCATCCGCGCTTCCATCGCAAAGAATAAAATCTCCGCCTTCAATGTTCAATTCCTTTTCGTTTATCAGGCATTCGGCCAGTTTGACCCGGGCGCTGTTATAGATGGCTTGTGCCGTTGTGCGGGCTACGTTCATACGTGACGCGCACTCCTCCTGCGTCAGACCGTCCAGATCAATGAGACGTATACTCTCGTATTCATCCACCGTCATGATAATGATCTGCCGCTCGATTTTCTTATCCGCTACCGGTCCGAATTTCAAGTTGTTTGGCATAGCACAGATACGACGTCTTTTGCACGGCCTTGGCATCCGGTTCCTCCTTTATTATTGGCATATGCCGGTTACATGTTCATTATACACAATTAATGGCATATGTCAATAATTATTTTATTTTAGAAAATACAAAAGAATGCCTGCGGGTGATAAAACCCGCGGGCACAACCTATATAATTGTATAATATTAGAATTAATGTTATCACAGTTGGGGTGATATGATGCACAAATCAATATGTTTCCATTGTTAATTAAATAACATAAAAGTTAAAAAAGTAACGCTTGCTTATATATAAATCATGCCTTATACTATAAATAAGTTATCAAATTATTAAAAATGTTACCAAAAACCGACTGGAGGAATGATACGTCAGGTCCAACCCCGAACGCATCTGATCTCGAACACAAAAACAAAATCGATCCCCCCGCTCAAATTTTTAAATGAAATAAGGAGGATCCAATGGCAACCGACAAAATCGAAAGTACGATTGCAAATCCCGCACCTCTTGGTTTACTTGCATTTGGCATGACAACAATACTGCTTAATCTACATAACGCACAGATCATTTCACTTTCCGCGGTAATTGCGGCAATGGGACTCTGCGTTGGCGGAGCGGCTCAGATAGTCGCCGGCGTTATGGAATTTAAAAAAGGTAATACATTCGGCGCAACGGCCTTCTCATCCTTTGGCTTTTTCTGGTGGTCTATTGTTGCCATTTGGACGAACCCGTTCCCCGGTATCGCAAAGGCAGACGGCACAAGTGTAGGTTTTTACCTGCTGCTCTGGGGTATCTATACGAGTTTTATGTTTGTCGGAACCCTCAAACATGGGCGCGGGCTTCAGATCGTTTTCCTTACCGCCTCGATTTTATTCTTTATGCTTTCCATCGCGGATTTCACCGGAATGAAAAATATTACGGTTATGGCCGGATGGCTCGGAATCGTATGCGGTGCGTCCGCCATGTATAACAGTGTTGCGCAGATTGTGAATAACGAATACGGGAAAAAGATTTTGCCGCTCTAAAGGGAATAAAGACGGCAAATAGTGCCCACCATTAATATTGTAAGCGTCCTCTCCTTCTTAAAGAGGCTGCTGTAAAATGACTGTCACATTTTACAGCAGCCTCCCTTTTATTTACGGCAAACCTTATCGGTTTGCCGTAAATCCGGCTCCGCGGTAAATAAGCCGCAGAGCATATTTAAACTTCATCTTTGGAACCGTGATTGAGCATAAAGCTCAGAGCCAACAGGCTGTCCGCGAAGTGGACATTTTCCACCACAGCCTTTTCCGGGTTTTTTAACTTCAGCTCTATGTTGGTAAAATTCCAAAGTCCCGGAACACCCATTGCCACCAGGCGGTTTGCCACGTCGGAGGCGCAGCTGCGTGGCGTGGTTAGAATACCCACAAAAGGCTTGATGATGGCCAGCTCTTCTTCCAGACGGTCGGTATGATAGACGGGGACGCCGGCGATCTCCGAGCCTACGAGGGATTCGTTCACGTCAAAAGCGGCAACGAGCATAAAGCCGTTCAGACTGAAATAAAAATTCTTGATTAAAGCCCGTCCCAAGTTTCCCGCACCGATAATCACAGCCCTATAGGTGTGGTTCAGTCCCAGTATTTCGGCCAACGCTGCGCGCAGCGTTTTCACATCATAGCCGTAGCCCTGCTGACCGAATTCTCCGAAGCAGCTCAGATCCTGCCTGATCTGAGACGCGGTAAGCCCCATGGACTTTGCCAGCGTATTGGAAGAGATCCGTACCTCGCCGTGGGAGCAGAGATCATCCAAATGACGGTAATATCTCGGAAGACGCCGAATCACCGCGTTCGAGATTTTTTCTTTTTTCATGGGCAGCCCTCCCATTATGAATTGCAGCAATAGCATGTTATATTGTAACGGAGAAATCCTCTTATGTCAAAGGCAATTTAAAAATTTCTATTTTCAATCATAAAAATAGGAATTATTAAACTTAAAAAAATATTTTTCTGTCTGATTTGACGATTGATAAAAATACGGTATAATGAAACTACTAAGCATCGCGTGATGGAGGGCAACATGAGTCTGTCTGATTACTTTCCGGTCTGGGACAAGCTGAATGCTTCCGAGAGGGAAGCGCTGTCAAACGCCGTTTTGCTGCATACCGCGCCGAAGGGTACCCTTCTGCACAGCAATTCGTCGGACTGTGTCGGGCTTTTTGTTGTCCGTTCAGGCCAAATGCGGGCGTTTATCCTCTCCGAAGACGGAAAGGAGATTACGCTCTACCGCTTGTTTGAGCGGGATATCTGTCTGTTTTCCGCTTCCTGCATGATCGCCAGTCTCCAGTTTGAGGTATCCGTGGAGGCGGAAAAGGATACCGAGTTTTGGCTGATTCCCGCGGACTTCTACCGGAAACTGATGGACGATTCGGCCGCTGTGGCCAACTTTACAAATCAGCTTATGGCCTCCCGTTTTTCCGAGGTCATGTGGCTGATCGATCAGGTGTTGTTCAAACGATTCGATTCAAGACTTGCCGCGTTCCTGCTGGAGGA
>VSSQ01001217.1_pt1 | contig 10569 bp, 6 predicted proteins | sample 4763081 | NCBI WGS metagenome assembly VSSQ01 (sample SAMN12137344, study PRJNA551015) | bioreactor metagenome | isolation source: SDC9 anaerobic chlorinated ethene degrading culture | place: USA: Knoxville, Tennesee | collected 2015-01-01
CTTGTGAAAGCTGTAATGAAAAAGCTAAGATAATGAGAATAAAGAAGGAAATGGAAAAGGTTGGCTTTGATAAAATAGAGATAGATCCAATGGGTAATTTACTAGCTTATATAGGGTCAGGAAGTCATCTTATAGCTATGGATGGACATGTTGATACTGTTGGGGTAGGAGACCCTAGCCTTTGGAATTATAATCCATATGAGGGAGATGAGGATGCAGAAGTAATACTAGGAAGAGGAGTAAGTGATCAAGGTGGCGGTATAGCTGCAATGGTTTATGCTGGGAAAATTATTAAGGATTTGAATTTAGAAAATGATTATACATTACTTATAGCATGTACAGTTCAAGAAGAAGATTGTGATGGATTGTGTTGGCAGTATATAATTAACGAAGATAATATAAATCCTGAATTTGTGGTAATTACAGAACCTACTTCATGTAATATATATAGGGGGCATAGAGGTAGAGTAGAAATTAAGGTTAGTACCAATGGAATTAGTTGTCATGGGTCTGCTCCAGAAAGAGGAGAAAATGCAATATTTAAGATGGCTCCGATATTAGATGAATTGAAAAGTTTAGATAAAGGCCTTATGTATAATGATTTTTTAGGAAAAGGAACATTAACTGTATCTGAAATATTTTTTTCATCACCTTCGAGATGTGCAGTAGCAGATGGATGTAGTATTTCTATAGATAGAAGATTAACAGATGGAGAAAGTCATAAATTTGCAATAGAGCAAATTAAAAATTTACCTTCAGTTAAGAAAGCCAATGCTCAGGTATCTATATATAATTATGATAAAAAATCATATACAGGACTTTCTTATGAAACACAATCATATTTTCCAACATGGGTTATTCCAGAAGAGCATGAAGTATGTCAAACTCTTATTGAAACATATAGAAGCTTATTTAAAGCAGAGCCTATAGTAGATAAATGGACTTTTTCAACTAATGGGGTTTCTATAATGGGTAGGTATGGAATTCCATGTATAGGTTTTGGTCCTGGACATGAAGATCAAGCACATGCACCAAATGAAAGAACATGGAAAAGCGAAATAGTAAAAGCAGCAGCAATGTATGCTTTAATTCCTACCATTTATGTAAATAAAGTGAATAATAAATAATGTATAGTTAAAGAGGCTTAGAGAAATAAATTTAAGCTTCTTTTTCTTATGATTTAGGAAATTATAAAGAATTTACATGATTTATAACTATTTATAATTTCCTTCCTTCAGTTTTTTATTTATAATAATTGTAAGGTCAAGGAAAAAATGTTAACATAATATTATGAGAGAGTTTAAAAGTTAATAATATAGTACAAAAGGTGATAATAGAATGGAAGAAAAGTTTATTAAGGACATAGCTAATAAAATAAGTGATGGAATTATAATTTTAAATTCTAATAATAAAGTAATTTATGCTAATAATTATGTAAGAAAATCCTTGAATATTCAAAGCATTGAGTTAGAAGAAATAGAGGTATGTATAAAGCATGATTTTGAAAAATATAATATTTCAATAAGGGTTAAGGATACTGATTATGATGGAATAGGTGAATTATTAGAAACAGACTCTTATTCATATAATTATAAAAGTATTATCATATTAAATAAGATTTGTAAAAAAGATAAATGTAATATAACTGCAAATAATGTTTGGGGAGAAATAAAATTAGAATCTATAATTGGTGAATCTGAATCAATGAGAAATATTAAAAAGAAAATTTTAAAGATAGCCAATTCCACATCATCAGTTCTTATAACAGGAGAAAGTGGTACTGGTAAAGAAGTAATAGCTAGAGCTATACATTCTCAAAGTAATAGAAGGAACAAACCTTTTATAGCAATAAATTGTGCAGCAATTCCTGAAGCTCTACTTGAAAGTGAGTTGTTTGGATATGCAAAAGGTGCTTTTAGTGGAGCTAGTAATAATGGTAGAATGGGAAAGTTCGAACTTGCAAATGGAGGAATAATATTTTTAGATGAAATAGGAGATATGCCACTTTCACTTCAAGTAAAATTGCTTAGAGTTCTGCAAGAAAAAAAGTTTGCTAAGATAGGATCTAATAAAATGATAAATTTAGATATAAGAGTAATTGCGGCAACTAATAAAGATATAAAAGAAATGATAAAAGAAAAAAAATTTAGAGAAGATTTATATTATAGGATAAATGTAATACCTATAGAAATTCCTAATCTTTCAGAGAGAAAAGAGGATATAAAGCAATTGGTATTAAGCTTTATAGAGAAATATTGTTCAAGCTACAATTTAGAAAAAATTAATATAGAAGATGAAGTAATAAAAAAGTTAGAAAATTATCCATGGGAAGGAAATATAAGAGAATTACAAAATGCTGTAGAGTTGATGATAAATTTAGTAGATGAAGATAATATAATAACATGTAGTATCCTTCCAGAATATATAACAAGTTATTATGATAGTCATGATGAGAAAGATTTAGATGATATTATCAATGGAGATTTTATAACATTAGAAGAATTAGAAAAAAGATATATAAATTATGCATTAGAGAAGTATGGACATGATACTAAGGGAAAATCTAAAGCTGCTAAAAAACTTGGAATAGGTCTAGCCACTTTATATAGAAAAAGTTAAGTTTATTTTAATGCAAAAATGTAGAGTTTATATAAAATAGTAATAAAAAGTTGTTTATATTACAAAAAATAAAGGATATTAAGAAAGGCTGTAATTATGAAATATAAATGCTTAATTTTGGACCATGATGATACAGTTACTATAAGTACACCTAACATACATTATCCATCATTTGTAGAGGCACTTAAAATATTAAGACCAAATACAAAAATAATTACTCTTGAAGAATTTATCTCAAGTTGTTTTAATCCTGGTTTTTCAGAATTATGCAAGGATATATTGAAATTTAACAAAGAAGAACAGGCATATCAATATAAAATATGGAGTAGCTATACAAAGTCAAAAATTCCAAATTTTTATCCTGGTTTTCCAGAATTAATAAAAGAGTTTAAAAATTTAGGAGGAGTAATTTGTGTTGCCTCTCACTCTGAAAGTGAACAAATTCAAAGAGATTATAAGATTAATTGTGGTATTTTACCAGATAAAATATTTGGGTGGGATCTTGAAGATTATAAGAGAAAACCGAACCCTTACCCAATTAGAGAAGCTATGAAAACATTTAACTTAAATAAAGAAGATATATTAGTAGTAGATGATTTAAAGCCTGGACTTGATATGGCAAGAACTTGTAATGTAGATTTTGCTAGTGCTGGTTGGTCTCATATTATACCAGAAATAATTGATTTTATGAAAGAAAATTCAAATTATTATTTATCAAGTGTTGATGAACTAAGAAATATAATATTATAAAAAAATGAATAAGAACTTATTATATAAGTGATAGTTATTAAAGATCAATAGCTATCACTTATATTTTGACCATAATGGAGATAAGCCATTAATATAATATGCCCATAATCCTGATATAAATGCAAAGAAAACAGTTGATAACTTAGGATTATTAGTAATCTTAATCAAATAACAATTTATTTGATTAGATAAGAATATATATAATAATACAGGCAAAATACTTAAAATATGGTTTATATTATTAAAGTTTTTAGTTTGGGAAAGCATCTTATTACAACTTGGACATTTAATAGTATAAGATTTATTAAATATTATATCGATTTTAAGAAATTTATTATCACAGTACGGACATGCTTTCATAAATTACCTCCAAATAAGATAGTTATTATAATTATACTATTATATGGATATATATGTAAATATTACAATAATTAAATAGCTTATGAAATATAGATACAAAGGATATATTTCATAGGTTACTTTTATATACATGGAAAGTAAAAGATATTTTGAGATTCATATTTGATTATTAAAATGATAAATATAATTACTAAAATGATAACAAAGTAGGCCTAGCAATTATATTGGATAAAAGATAACAAGTAATATAGTTTAGGTTTAAAAAATTAAAATAAATAATTAAGTAATAAAGTTATTAATGTATTTTTAAATAAAAGTATTTGAAATTATTTAAATTTCAAGCTTTGTACAAAAAAATATAATCAAATCTTTATTATACTTGTTTCGCTGTTTCATAATACTTATTTTTTATAAAAATGAAATTGTGAACTGTGATTTGTTCACTGTGAGCTAAACAAGTTGTTAATTATTAATTTAAATAAATAATTAACAACAAATCATGGGAATTGGCATGAATAATGCTTTAAATATTATTGATAATATTATACTGGAGGGAAGATAAATGATTTTAGTAGGTAATGGAATAGTTATAACCCAGGATAATAATAATCCAATTATAAATAATGGAGCTATAGTTATTAAAGATAATATTATAGTGGAAGTTGGAGATTATAATGCCTTAAAGTCAAAATACAATAATTATGAATTTGTTGATGCTAAAGGTAAGGTAATAATGCCTGGAATAATTAATAATCATCATCATATTTATAGTGCTTTTGCAAGAGGAATGGATAACAAAGAAGCACCTTCTAATAATTTCGTTGAAATATTAGAGAGACTTTGGTGGAAAATGGACAAAAAGTTAACTTTAGAGGACACAAAATATAGTGCGTATACAACTTATATTGATTGTATAAAAAATGGAGTAACAACTGTATTTGATCACCATGCTAGTCCTTATAGTATTACAGATAGTTTATTTACAATTGGAGATGTGGCTAAAGAGTTGGGGATGAGGACAACTTTATGTTACGAAGTTTCTGATAGGGATGGAGTAGATATAACAAATGAAGGGATTTATGAAAACGTAAACTTTATTAAATATGCTAATAAAGATGACAGTGATATGATAAAAGGTTTATTTGGACTTCATGCATCCTTTACATTAAGCAATAAGACTCTAGAAAAATGTGCTAAAGAGATGGAAGGTTTAAATACAGGTTATCATGTGCATGCAGCAGAAGGAATAGCAGATTTACATGATACATTAAAAGTTTCTGGAAAGAGGGTAATAGAAAGATTAAATGATTATAACATATTAGGAGATAAGACCTTAGCTGTTCATTGTATTCATATAAATGATAATGAAATGGGTTTATTAAAGAGTACAAATACAAATGTCATAAATAATCCAGAATCTAATATGGGTAATGCTGTTGGGTGTTCTCCAGTTTTAGAAATGTTAAATAAGGGTGTAACAGTTGGTATGGGAACTGACGGATATACAAGTGATATGTTTGAGTCTATGAAAGTATTTCCTATAATACAAAGACATAATAGATGTCATCCTGGTGTAGCATTTAATGAAACCTTTAAATTACTATTTGAAAATAATAAGATTATAGCTGATAAGTACTTTAATAGGGAAGTTGGAGTATTAAAAGAGGGAGCCTATGCAGATATAATTGTTTTAGATTACAATCCTATAACTCCAATGAATGCCAATAACCTCCATGGTCATATGTTATTTGGGTTTACTGGAAGATCTGTTATAACAACTATAATTAATGGGAAAATTATTATGAAAGATAGAGAAATGCTTAATATAGACGAAGAAAAAATATTTAGAAAATCAAGGGAACTTGCACAAAAGCTATGGGAAAAAATGTGATGGGTATTGATTATGTTCCGCTTAATAAATAACAATTTAGTATAGACTCAACATGCAATAATTAAATATATTAATATAAAAATGGGAGGTATTATTATGGGGAAAAATAATAAAAGGGAAGTAAATAATAGTAGTGAATTAATTTATCAGTTGGATGGTAGACCACCTTTAAGTAAGGCACTGCCACTAGGTATTCAGCATGTATTAGCTATGTTCACAGGTAATTTAGCTCCAATATTTGTACTTACAGGCATTCTTGGAACAAGTGCATCAGATCGTATTATAATGATACAAAGTGCAATGCTTGTATCGGGTCTTATTACATTTCTACAGTTATATCCATTTAAAATTGGCAAGTTTCAAATAGGTTCAAAGCTTCCTATAGTTATGGGTACATCTTTTGCCTTTGTACCAACTATGCAGGCAATTAGTGAAAAATTGCATGGAGAAGGAATATCACCAGAAATAGCCATGGGGATTATTCTTGGTGGTACATTGCTTGGGGGATTTGTGGAAGATATAATGGGAATCTTTATAAAACCTTTGAAGAAGTTCTTTCCACCATTAGTAGTAGGCTCTGTTTTGGTTACAATAGGTATAAAGCTTTTAGGGACAGGAGCAAACTATTTTGTAGGATCACCTAAGACAGCAAATGATTTTGATCCAAGAAATCTTGTTTTAGGTTTTACTGTATTATTAACAATACTTTTAATTAATAGATTTGCGAAAGGACTATGGAAAGCATCATCAATATTAGTAGGATTGGTGGCAGGATATACTTTAGCTTTATTTATGGGCATGGTAAATTTCGATACAATTGCAAATGCGAGCTGGGCAAGTGTACCAACTCCATTCCATTTTAAGCTTGCATTCAGAATGGATGTAATAATGGCCTTTTTCGCTGTATATGTTGTATCTGGACTTGAGACAATAGGTAATACAAGTGGTATAACAATTGCGGCATTTAATAGGGATGCTACAGGTGAAGAAACTTCAGGTGCAATCTTGGCAGATGCAGTAGGATCACAGGTTGCAGCAATATTTAATACTCTACCTAATACTGCATTTGGACAAAATGCAGGTATTGTAGCTATGACTGGAGTTGTAAATCGTTTTTGTATAGCTACAGGAGCAGCTGTTTTAGTGTTAGCAGGTTTCTTTCCTAAAATAGGAGCTATTTTTTCAGCTATGCCTAACAGCGTTTTAGGTGGTGCTGTTGTTACTGTATTCGCTATGATTCTTTTAAATGGTATAAAAATGATCGCCTCTGCTGGCTTTAATGATATAAATAATTTAATTGTTGGTGTAACTTTTGGTCTTGGATATGGTGTTGGGAATCTACCAGCAGAAATAAAAGCAAAGTTTCCAGTAGTAATGCAATATATATTCCAGGAGCCAGTGGCAGCAGTATGTATTGTTAGTGTTATTGCATGTCTAATATTTAAACCTAAGAAGATAGAAGAAGCTTCTGTAAGTGCTTTGGAGAGCTAAAATGTTAGATGAAGTATTTCATGCTGTTATTTTGGTATGAAAATTGCTAAATAATATAGTGCTATATAGTAAAGACATATAGCACTATTATTTCATATAAAATTTACTTGAAGAAAGGTGGTATAACCATGAGTGATATAATGAAACCAATGTCTTTTGAAAGGATTCTCGATTTAACTCTTGAAGATTATTATACAAAAGGCAAAATATTTGGAATAGAAGAAAAAGATTTTTATAGAGACATTGATAATAGTATTGAAATGAATTTTTGCAATGAATACTTAAGATTCCCAGTAGGTCCAGCAGCTGGTCCTCATACACAATTAACACAAAACTTTTTAGCTGGTTATTTAACAGGATGCAGATATTTTGAACCTAAGACGGTTCAAATAGTAGATGGAAAAGACATGCAGGCAATGATTCCAAGACCATGTATAGATGCTAAAAATGTAGGTTATAATGTTGAATGGTCAACAGAATTAACTGTTGAAGAAGCCGCAGAAGAATATGTGAAAGCCTCTGTATTAATGCAAGTTATAGGTATTGAACTTGGATTATCAGATGTAAAAGATTTTATTCTTAATATAAGTGTAGGATATGATCTTAAAGGAATTCAATCAAAGAAAATTTCTGACTTTATAGATAACCTTAAAGACTCAAAAGATACAGTAATCTTTAAGGAGTGCATTGATGTATTAAAGAAGAATATTAATAAATTCAAGAGATTTAAATTAGAAGATATAGATAATATTACTTCAAAGATTACAAATATAATTACACTATCTACAATGCATGGATGTAAAGCAAGTGAAATTTTAGATATAGCAACTCACTTAATAGTAAATAAAAAGATAAACATGCTATTAAAATGTAACTCTACATTATTAGGATATGATGCAGTAAGAGAAATCTTAGACAACTTAGGCTACAATGACATTGAATTAAAGAGAGAAGACTTTGATCACGACTTACAATTTGAAACAGCTAAAGAAATTATAGCTAAGCTATTAGATACGGCAAAGGAAAATGATGTAAATTTCGGAGTTAAGCTTACAAATACATTGCCTGTAGTTAATACAAGAGGAGTTATGCCTGGTGAAGCTATGTATATGTCTGGAAAGCCATTATATCCAATAGCAATAAATGTAGCCAAGAAGATTGCAAAAGAATTTAATAATATACCTATGTCTATGTCAGGCGGAATAGATAAAAACAATGTATTAGATGTATTTAATGCTGGGATAGCTCCAATCACTATAGCTACATTATATTTACAACCAAAGGGATATATAAATAACAGTGCAGTATTAAACGAAATGAAAAAGTTAGGACAAGCACCAAAATGCTTAAACCTTGAAGCTTTAAATATTTTAGGAGAAAAAGCAAAGACTGATGCTCATTATAAAAATAAAGGTAATGGGAGAGTATTAGAAGATAAGCTGGAAACTTTTGATTGCTTAAAGAGCTGTGGAATATGCGTTGATGTATGTCCGAATAGAGCAAATATGAGAGTGGCTGTTGAAGGACTTTCAGCCAATTATCAAATTCTTCATGTTGAAAATATGTGTAATGAATGTGGTAACTGTCATATGTTCTGTCCAAAGGGAGGCTTCCCATATCTTAAGAAAACAACTATTTTTAGAAATCTAGAAGAATATACTGATTCTAAGAATACTGGATTATTAAGGATAAGCGAAGATAAATTCTTGTTAAGAGAAGCTGGAAAAGAATATATATATGTAGTTAATTCAAAAGAAATTAAGAGTAAATTAGAAGTTACAGTAGAAACAATATTGAAAGATTATTCTTATTATGTTGATAAAATAGATTGTTTAAGTGAAGAAGAATTAAATAAGTACGTATAATAAGATGTTTAAAAGAAAGTTTATTGATATAACATCATGTATTAGTTTGATAATTAGGAGGAGCAAGTTAAATGTATAATTTTAAGCTCAATGGTAAAGATTTATCAGTAGATGAAGATATAAGTTTAATTGATTATTTAAGAGATGTAGAGCAATTAACATCTGTAAAAAATGGTTGTGCAGAAGGTGCTTGTGGTGCTTGTATGGTTTTAGTCAATGGTGTAGCACAAAGAGCATGTATTCAAAAGATAAGTAGACTTGAAAATAAAGAAGTAATTACAGTTGAAGGAATTAGTGAGAGAGAAAGAGACGCTTTTGCTTATGCATTTGGTAAATGTGGAGCAGTTCAATGTGGATTTTGTATTCCAGGAATGGTTATAAGTGCAAAAGGATTATTAGATAAAAATTTAGACCCAACAGAAGAAGAAATAAAAAATGCTCTTAAAGGTAATATATGTAGATGTACAGGCTATGTAAAAATTATAGAAGCTATTAAGTTAGTTGCAGAGCTTTTAAGAAATAATGAAGAGGTACCTAAAGTATATTGTAAGGGATTAGTTGGAGAAAATTTACCTAGAATTGATGCTGAAGTAAAAACTCTTGGAATTGGTAAATATGCAGACGATTTATATTTTGACGGGATGCTTTATGGTTCAGCGTTAAGATCAAAGTATCCAAGAGCTTTAGTTAAAAATATAGATACATCAAAGGCAAAGGCTTTAGATGGTGTTTATGCTGTTTTAACAGCAAAAGATATACCAGGAGATAGATTTATTGGACATTTAGTCCAAGATTGGCCAGCAATGATAGATGTTGGAGAAGAAACAAGATATTTAGGAGATTCAGTAGCTTTAGTAGCAGCAAAAAGTAAAAAAATATTAAAAGAGGCATTAAGTCTTATAGAAGTAGATTATGAAGAACTTCCACCGGTAACAAATCCTGAAATGGGATTGAAAGAAGGTGCACCTAAAGTTCATTCAAGTGGAAATATATTAAGTAAACAGTACTTAAAAAGAGGAGATGCAGAGGAAGCTATAAAAAATTCTAAATATGTTGTAACAGAAAAATATAGCACTCCACCAACAGAACACGCATTTTTAGAGCCGGAATGTGCAGTAGCTAATTATGAAGATGGCATTTTAACAGTTTACACAGGTGGCCAAGGTATTTATGATGAACTTCGAGAGGTAGGAAAACTTTTGGATTTAGATCCAAGTAAATTAAGAATTAAAAGTATGCTTGTAGGGGGAGGATTTGGTGGAAAGGAAGATATGAGTGTTCAACATCATGCAGCACTTTTAACTTATTATACAAAGAAACCAGTTAAAGTTACATTAAGCAGAAAAGAAAGTTTAATTATTCATCCCAAAAGGCATGCTATGGAAATGGAATTTACAACAGCTTGTGATGAAAATGGAATTTTAACAGGAATGAAAGCAAGGATAATTTCAGATACAGGAGCATATGCATCGTTAGGAGGTCCGGTACTTCAAAGAGCTTGTACACATGCAGCTGGACCTTACAACTATCAAAATGTAGATATCGAAGGAACAGCAGTATATACAAATAATCCACCAGCAGGAGCTTTTAGGG
>VSSQ01001218.1_pt1 | contig 10556 bp, 9 predicted proteins | sample 4763081 | NCBI WGS metagenome assembly VSSQ01 (sample SAMN12137344, study PRJNA551015) | bioreactor metagenome | isolation source: SDC9 anaerobic chlorinated ethene degrading culture | place: USA: Knoxville, Tennesee | collected 2015-01-01
TAATTAACCAATTAAGCAAACAATATCTGCTTCCATATTTGCCCGAATTTAAAATTAAAGGAAACCTTTTATACCTTAAGGATATTGATTTATTTCTGGGCGGATTCTGTTTTGAAAGTTCATCCTCTCAAGCCAATATATTTACTCTTGATGTATTTGTTCAACCTTTATTCATACCTTGTGAGTACTTGTTCTTTACTTATGGAAAACGTTTACCATCTAGTGGAAGAGCGGGAGAAAAATGGTGGACATATTCTGAAGACACCAAGGATGAAGTGATGTCAGGAGTAAGGTCATCAATAATTGACCAAGGATTGCATTTTTTACATGATCGTTTACCTATTGAAAAATTCTTACATACATACGGTAACGATATTAATCATCCAGATGTAAATATCGCTGAGTCAGTGTGTTATGCATATTTATTGAATAACCCCAAACGTGAAAGTGAAGCGATCAATCATTTAAATGCGTTGCTAGAGAATGTGCAAAATGATATTATGACCAATTCAGATCTTCTTTGGCTTAATGATGTCAAAAAAAGAGTTGAGCTTATAGCAAACTACATGAAGAAGAATGAACGAATAAAGGCAATTGATCAGCTTAACGAATGGAAGGAATACACATTAGCGCAATTAAAAATTGATCGGCAGTGATGGTTTTTCAATATAAAACGAATCGCGGAAATTTATGAAAAAGAAGATATTTCGGATTGTTCTCTTCTCGTAGTATTTGTAAAAAATAACAAAAAGATAAAGCATATAAAAATGAAGAAATTGGTTCTCTTTCTACTCCTTTTTGTGCTGGTTTACCCTGTCTCAGCTTGTATGAGACAGAAAATCAAATCTCCTTCTGAAATGCTCGTGACAGCCATAATTACGCCAACTGATTTGCCCACCCCTGAATCAGATAGTTTGGAGCAGCAAAAGCAAATGCTCATGGAATTGACCGCAACCCCATTCTATGAAGTGCCAAATACACAAAATGACCTGAATAAACTCGTTGAGGGAATTTATTCAATAGATTCAAATTGTAGTATAGACGTGCTAACTACAAATAGTATTAAGTATGAGAAACCTGTCTTGAGTCTTTTACCTTCTACTTTTGAACCAATAGATAATAATTATTTCATAAATGAAATAGCAGATAATACTTCGCAGACAATTCGAGCTTATATCGCTTGTGATATCAATGATTGTCAAGAAAAGCTATATTTGAAAAATTTGAATACTGGCATAGTTTCACTAATTGATTGGAACGGGCGGCAGGAATACAGACCCCTTGCACGTTTAGTGTGGATCGGAGAGGATCTATTGGCTTTTGTACAACAAAATAGCCCAGCAGCAGCAATAATTTCTGTGATTAATGTAAAGGAAGAAAAATTTATTCTGTATTGGATCAATTTTAACCAGTGTCAATAATAATGTTGGTGATGGTTCATATTCAAAAATTGTTCGCCCTCCTGAGTATTGTATAAGCCTAGAATCTTGACAGGTAATAATTGGTGATGAGTAAGTTCATGGCAAATGACAGAAAGTTAATATGAAAACCCTCGTTCATGCAAAGCATATTGGATTAATCCTTGTCATAGTTTGTTCTTTGTTGGCGGGATGCGTGAGGGAGCCATCTTATGGACTCATTTTCACTGCATTTGACCCTAAAACTGATACTGTGGGAATTTATCAATTAAGCGAGAACGGGCAGAAGGCATCAATGATCACAACTCTGGATGAAACTCAAATTCTTTCTAGAATAACCGATATCTCGGCTGATGGTAAAAGAATTGTGGTCATAAAACCTTCAGGAGAAACAAATGATCCAAATGGAATCACAAAAACCCCAGCGTTATTTTTTTTGGACGAAGGGGAACCTATTCAAGAAGAACTTCATCTGCCTCAAGGTGTAATCAATGCGGCATTATCCCCTGATGGGCAGCAAATTGCTGTTTCGGATTCAAATTCTTTATGGGTAGGGATGTCAGAAGACATTCGCAGGGAAAACCTCCAATTAATCGGCCAATCTCAATACATTTTTGCAAATAGCATTTCCTGGTCGCCAGATGGAAAGTATATTGCGTATACAAAATCTATTGATTGGTCAACCGTATCAAAGACATACGAAAAATATGCATTTTATACAGAAACAGATATCGTTAATCTCACAACTCTTGAAAATCAAATACTCACTGATGGATCAATGGGTTGTAATGACCCAAAATGGTCACCGAACAACAAATGGATCGCAGTGACCTGTAAGAATGTGGATGATCTCGTTGACTCGTTAATACTTTTATCCCCCGATGGAAGAGATAAAAAGATTCTACAAGAGGATGGTCTCTGTTATTCGTACGATTGGTCAGATGATGGAAAGTTGATCGCATATTTATGTATTGGTGGGGGAAAAACGAATATCTTTTATTCCAAAGTGGATGAAATTGGCCAAAATGTTGTCCCAATTTTGATTCTAAAGAATATTAATGAGATCAGTGATATTGTTTGGACGCCGGATGGGAAAAATTTGATAATGGTTATGACCATTATGAAAAATATTGATACGATTCCTATTGTTTACGAAGACAAATTATTTATCACCAATTTAGATGGTTCAGATCAAAGAATTCTGGATGACCAATTAGAAAACTATCAAAATTTACAGATATTTAAAAATAAATACTAATTAATCAAAGGACCTTCATTCATGAAGTTTTGAGGGCTGCAATTTCTTTTATCAACGAAAGTCTGGAGAATGTGAAAACAATGGCTCTGTCGTTATAAAGCGGGCGAAGGGGAGATCTGCGGGCGGATGAATCTCTGGATGCTGAGATTGGCTAGAGCACTGGGCGGTTCATCAGAAAAATTTGAAGACGAGGGAGTAATAAATTCATATTTAGCTTCAAGAGATTTGGATGAAAGATAAATGGAGGTTATAAAGTGGAGAGAAAAATAAAAAGCAGGCAAATGGTGATTTGCAGCCTTGTAACCCTTCTTAGTTTGTTACTACTTTCTGCCTGTTCGGGGAACTGGATTAACCCGGAAAACCGAGGAAATGAACTTGAAATTAGTGACATGACACTAACTCCCTCGCAAAATGCTATGCAAATATTAAATGCATCTCCTACAGCAACCTTACCCCTTCCTTTGCCGACGCAGACTGTTGATCTTAGAAAAGAATCGGATATGCCAATTCTATTGACACAAGGTCCAGTAGTGGTTGTGGCTTCAAAACCTGAAGAAACAGAGTACCTTTATAAAGACGCAATTGTAACTGTACAATTAGAAAAAGATATTGTTGACAATGCCTATTTAAATCTGGATGATCTGAGCAACAATACAATTGAAAATAGCGATATTCAGTTTATTCGTTATATAGGGAATGAAATGACCTATGAAATTTACCCGGCGAACATTGCTTATTATTTTGTTGCTTATAAAAGCAATGTCAGTTTTTCATTCTGTAAAGATTACTTGTTGAACATTGATATGGATCAGTATTTTTACAGTGATAAAGCCCATTCTTTCGACTTTTCCTATTCATATTGTGTCTTAACAACCGAAGGCAGAGTTGCAATTATGAGTTATATAGAGGACTCAAAGAAATTTGTAGGGGAATGGCCACAGGAAGTGCTTTCCGTAAAAGTTACGGTCTTTAACGAGATAATTGAATAAACGAGGATGTTTTAGGCACTTGAGAGTGCCGTCAGGTGGTTCCGATACTTGGAGGCAGAGCGACGGCGAGATCAGTGGGCGGATGAATCGCTGGATGCTGAGTTTGACTAGAGCACGGGCAGGTTCATCAGCAAAAACATGTAGAGGGGAGATTAATAAATTCGTGAGGTTTGGCAAAAAAAATCCGATGAAATACGATCGCATTTTTGGACAAAGGGGTTAGTCTGTTGAATTCTAATATATTTTTGAAATTGTCAATGATTGAAAACTTCATAATTGCATATTTCCTTCACTTATAGTTTCATCTGGTCAATTTTGATTATTAAAGTTGATCATTCATTGTCATAATGAGAGGGGTTGGTGAATGCTGAGAAATATAAATTCTTCCGAATGCAGCGAAAAAATAAATCTCGAGTTATTGCTGTGCATGGTTGTTGGGTTCATTTTTATTGTCAACGGTTGCGCATCCGGTCCTGCAGCCAGCGGATCATTATGGGGTGATCTTCATCTAATAAATTCACAAAATATCAAGCAACTAAGTGAAGTGTACCTGTACAGATCGACAATTGATGATTCTGGAATTGTAGCCATTGGTTACAATTCTAGTGAAGACCATTTACGCCTGATTCAAGAAAATGAATTTATCAGCTCAAAATATTTGCTGAACGATCAAGCACAAAAAACCTTGTACCTGGGTTTGCCTGTTTCCCAAGTGCTTCATTTTATTGATAATGGTAATAGAGTGTTTGGAGCCAGAAATGTTGACTTGCAAGATGAAGGTTTTGGTACTTTAGAGAGAATCTCTGGAATTGGAATTTGGAATTCGGACTCTGGTAATTTGGAAGAATGTTTTTCAGCTTCTTGTGATAATTCAACAATTTCGAAAAAAGATGTTTATTTGACTGGGGCTGTGATTGATTCAAATAAGAAATGGTTACTTGTCTATGATGAGGGTTCTACTGTTCTGACTAAATTGAGATCAGATTCTCTTGGGGGGATCACCCCTATTGAATTTTCGGGAGAATCGTCGCTTATTGCTGGGATTGTATTCAATGAGCAAGGTACTTATGAGGCTATCGCGTACAGAAGTGGAAAGACAGAAGTACAACCACTGGATTCACTAATTTTATATAAAAAGGTCATCACTACGGGAAAAGCAGAAAATAATTATTCTCAAATCAATTTGCGCTTTTCAGGAAATGGTCGTTATTTAGAACAAATTCAGGGTGATCAAGTAATAATTAGCCAAATTTCCGTAATTGGTAAGTCACCCCTCATTGCAGAGTTTACAATTGAAGGTGCAAGATCACTTCAATTTGATATCAGAAGCCAATTATTATTTGTGGGAACAAAACAAAGTATTTCTGCAATAAATATAAAAGAGGGAAAGATCATCGCAACTTTTGAGACACCATTTTTGAGCACTATTGAAATTACAAATGATGGAAAATTATTACTTTGGGGAGATGAAAAGGGAGAAGTGCATTTTTGGGGTGTAGAAAACAAATAGCCAGGGAAGTAATGCCTGGAGATTTAGATATTTTGTAAACCTTGTTACAATTATTTTCTTGTATTGATAAATATAGGAAGTACTCATCTTTTCGGATTTAAGCGTAGGGCGGATGACGGAGAGATCAGCGGGTGGGTGGCGGGGGAGGGATGAAGAAGCATTCAATAAATGAAGAAGTTTATTTTCGGAAAAAGAAAGGGGAGGAATGAAACGATTAATTTATGTGTTCATTCTCGTTTGTTTATCTGCTTGTACATTCTTCAACGGAGAACAATCTTCTTCGCCAACTCCTAGTCCCACATATAAGGAAATAACAACTGCAACGCTTGCACAAAATAGTGAGCACTTCAACCCATCTACATCTTACAATTTTAAGATTATTGAGTTTTCTCCGGATGATTGGGAAAAGATCTATGATTCTGCCTCGGTTTGGAAACTTCAGATCGATTCTAAGGACAGAATATGGGCTCTTTTGGGTTTTGAGACGATCGGGTTTTATGATGGTGACCAATGGATATTTTACTCAAGCAGTGATTTTGGAATTGAAGACTATCCTTCAGATCTGGTAGTTGCGCAAGACGATTCGGTGTGGATGGTCACAGATAATTCGCTGATCCATTATAAAAATGGGAAATCGGTTTTATATCCGATGGTAAGTCCAGATAAATACTCAGTTCCAATGTTGTTATGTGATCCAACAGGGTTGATCTGGGTAGTATTTGGAAATTGTAGCTGTGGAAATCTGGTTAAAATCTTTGATGGTGAAAAGTGGAATACTTTGCGGATAGAGCCGAACAGCACTGGTCCCTCGCCTAAACAGATCATAATGACAGATAAAGGATCCATCTGGACCGCTTATACCTGGCCATATGGCATAAGTGAGGTTGGGGATGGCGTTTATAAACACATAGCGGGAAATGAAATATGGCTGAATGGAAACAAAAACACAACGATTCGCATCGCAAGTGATAGAAGTGGAAACATTTATGCCATAAACCAATATGAAAGCACGATCGTAAAAATTGGTACTGATGGAGCAATTTCTCGAATTGGCATCGATCTTTCAAGTACAGAATTTGATGTAAATCGTTTACGAATCTTTGTTGATAGCGAAGAGAGAATTTGGATTAACACACAACTAAAAGAGGACGAAACAGACTGCCTTTTTTATTATGAAGATGGAAGATGGTTTGCATATTTTCATTTACCATTCAACAATGTGACAGATTTTGGGGAGTTATCAGATGGAACTATGCTAATTGCATCCGTGCGGGGGTTATACAAATTAAAGGTACATTGAGTTGATGTGGATGAAACTCAATAATTTGCCAAAATGTCTGGTGATGGAAATGGGATATTATGGATCTGAGAATTTTAAACGATTATGGACTTGAACTAGCAAACATCCAAGTTGGTTTAGCGATTGCTCGGGCGAAATTTGTGTCACAGAATTGAAGATAAGATATTCAGGAAAAATTGTGAAAAAAATCGCAAAGATTTTTGTTTTCATTTTACCCATTTTGATTTTTTCTTTCATTGCTTATTATTTGAAAGGATATCGAATCGAACTTGTCCAAAATGGAATAACACTATCTCCAGAAACAGAATGCAAATACTGGTGTTTAGAAAGCATCGTAATATCACTGGCTACTTTTCCAATAGCAATATATTTAATTGGTTGGGCAAATTCTTTTAGTGATTGGGCAAATAAAAAGGTTTCTAATCTACTTGGGGTTTACGGTTGGAGTTTAGTGCCCTCACCTTGGATGCTACGTATCTTTGGAATTGTGATTATTTTGGTCGAATTTTGGGCTTTTACTAGTAACTGTAATTGTAGATAAAGATTTCTTATTATCCAAACTTGATGAGCTATTCTATAGATACTTGACTGAGAGAAAACCAGGAAACTTGCAGGACCCGATCAGGTTTGAAAATACCAGCTAAAGAAAAAGTGAAGTGGTGATGAGGATGAAACTTCTCAATTAAATAAACCGAGTAAACATCGGGACCTGGATCAGACAGAAACAAATGTGATAAGGATTATTATGTTGAAAAATATAACGAGAAACCAAGTAGTCAAAATTTGTATAGGGGGAATTTTTCTTTGGATGTTGTTGTTGACCTCTTGTACAGACCATCAGAATAATTTATCTGATCAATCGTTTTCCTCTACCAAACCAATTTTGTATACTTTTACAGCTACGCCAAACATGGTTACGACCCCAGAAGTTGAATCCACCCTTACCCAACAACTAGTTACTTCAATTCGAACGATTCCCCCTCAGTATTTGGAGCTTGAAGATATTATTAGGATTACACAAGGACCGGTGTTGGTATCTACGAGCTCTGCTGAGGACCCAACTTATTTATATAACGGAACAGTAGTAACGATACAATTTGAAGAAGATTTTTTGGACAACGCTTATTTGAATCTTGATGATCTATTAAACAATCAAGTTGATAATAGTGATATTCAGATTACGCGTTACATAGGCAATGAGATCACTTATTCCTTGTATCCTACCAATAACTCTTTCTACTATTATTCTAAGGTGGGAAATCTGGATTTTGATTTGTGCGTAGATAATTTTAAGAAAATGAAGCTCTCGTCAGTAGAATATTCTATTCAAGGCGATTATTTTATCTATGGTGGTTCGTATTGTGTCCTTACAAACGAAGGTCGAATTGCATTAGTGAATTATATTAAAGATTCAGATAAATTTGTTGGAGATTGGCCTCAAGCAGTGATTTCATTGAATGTTACTGTATATAGGCAGAAGATCGAATAATGAGCAGCCGTTCAAGTCTTTTGAGAGTTTATTCATAAGGCTCCAAAACCTGGAGGCAGAGCGACGGCGAGATCAGCGGGCGGACGAATCGCTTGATTCTGAGATTGACTAGATCATAAGACGGTTCATAATGGACGGGTGACCAATAGTATCGGATTTGATTTAAAAATTTCCATCTAGAGAAAAAGTGAAGTGGTGATGAGGATGAAACTTCTTAATCCAAATAAATTTGGACAGCTAACGGAGAATGCGGTAACCGATTTTGAACGCTTCTATGAAATTTCTTTGCCAAAGGAATATCGCAATTTCTTGTTAAAAAATAATGGTGGTGAGCCTGTTCCTGGCTGTGAGTTTTTCTGGATCAAAAAGGGAAAAGATGGAAGTTCAGTACATCAATTTTTTGGATTGCATGCTGGACCTATTCATCTTCGTTTAGCAACTTATATGGATCAAAATATGTATGGGTTTCCTCGCTCGTTATTACCCATAGCCGACGATGGATTGGGAAATTATATTTGCTTAGGCATCCAACCTAATAATTATGGCAAAGTTTATTTTCTCGATCATGATCTTTTTCCTTTTCAAAGTAATGAAAATGCACCTGGAATAACTCAAATTTCCTCTTCATTTAGTAGTTTTATTAATGCTCTCCAAAAAAGCTCCAATGACTAAATTTTGAAAAGTGATAATGAATTCTCTGCGTACACCCTTGTCGATCCAAGCTGAGACTCCAGCGATATAAAACGGGAGAGTAGGGAAGTAAAAACAACCTAGTACATTGGGGGTGGATTACCATTGATGGATCGCAGTAAAAAACGTAGGTATTGAATTATTACAATTTGATACGAGTCTGAAAAAATATTAATGGATCTTGGTTACGTTGGTTCTGAAAATTACAAATTTAGAAAAGGAGTGGCTAAGTACATATGGATGGATACTGCCATGAAAAAATTGATATCTGGTTTGATCTAATGATGAACTACTTTCAAACAGGAAAAGATATTCCATCGGATCATGTTACAGATATACTTGGTGAAAAACCTCAAGCAGAGTGGATAGATATGCTGAAGTTTTGTCTGAAGACGGTTGCAAAGAGATTAAATGATGAAAAATTGGATAGAAAATATAAGCTTCTAGGCGTTTTCGTATTAATAAGCCGTGCAAATTCTATCAAAATGAAACTACCAAGATCAATGGAGGAAACAATTAATCAATTAACAATTCAACCCCCCAGTATTTATTTGATGGATTGGACAAATGATTATAAATACTTACTTACAGAAAAATACTCATGTCCTCTTCCGTTTGAATTGATTGAAGATAAAAGGTTCTATGCTTTTTTTAATGAGTATCGTGGAACAATTCGTACAGGAGTAGTCCGTTCAATAAGGATTGAGTATTATCCAAATGGTCGGTTTGAATAAGTTTCATTGATAATTGTCTCAATTTTATTACAATGCAAAGAAATCTAGGCGGGGGACTACCAGAAACCGATCACACTGGGAAAGTGGTTGTACGCTCACGTTAATCTGATAACGTATTCATATACTAGTGGATAAAATGCTATGGCTAAGGTCGATCAATGGCCAAAATTATTCCCATTAAATTTACAACGAAGGATTTGATGAATCCCATATATTTTGATAGTAATAAGAAAAATCAAGTAAAGTGTCGAACCTTACGAGCGTAAATCACTACGAAAATAATGGTGGCATACAATTCCAAATTGATATATTCTCGATATAAGGTATAAATTCGTAACTCGTGCAGATATTGAACACCTAGGAGGGAAATTTATGCGAATTAAGAAACCAGTTTTGCTTTCATTACTTTTTGTATTGCTGGTAGTAACCGGATGTAGTCAACAAGTACATACTCCAACAAGGAATGTTTTTGCGCTCAAGCATGATTCCCTTACGAGTGAATTGATTGTGTTCACAACATAGGTGGAAGATCACTGGAATCAAATCGCATTGGGGAAGTATGGAAAGCGCCGGAGGTTTCGCCAGCAGATCACATAGATAGTGGTGAGAAAGTAACCAGATGGGCAGTGACAAATGAATAGAGAAAGGAAGAAGCTAGGTGGAACGATGAAAAGACTCACGTTACTTACAGTTTTATTTCTGTTTGTATTATCTTCCTGCAGCTTAACAACAAAAGAAAATCCAGGTAAATGGTCAGCCAGTGAGGTTGTAAAAATCCCGCGAGAAATGATAAAAGAATCGATCGGCATAGGTCCAATGCCAAATAGAATTTCACCGGATGGGAAATGGATCGTAAGGTTAAGAAGTGTAAATGAAAAAACTGAGGTCGAGATCTCTTCAATTTCTGACCCAACTATTAATTACATTTCTGGACGTTTTGAGGGAGGTGTATTCTTTGATTCTTGGTCACCAGATAGTTCAATGGTCTTAGTCAATCAAACCATCATACCAGGTCATTGCAATATTAAGAACCTAATTCTTTTATCTGTTTCTACTAAAAATAGCGGACTGCTAAAAAGTAAAATAATTCCTATTCCAACGGACGATGAATATTATTCATGTTATGTTCTAGACTGGTCACCTGATAGCGAAAAAATCGCCTTCTCTA
>VSSQ01001219.1_pt1 | contig 10555 bp, 26 predicted proteins | sample 4763081 | NCBI WGS metagenome assembly VSSQ01 (sample SAMN12137344, study PRJNA551015) | bioreactor metagenome | isolation source: SDC9 anaerobic chlorinated ethene degrading culture | place: USA: Knoxville, Tennesee | collected 2015-01-01
TTTTAGCAGCCTCGATAACATCGTCCGGATGCCACCTAACAATTCCAAACCATTCCTTAGCCATTGCGTTCCCTCCTTAATTCTTCTAATGCTTCATCGTCTTCTTCATCCCACTGATCGAGAATGCAGCCAGGATACTCCCAAGATAGCAAATCAAACACGATATCAGCTTTCAGCTCATCGCCGTCGCACATTTCAACGATGTCATTTCTGGTATATCGGTCTTCAATGTCACCCTCGTTGTTTTCAGGTATATAGCAAACCTCATCAGGTTTAGTTTCAAAAAGCTCTCTACTCTTAAAATAATCAAACACCATACCTAACCCTCCTCAACAATACGGCTCCCAGCCGCTTTCCTCACAACCTTGTTTACGTTCCAAACAAATATACCAGCCCTCGCCTACATATTTAGAGCCACACCCGAAGCGCATGTGGTCGGCTCTCTCATGCCAATATTTGTCCGTGTTTTCACCTCTTGCAGTTTCTTCACGATATAGTTTGTTTATGTACTGTCTGGCCCTGCGTCGGTTCTGAAAAGGCCGGCTGCTCACAACCTGAGTACCAGGATAATAGTAGCCACCTTCAGCCGGCTCGTAGATGGGATACTCTGAATATGCAGTGACATAAAACATAATTACACCTCAAATATCAGAATAATCATAGTCCGAATAATCACAAGCCCTACAAAAAGTACATTCTATTCCCGCCCCGTAGTTTGTAATTAACTGTCCTCCGCAATTAGGACACCGGATATCCTCTTCAAGGACTTCGTTTTGTCCAAGCTCGATGCTCTCTCCTGTTTCTAATTTCACTCTATACACTTAACATACCTCCTTAAAGTCCCGACCAAAATCCGATTTGTTGGGCATTAATCGTAATGGATCTCTTCTTCCTTCCACTCATAACAGCGCTGTCCGCCAGGTAACTGCATCAAACAAGTATGAATCATCGGACCAGAAGACCAAGGCGTTACCTGTTCAATCTCAACAAATGTCTGAATATTATCCATCGGCGCAATATAGCCATCTTCCATGGCCTTCTGCACTGTAACCTCATAGATTCTTCCAGACACTTCTTCAAAAGCAATGCCATCTGTCATATGCCATGTTCCACGCTCTTTGTGATCGTGCTTGCTTAGAAACTCGTAGGCCGCCGGTGAAAGCCCGATGTACTGTGTAAACCTTGCCATTTTACTACCCCCAAATCATTATAAAAGTTCGCTTTGGTCAGGATTTTTCGTCCGCAAGAAGTTTCGCTGCAGCCATCACTTTGCTCGGGCTTAAGCCTTTATCTTCACAGATAGCACATAGGCTCTGTTGAACCAGCGGCCATTCGTCTTCGCGCACCCATTGAATTGCCGGTGCTTTTCCTCTATTGGTCAATCCGATATTATGTTTGTACCGCAATTCGTCATATAGCCACTTCCACGGATAACCAAAAGGCACATGGAGCTTGGTGGCGATAACCCGTATTGCTTTGTTAATACTGCTGCGGTCATCCCAAGAAAGAATTTCGGCGGAAAGCATTTTATTGTCCTGCTGAAGCTGGTTGATATGTCTATCCTTAAATGCAATGTAGCTCGCAGCGGCCTGAGCAATCTCAATTGCGTCACCGCTGGCAACCGCCTTTCCGATATTAAAAATAAGACCCTGTTCGTCATCAATAGCTACTGTCTTCTGCCCAACCGTAGTATGTTCAAACGTATTAAGAAGCTGTGTTCTAACCTCTTTTGCAACCTCACTATCTCGGAGGAGCATTCCGATACGGAGGATTGCCCGTTTAGAGAACATCCGGATGCCACGATTCGGGACACGTAATGTAATCCCATTTGCTATTCCAAACTCCTGATATCCCTGAGTTTTTACTAACGGAACAAAATGTTCCGTTAGTTCTTTTGGCGTCCCGATCCTCGTTCCATCATTATCAATCTCGTCTTTATTACGCTGGTAACAACGCTTGATAGCATCAAAATCAACCGCATAATATTCCGCAATCTGAAGTACCGTCATCATATCAAGCTCAGGTATAAGGAAGAGTTTCTTAACATTATCCAATACCTCAACCCGCCCGGATAACTGCTCCCTCAAATCTTTCTTTTCAAGCAAACTTGTTTCTGTCATTTCGCACATCCTTTCTTTTGTTTAATATCCTCGCTGTACATGATACTAACAATGAGGGCAACTAAACCCTCTGCTTGGAACTCCATCTCTAAAACCTTCTCCGGACGCTCCGCACATTTGATACACGGGACTATCAACCCGAAACGGACACTCTGCACATCAACCACGCTTAGCATCTTCTACCGCCCGTAGATAGTCCGTCCTACTTTTTTCGTAGGGACTCCAGTCACTGTCACTTTGTGTAATGACTAAATTCTTGTATCCGTTTTTAACGTTAATCTTTTCGTCAACCCCATTAATACAGAGGATACTGAGATTTCCGTTGGTTGTATCAAACCGATAGTGCTTGTTGTTCAGCACAAGCATGAAATCCGGAATAGACATATGTAATTTTTCCGTGCAGCCAATTCCGCCTCCGCACTCCATCAGATATACAGTATTTTGTTTCATGGATCATGTCTTTTACTGACATTTTTGCAATTCCGGATATAACACTGTTTGTGCAAGCTCTCTTAGTCTCTCCTGCCATTCCTCAAAATCGTGAACAGACTGAGCGCAAGTAAATGCATCTCGGTATCGCTTATCTTGCCTATGAATATCTACTTCATAATCCACATCGAAGTCACAAACAATAGATGAAATTTCATTTTTCCAATCATCAGGCTTACGGATATTTTTATCTCTCAAATCGATAAAATGAATCATATCAACACCACCGCTAGTCCAGTCTTCTATCTCTGCACCGCAAACAACGCCATCTTCATCATATGGCATAACTGAAAATCCGCAGTTTTCAATGGTAGAAATGATTTTCTTTACCGACTTTGGCAGCTTTTCAAAACCAGACATTACCTCATAACTCCTTTCAAATATCCCCGTGAAACAGGTGTTTTATCGAGACTTACTATAGAAAACTAAACCTCGAATCCCTCAAGAACCTTTGACAAATACGCAAGCGAATCAACCTCTTGTTCTCTCTCTTTGTTATATTTTTGAATCGACTCTCGAATTGTCTTGTCAAGACTCTCTTTGAAATATCTCCAACCCCCTATAAACTTGGCAACCGACTTAGGGTCTGACCTGTCAATGCGATATCCGTCCTTAGAAAAATAAACTAAAATACCTAAGTTGTCGTTTCTCAATTGCCCCTTATATTCTGGACCCCAATTAGCATTTCTGCGAAAATATAGTGTTCCGTCATAAGGATGATTGTTCACGGTAAAATCGCCAATGGGCGAATCAAAAATCGGTCTAATAGTTTCGAAGATATATTGAGATATTTTTGCAACAACATCTCCGTTGGCTTCAGACATAGCTTTCGTTCCTGTTTTAACTGCCGTGTCGGCAATACTCTTAATGATATTTGCGGACTCCAACATAGCTTCATAATTTGTTATTTCCGTCATAAAATTACCTCCTTCAAAATCCCTAGCAAAGTGCCAATTTATGGACTTTTATGCCGTTTGATTCAGACACGAATATGTCTTCCCGTTATGTACAACACTCAACGTCCGCCCTCCACCAAGCAATTCAACTTTCGCAGACTTGTCTGTATGCGAAAGGTTTAAATAGTAAATCAAACTCTGCATAGCAAGTAGAGGTGTTTTTGAAGCAAAGTAGAGTTTCTTACCATCGTCAAGACAAAATACTTCCTGCAACATTACTGCACCATCTCTTTCAGCTCATCCATAGAGAACCGCTTGTAATATGGACCATCATCACCGGCAAGCGAAATCGTAAACTTCCGCATGACCGTTCCGCCGATATTCTCAAGCTCTTCCTCGCTGATTCTATAAAAGAAATTGCCGCGCTTAGAATTGGTTCTATAGTGCTCCAACATTGCTGCTTTAGCCTGCTCCAGAGTATCAAAATCTCCGACTGTTACGTTCTTTGCCGTCTTAGGAACCTTCTGAACATTGAATACCTTTCCGATAACCTGCCCCATGATCACACCTCCCAAACTCCGATGTACATATAACCACCGCCGCTATTCTTCGGCGTGGCCTCGCAATGAAAGCGACCATCTTCGGAATCCATCGTAAATTTGTCGTTCCATTCACGGAGCCGACCGCTCTTAGCAAGCTTCTGCAACTCAGGGTCCATCACTTCTTCCATCCATGAAAACAAAGCTCGTTTGTCGACGTCGGAAACCTCGTCCTTGCGCTCATAATTCTGCCGGTCAGGATATAGTTCCATTCTTCCTTTAATCACAGCACCACGTCCGCCCCACCACTGACGAGGCTCAATTTTTTCTGGATATATGCCAAATTCTCTACTCATGATTTTCCTCCTCACACCGCCCTGTATTCGTATTTCGTGTATGTATGGCTGTCCTCAATCATCTCAAGCCGCGTCTCTTCTACCGGGATACACGCCCACTCACAAACCAGCCTCTTATAATCTTCATCGGTGTGAGCCTGACAATCCGCAATGATGTATCCGTAGCAGGTATCGCCTTCTTCCCCATTCTCGTCAAGGTCAATGGTATAAAACTCTCTGGCAGCTCCCAACCAAACCTCACCATAGATGCGAGGATTTTCATAATGTTCAATGCAGTAGACAATCTTTACGTAATCGCCCTGACAGTAACCATGAGCATCGGTCACGCCCCATCCCTTATCTGTTTTAAGTGTGAGATATTTTGCTACACACTCTTCTTCATGGGCTGAGTAGTTACTGTCGTAGTTACGGTATGGACTACTCGGCTTTTCGCAGCAGCTTGCGAAGAACTCCATATATGCCTTAATGCGCTTTGTATCATGAATATTTTTGATAAGATTGTAGTCAAGCAGCATTTCACCGATACTGGAATACTGTGCATAATCGGATTTACTAACGATGTCCGAATAGTGCTCAAGCAGTTCTTCAATCTCGTTTGTGACGCTGGTATATCGCTCTTCGTTAAATCCACAATAATTTCTAGACTGAGCTACGATAAAAAGATTGTAACAGTAATCTCCACCGGCTTCTGTTAGTCCGTCATCATCGAAAAACAGACTGACATCCATCTGCTCCGGCGGAACTTCTCTGACTATGTGTTTGATATCTGACATTGTGTTACACCTCCCAAATCAGTTTGGATTATAAACTAACCCACTGCATCCAGTTTCATCGGACATTAAATTGCAGTCCAGCAGGTCAAAGCTCATACGCAGAATCCTATCATTTCCACAATCGACAACAGCCGTTACCCATACAGTAATATCGCTGTTGTAGTCATTGATTCTGCCCTGCCAGTTGCCGGCCCATTCAAGCTTCTCAATCTTGATTACTTCCGGACAACAGGCGTTAGCATATCTGCGGGCAAACATTTTAACTTCATCGTCGAGATAAGTATCAAATGTGTAGTCTTCGTCGAATGTCAGCCAGGTCTCAATGACTTCGGGAATCATTTTAACTTGTCCCAATGTCATGCTGTCTGGCTTAATGATATCTTCAATGGTCATTAAATTTCACCTCTCTCAAACAATTCTTCATATTCTTCACGCTCATCATCAGTCATTTCCCTGCCATAAAGCCGCACCGTTTTACCGACCTTCAAATCTTCAAGAGAGGCATAGCAGAACCGATATAGTAGCCCCGTGTAAGCACTATAAAAGTCAACCGCCATATCCCAGTTGCTTATGCAATATTCTTCGCCAAACAGATATGTATCTTTATCGCCAAGCGCCCATACAAGATAAACCAGCAAACCCTCTCGCCCTGAAATATCATCCGGCTCTGCTGTAACGTCCATATCGCCGTTCTCATAGCGGCTCACTATCATAGTGCTTACCTCCCTTTTAATGGCATCTGTTATATTCCCGTGTAAATCTTACTTGCTTATCCGGGTTATAAAAAGCAAGTCTGTCCCGATAAACCTCTGCCTGTAGTTTTGCACTATAATAATCAGTGTCACGAAAACTGTTTGCTTCCATAAATTTGCCAGTTTTGGCATCCCTGTAATTAAATGCGTACCACTTATCCCTCCGCATTAGTTACACTCCTTCTTTGAAAAATGCATCATTAATCCACCGCGTAATTCGAATCCATTCATCATTGGTGATTTCGGAATGAGAGACCAATACGGTTTTACCGATTTGCTCTACTGTGGGCTTAACCACTTTCCGTAGAGCAATAAGTGGAGAAACACAATCTGGAGAAATATTATTAAGTTCTGCCTTATGTTTATCTACGAGATAGTTAGCAATTCCACGCTCGTCCTGCGTTAATTCCTGAATCTTCATACAGGTTCGCCCTCCTTTCAAAAGTCCTCAGCAAACCCAAATTTGATTGATACTATCTCGCCCTGTTGTAATCCCGTGTGACCCTCACTAGTTTGTCTGGATTGTAGAACGCAAGTTTGTCACGATATACTTCCGCCTGTAGCTTTGCACTGTAATAATCTGTGTCTCGAAAACTGTTCATCTCCATAAACCGTCCGGTATTTGCATCTCTGTAGTTGAATGTGTACCATTTATCCTTCATAGCGATAACCTCCAATCACGACCAATCTGTTATTTTACTGGCTCAATGACCCACCAGCCATCGACAACATCATCAATGTATATTGTGAATCCGCCAATGCCGCTTATATAAATCTGAATGTGATCACTGTAAACTAACTCGACATTAGCCGAGTAGCCATCAATATCATAAACTCCATATGGCTCATTCGTTTCAGGATCAGTGGAAAAGCTAATTGCGTGTTTGACTGATACTACATCCCCCGAATGAATCTTAGCTTCATCAAACACATCAATTGTGATTCTTTTCTTTTTAATGAACATGATGTCCTCCTTATAAAACTATGCTTCTATCGGGACTTACAATATATCTCATATTCTGTTCTGTAATTATCCTGCTTGTATTTCTGGAGTTCTTTAAATTCTTTTTTGGTCATCCATTCATAGGCATTAAGCCATTGAAAAAATGTAAGATGTTCTACGGTTCTATTTGCAAAGACTTCCACCGCCGTATCCCTCCTTAATATTCTGACGGCCAAAGCACTGTCGTATAGCTCCGGTCGGCTTCTGTGATAATCCAAATCTTCTCGCTATGTTGCTCGTCCAGATAGTACGAAGAAAACAGTCTGTCACCTGTTTCGAGAGCTTCAAGATTGCTGTTCCAATCCTCATCATCAACATCGCCCCAATTGCCGGTGCTGTGCATCTGAAGCGCCTTCGTCACAAAGAAAGCAAACAGAGAATCATCGGCGCAGCGGTCTGCGATGCCGCGTGTCATTACGACCTGGCCCATAGAAAATTTACTCATTGCAAGTCCTCCTCAATAAACAAACTCTGCTCCGACATAATCCCACGCTGTGCCATAGTGTGTTACTCCTAAGATATATACATCCAATTTGTCAGAGTAAAAAATCAACTCGTTTGTAGAGCGTTTGAGCCTTTCTGCCGTGCTGTTATCAATCAAATACCACTGAAAAATCTCGTTGTCATTCTGGTCAACGGCATCTTCCTCATCACACTCGTTGCCCTCCGCGTCGTAATAAGTTACGAATTCTCCGTTCTCGACATAATCAAAAAGATATTCATCCACCTGCGGAATATTGTTGCAGAGAATCAAGCTGCTATTAGGATAGAAAATCTGTGTGTAGTTGCACCTTACGACTTCACCCTGGATTTCGTTACAGGGGTTTTCTACCTTGGTCAGCGTGCGGCGGTCTTTAATGTGCCCGTTGTGCTCGACATATTCGCCGGTGTAAATCGTGCCGTGCTCATCCTTATAGAAATCGTCTGTGTAAAACTGCTTTCTCATGCCTACTTCTCCTTCCAATACTTCTCCGGCAACAATATGGACTTAAATTCATACCCAGCGCCATAAGCCATCCTGTACTCGCCTATAAGATACGATTTCTCTTTATTGTCTTTCGCATAATCGCAATGCTCCCATTCTCTGCCGTTGTATTCGGGATGCCTGCAAAGAATCTGGTATCGATAGCCCTGCTCAGGGGCATATGCTTTAGGCATTGACATAGCTATTTCCTCCTTTTAAAAGGCATAGTCCAGCTATCATACTGATTTTGTGTGATTTGTCCGTCTTTGCATAGACCATCAATGAAGCAACTCCAAGCAAACTGAACCATACAATAGTCTTTTCTAACATCCTTATAGCAATCTGGGTACACTTCCCGGAAAAGCCTTGTTGCTTCGCCCTTGGTCATGTCTACGCCTCCAAATCCTTATAGAATTGTTGTTCAATTGGGTTTGACCTAAACAGGTGTCCACCGGCCATTAATCTGCTGTTCACGTTGTACGGTGACGCCGACAATACCCCACTCGTATCCATCTTGCTCCCAGTCCGTAAGAAATCCCATAAACTGATCACAATGATAGACACTCAGCCCTACAAGCACATGGCAACCATCACCGTAAGGTCTAATTGTTTGTCCACGCGGCCAACCAGTACACCAAACTTCCGTTCCCTCCTCTGGAATTATCCAACTATCGCGTGTATATGTTTTATAATTGTCTCCTTCGTTGACCATATAAAACCAGCGGTTAAGCTTAGTCATCTTCAATCCCTCCTTAATTCAGGGTATAAAAAGCCCCGGAAACATTCCTGACGTGGACAATCACCTTCTCCGCTGCCGGGGCCAACCAGCAAGAGAGTATCTTATGTAATTACAGCAAATTAATCTATGTAAGATGTATTCATGCTCTTACTTCCTTTCAATCACTACAAAAATATTAAGTGAACCATCAAGCAATATTTTGAATGGTTTCTTGTTGTATAATCCATGATTTTCTTGCACTCAATCTTTGCATTTTGTCAAATTTAGGAATTGGTTTCAAAGGAACCTTATTTCCGTTGATATCCATAAGAATTGCATATCCGGTAGACATGCGCCCTTTAATAAAATACTCGCCATCCAAATATTTCACTTTGTCAAACTTTCTATACCCTATAATCTTTCCGGTTTGAATTGGTTGCTCACTTCTAACGCCTTTAGACTGCTGATAATCGCCATCAGATACACATTTCTTTCTCAATAGGCTTGTTTGAAAATTGACCGATATGAGCCCAGTGTTTCTTATATTGTCTAATGCCGCAATTGCCACTGCGTCTAAAAAATGTTCTTTGGGGAGCGACATAAGTTGCCTATGCTCTTTCGTTATGTATCCAAAAGTTTCCTCTGATTCTGGAACTAGTCGCAATAGCTGATTGCGGATAGAGTTCATCTGCGTGGCGTGTTTGAGTTGTCCTTTGGATTTACCGACCTTTAGCTTAATCGCCCCGGAATGTACTTTGTCATGGCAAGTCTTACAGAGCGTCATTAGATTTTCCGCCTCATCTGAACCGCCATTGCTCCTAAAGACGATGTGATGAACCTCAAGTCTGCTGTCTTTTGTTTTGCCCTTGCAGTTTTGGCAAGTATAAGAATCCCTGTCGAGTACAAACGCCTTTGTATTTGCAAATCCATAGTTTGCCCCACGCTGGTATAACCATTTGTTTTTTAATACATCTGGATTTTTCAAAGCATGCGGGTCAAATGTTCCTGTTTCTAAAATCATATGTGCGATTGGCAACAAGGATTTTGCAAAACTTATTTCCTTTAAATGACTGTTGATTTTACTTATCATCGTGGGGGAAAATCTATCGGACTTAATGCTGTTTTTGCGGTTTAGCCATCGTGCCTGACGGTACCTTGTTTTACGATTTCTTCTATTTCTACGATATTTAGCTCGTTGTTTCATCTTGTCAGCAATGTCGTTTCTGATTTCCGTTTCAGACAAATAAACAACACTCCCCGCAGAATCCACAGCCGCACTTCCAACATGACTACTTCCGGTGTCTACTCCAAGTGTTATTGATTGAGTATAGCTCGTGGTTTCATAGAGCAACTTAATGGTAAATGGTGTTCTGCGGATACACTTAGCTTTTCCGTCTCTAAGCATTTTTCTTGCTCTTGCGGGAGTTGTTGGCATCAGTGGCTTCCCATTCTTGCTTATTACATATATTTTCATAAAAATTCCTTTCAGAATAATTCACCTTGCGGTGTTATGCGTACTCTACAACGCTATTACCACGTTGCTTTTCCGTCCTCATCTCGACAAAGATATATAGGCTTTTTACATCCGTAACACCGAGGTGTACCCTTAACCTCTACTTAATCGCGGATAACAGAGCAACGGTCTGATGCGTCAACCGAGGGTGTTATGACCTAAATATCGTAGCTGTGATTTCTCATAGCTTAGTCTGGTGAACCGACTTCTATTAGAAGCCCCGACCCTTTAGGGTCGTGGGTAGTTCACCTGGGATAGCCATATTCTTTCCTGATAATTAAAACGTCGAAGTTGCATTTTCCGAATGTTAATGTCACTCCACATCTTCCTTCGTCATCGTGCCAGTCGATATAATCCAGACCAAGCCTCGGTGATTCAAAAAGTGAATTTATGATATTATTTCTCAATTGATTTTCAGTGTACGGAGCATAA
>VSSQ01001220.1_pt1 | contig 10536 bp, 7 predicted proteins | sample 4763081 | NCBI WGS metagenome assembly VSSQ01 (sample SAMN12137344, study PRJNA551015) | bioreactor metagenome | isolation source: SDC9 anaerobic chlorinated ethene degrading culture | place: USA: Knoxville, Tennesee | collected 2015-01-01
AGGACTTGTACGCAGAACTGATGAAATACCTGCGCACCAAGGGATTGGAAAAAAACACCGAGATGAAGGTTTCCTTCTGCGGGGAACACTGCAAGAAGGGTCCGGTGCTGACGGTGAATGGCAAGACGCTGGAGCACTGTACGCCTCAAAAGGCTATTGGGGAGATTGAGCGTGTATTTGCGGATTGCGGAGGATCATCTTCCGGAACTTAACCTTCTCGGGACTTTCGTCATTGCGGGGCGAGAGCCCGGCCAGGAGCTGAGGCGTTTCAGATAATAAAGGCTCCCAGACTGCCCATAAATGAGCAGTTTGGGAGTTTGATTTTTACTTAGATGACGCCTTTTCAGCCCTCCTGTAACAAACTGTTTGGCGTCTGGCAGATTATGTGGAGGGCTCACCAGTTCTTTCAGGCCAATTTTCAGTTTTTTAATGCGCCCGATTTTCTGCCGTTCTGGAACCGCACTCGTTTTATGGCAGAACGTGTTACTGGGCATTGCTGTCTTATCATCACAATTTCGGGTGTTTTACCCTGCACGGTTCTTGACTTTTCTACTTGTGAGCGGTATAAATATATGCATATTTACATGATTCCACAAATCCAGAAACTTAGTAAAAGCATCAAGAACCCACTGAAAAATCGGCATTACCAGCTTTGGAGGGTTTACCTCCAAAGCGCTCATTAATGCACTTGTTTTTTCGATTTAGTGTTACTGTCCTTTGATCCGATTCTGCCGAACTGAATCATCGTACTACTGCCGGGAAAAAACGCTGCAAGCAGAAGCTTATCGAGAAGAGAAAGCTGCTATCACGCCAACGTGAAAAGCTTTCTGCCTATTATTCCCCCTGATTTTCAGTTAACACGGCGCCTGATTTCTTGGGTTATTCATATTGGTACGATTCTGGGAGCTGAGGTAGCTTGACAACACCCCAAAAACAAAAACTAGGCCTGCCGCTCCCATATGACACGGATGCAATTCGTGTCTATTTAAATGAGCACTTTGTACCGCACCCGGCGCCGCCGGCTGTGAGGCGGGTGGAAGCGCCCGCGTTCCAGCGGGTTTGCACAGGCGCGGCCGGTATGTTCATCGCGGAAAAGCCCGCCGCTCCGAAAGATATGCTGCTGCTGCTCCTGGAGCGGGAGATCACCGAGAACTGTATGTTCCCGAGGTCTTTCTATGCAAAACTCTGCGAATATGTGGATCGGCGGGGCTATAAAAGCGATGCGGAATTCTATAAGGCAGCGGGAATCTCCAGACAGTCGTTTTCCCCGGATACGCAACGCGAAAAACGCAGGAGTACTTCCCAGCAAGCGGAATATCTTAGCCATGGCGGTAGAACTACAATTGAGCGAGGCTGAGGCGTTGGACCTGCTGAATGCGGCGGGGTATACCTTTCGGAACGACAAAAAGAGCGACGTGATCGTCCGTTTCTTCTTAAAAGAACGGTTGTTTGACCGGTTCGCAATAGACAGTGCTCTGGACTATTTCGGTGAAGAGCCGCTGTTCAGCGTACTATAATTTCAGGAAAAACGTCAATCTGAGTTTGACGTTTTTCCTTTTTGTCGCCTGTAGAATGCTACTATCAAGAGCGTACGCAGATCAGTTTGGAGAAAAGGAGGATTCAGAATGGCTTCAACGATTAAAAGTATAGAAGCGCCCGCGTTTCAGAGGACTTCCGGGTCAAAGAAAACGGAAGGTAAGGATGCCCGGGATTTTGCCCTCGGCGTGGATGCGCTTATCATCAAAGCTTTGAATAATCCCGCTGTAAACAAGGTGTTTAAATCCTTTGTACAGGTGAGCATTGACGCGCAATTCGGGCTTAACCTTGCCCAGGGCATTCCGATCAACCATACCACGGCGCCTGAGCTTTACACTACCCTGCGGTATTGCAGCGAGACCCTGGGTATTCCCGTCCCCTATACCATCATTTCCAGTGCGGTCAGCGGTGTGAACGCCATGACCGCCGGAACGGATGAATTTGCCTTTATCGCGGTCAGCGGACTGATTCCCGCCCTGTTTACGGTTGAGGAACAGCGTTTTATCCTTGGCCACGAGTGCGGGCATCTGGCGTTGGGGCATGTGGTATACCACACGGCGGTATCTATGTTGGGTGGCGCGGCGCAGCTGGTACCCGTGGTCGGCTCTGCCATCGCAAAAGCGATGACCTTCCCGCTGCAGGCGTGGTCGCGCCGCTCGGAGCTGTCCGCCGACAGAGCGGGGCTGATCTGCTGCGGGGATTTGGACACCGCGTCAAAAACGCTGGTAAAGCTGGAGCTGGGGTTGGGCGCGGTGACCGCCGCAGGCAATGCGCCAAAGATAGACGTGGATGTCAAAGACTACGTAAATGCCGCAAACCGTATGCTGAGCAGAAACACGATCGGGAAGTACGGTGAATTGCTGCACAGTCATCCGCTGCTGTCAAAACGGATCGAGGCGCTGGAATTATTCGCCCAGTCGGAGTTGTACTGTCGTTTTACCGAACAGGAAGCGCCGGCGGGCGTTCGGCTGCTTTCCGATGAGGAATTGAATCAGCGTACCGAGAATTTGGTGAAGGTACTGGAATAGGAGGAACCGTTTATGAAAAACGATGCTGATTATATTTTAAAACGCGGCTTGGTTTTGCTTGAAAAAATTAACCCGGTATGGCTGGTCAATTCCGTCAACTCCCTGAAAACGGCATTGGAACGCAGAAGCTCCGCGATTGCCGTGATTGGAATCGGCAGCTTAAAGGATACTGTTAACGTACTGAACATCACGTTTGGGTACCATTTCCTTGACGCGGACCGGCTGGCTTATGTGCATAAGCCGTGCCGTATCCAGTTTGTCCATGCCCCGGAGGAGGAATCGCTGCCGGAGGAGAGTATTAAAAAGCTTTACGCCGCGCTGGAGGCGAACTCAGACGGAGCTGTCAATATGGTTGTTGGCGTACCATGCGACTCCGTCCGGGATTGCGCCGCATTGCTGCTGTTCTCGCCGCGAAGCGGCCCCGGGATAGACTGGGAGCGGGAAAATGCGCTGTTTGATTATGCGCTGTTTGTCACCAATACCCACGCAGCTCTGGATATCGAGGAGAGAACGTTCCTTGGCGAGATCGGCGCAAAGCTGATTGGCACCCGGCGGCTGGCTCTGGCGCTGGCCAACAGCGGCTTTGTAACCGCCGACGACTATCAGCAGGTGGTTGCATCCGCTGAAAAGTTTCTACAGAGGACGCTGGGCAGCGGGGTTCTCATCGTCGCGGACAGCGACGATGAACTGACGGCCTTATACGAGAAGGAACTTCTGCCAAAGCTCCGGGAGCATTATGACGACACGGTAAGCCAAATCGCAGGGCTGAACACCAAAATGATCCTTGAGACGATTTCGGACGCGAAAAAACGATTTGGCGTAAATTCGGATGAGATCAATCGTGCCGTCTTTCAGTTGGAACGGCGTAAGGACTTGTTTGCCCAAAAGGCCGAATCCCTCTGCGCTATGGCGGCCGCGTTTGTGGAAGGAGGCGTGAAGGCGCCTTTGCTGCGGGAGATGGCGGATTACAGCCAAAGACTGCGGGAAACGGCGGTCAAAGGGGCCCGGAAGCTGGATTCCCTCGAGGAAGCCGCGCAGTCCATAGAGTCGTATTTCCGTACATCATGGGAGCATTTTCTGCGGGAGCAGCTCCCTGCCGTGCGTGATATGTTTGAGGAAGAAGCCGGTTACATTGAACGGCAGGTCCGTGCGGACATCGGAGAACTTTTTGAAAGCATAGACGATTTCCTTTTTCAATTCGGGCCGTACACTGATCATTTTGCAGCCTGCAGGATCTCGCGTGACCCCGTCTTTCCCGGATGCGATTTCACGGAATACCTCGGGGAGCGAAAGCCAGTCAAGACATCCATGCTTATGATTGCCGCCACAATACCTCTGGCTGTCACTAATTTTCCCATGGCCCTTGTGGCGGTGGCTACGTCATTTGGAATGCGGAACCAGGAAAAGCGGTTGGAGCGTGAACGGCAGGCCGCCTCTGTCGAGCAGATGGTGGAGGAAGCGGAAGACTATTTTGTTCGGGAAATGCGGTGTGACATGGATAACCAGTTCGACGCCGGTTTGGAACAGCTCCGAGGTTCAATCAGGCAGGCGTATGCACGTATGATCGACAGCGCGCTGAAATCGCTGGAGGAATTAAGAGCATCGCTGGATGACCTGCACGAAAAGATGCGGTTTATCGACGCCTTCCAAGCGGAAACGGAGATTGGCAGCGAAACCTTGGATTTATAGATCAATAACTCAGGCAAGACAGGAGGAGCGGAATATGGACAAGCAGGATTTGCAGCGGGTGTGCGGAGCCTTGGAGAAAGGTGCTCAACTGCTGGGAGAGAAGGACGCGTGTAAAACGGCCGCATATGGCTTTACCCCGGGATTGGGTCATCACTCCTACGCGATGAGCTACAGGGCGCTGTGCCAACAGATACTCGACGGGCTATTTATGTTTCTGACGATGGGAGAATTCAGCACGGGGAAGAGCACGCTTATCAACACGATGCTGAACGAAAATGTGTTGGCGACGAAGATTACTCCTGCCACAGGCGTGATCGCTCAAATTGAAAACGGCGAGCCCGGGCTGGTGAAGATTTTTTACGAACAGGACGGTCAGAGCACCCGCCGCCCGGCGCAGGAAATCAGCGAAGGCGAGTTTTTTTCCATGTTTACGCTGACTCCGGAGGACGCGGAGGAATGCGAAACCACAGGCTGTATCCGCAGGTTTGAGAATGTAAGGTATGCCGTCATCCGCCGCCGCTGTGCGATGCTGGAGGATGGCGTGCGTCTGGTTGATTCCCCCGGACTAAACGAGTCGATCTCCCAGAACAAGACCACCGAGCAGTTCCTGCCCCATGCGAATGCAGTCATCTTTGTCATGAGTGCGCTGGAAGCGTTTAAGCTGGGCGAAAAGAGATACATAGACGCTAATTTTGCTGGAAAGGGACGCCGAAACGTATTTTTCGTTTTTACGCGGGCCGATAATACGTCCTACGACCAGCTTGAGCTTTTAAAAACGCAGGTCCGCAAAGAGCTGAAAAAAGTATTTCTGCGCAAGGACGGCACCTTTGACGAAGAGCTGTTTGCCAACAGGGTGTTTTATGTGGACGCCCTTCACTCGGGGCAGCTGCGGATCGAAGGAAATGCATATGACATCGACCGCAGAGGCAATTGCAGGCCGCTGCCCGACTTAACGCTGGAAGACACGGAAATCCCTCAGCTGGAGCAGGCAATCAAAACGTTCCTTTCCTCCGACCAAAGAACAGTTGAGCAGTATCAGTCGTTAATGGGACAGGCTGCCAGCGCTTATGTCGCCGCACAGCAGGCTTCGCAAAAGACATATGAGTCCAGCCTTTTGCCGCTGGAGGAGCTGGATAAAAACATTGCGGATGCCAAAGCGGAGCTTGCCAAAGCAACTGTGAACCTGGAGAATATCCGCCGGTCCTTTAAGAGCTATGCGGAAATTCTCTACACAAAGCTGGACGGGAATATGCGTACGGTACAGGATAAGATTGACCGGGACTGGCCTGCGTTTGTGGAAGGAGCGCCCCATCTCGGCAGAATGTCGGTGATTGCGCGCGGGCTGGGGAATATTGTGCACATCATCCCCATCGATGCTTCCCGGAAAGCCGTTGAGAAGGCGATGAAGGATTCTTTTTCCAAGTATACGGATTACGCGCAGCCGTTCTTTGAAGAGCACCTGGCGGAACTCAAAACGCTTCATACCGAAAGCGTCCAGACCATATGCGAGGATTTACGGCAGGCGGTCGGGGTGCAGGTCGATATGATCGCCCAACTGGTGGATACGGCCGACGATCTGTTCCGAGGTTCCGGAAAAACCCGGGAACTGAAGGATATGAGCGCGGGAGACGTCTTCAAAACACTGGTGAACATCATGAACTTTGACCCTGCCGAGGCAGCGATGTCCTCCAATGGACAGCAGTCATGGGGAGATTTTTTCACGGGAATGGTGGGCCATACAGCCGTGGAAATCGGCATTATCATGGCATCCGGTCCCTTCGCCCCGCTGGCTCTGGGCGGAATGATCGTCTACCACATTTTCCGTTTGGGCAAGGCGGGTAAGAAAATGGCGGAAACGGACATGGGGCTCGTAAAACAGGGCTTCGACGAACATGTGAAAAATGAATTCACCGTCTTAAAGGACGCGCTGCCCCAAAAGATATCCCGTACCTTCACGCCTGCCGAGGACAAGCTGGTTGAATCGATTACGCGGGAGATTGAGGCAATCAAGGCACAGATGGACAAGGCACTTTCGGACCGCAAGGAAGTGGGATTCAACGCGGAAGAGAGAAAGAAAAATGACGAAAAGAACCTCTCTGCCCTGAAGGATTGCCTCGGCGCCATCCACACCGTGCTGTTCGGCACAGAGCTGACGGACGACGGGATACGGCAGGCGGCTCAGCATTCCCTCAGGAGCGTGTCCGATTAGAGCATACACATACCACCCTTTGCCGGGGTGCAGTCGCGTTTGCTGCTGTCAAGACAGATGGGCGAAAAACGCGATGCCTGCGCGTATTTTTGACACCCTGTTCTGATTGCAGATGGAGGAAGGCAAACGGCATGAAAAAGCGAAAGTTCCTGGTGGTCACAGGGGCTTATGGAAGCGGGAAAACTGCAATCCTGAACGCACTTGAGCACTATGACAGCTTGCCCGGTAACCCCAAACAGAGGGGCAGTTTGGGGAACGTTGGGGTCAGCATTGTGGAAAGATCGATGGAAGAAAGCGAAGCCCTTTTTGCCCAATATGGCGATGATGCAAGTTGGCTGCTGGTCATCAATGCGGTGTCTGCATTTACAGAACGTGAGAAGAAATTTTTCGGCAATTGGGATGGAAAAAAGGCGGAAAACTTATTTGTTGTGTTTACACAAGCTGACTTTTTGCCCCCTGAAGAGAGGCAGAAGTTCGAAACGCGCATCCGCCATATGCTGAATTCCGTTTTTCTCCGTTATGACGGGACGTTTGACGAGGATCTGTACCGCAATCGCGTATTCTTTGCCTCCGCACGCCGGGCGGAGCAGACTCCAGCCGGCGCCGGAGTTTCCCGCACGGAACGATACGTAAATGCACAGACAAACGCTGTGCCGGACGGTACGGGCCTCGTGCCGCTCAGAAACGCGCTGATGGGGCACTTGTGCGCGTGGGACTGTGCGGCTGAGTTCCTCGCACGGGAATTGAAGATGACGGTTGAAGACTCCGCCGCTATGAGCGACGTTTTGTGCGATTGGCGGTATGCTGATATTCTCGCAAAGTACCATACGTCCGGAGAAGAGACGGTCGTAACGTTTTGCGGCGGATTCAATGCCGGAAAATCCACTCTGATCAACAGAGTGCTGGGTGCGGAAATCCTGCCAACAAAGTTCACGACCGCCACAGCGGTGGTCACGCGGATTGAATACGGTAACACCTTTGAGGTCTGTGTGGAACGCTGCGGCGTATGCAAGCGCGTTTCTGAGGAGCAGGCGCATCGGGAAATTCTGTATGCCGACGGGCAGGACTTAGACGTAAGCGCCGCCACCATCGTCCGATATGCTCTGCCTTGTCCTCTGCTGAAAAACGGCGTGGTATTTGTGGATACTCCCGGAATCGGCGACCACGAGGAACTGACAAAAATCAGCTTGCGGGAGTTGGAAAAATCCACACTCTGCGTTATGGTGTTCACTGCCGAGCGGTTCAACAAGCTGTCGGACAGGCAGTTGTATATGCATCTCAATCAGGTGGTTGGCGGCAACGTAGTTTTTGTGGTCAACAAGTGTGACCTTGTTCATACGCCGCAGGAATTCCATGGATTGCTCGATTATGAAAAGACATCTCTAAAAGATTTCGGAAACCGGCTTGTAGGTGGCGGAACCGTATTTAACACCTGCTGTAAGGATAGGGATAAACCTGCAACGGAGCTGGACGGGCTCGACAGATGGATGGGAGAAAAACTTCCGAGGCTTGCTTCCCGCCTGCGGGAAACCGCCCATGAGGCAAGGCTAGGGACTTGTTTAACCGAACTGGGGCGCGCGCTGGTGGAGGAATACAGCGCGCTGAGCGCCGTGGAGGCAGCGGAGAAGGAGAATATTGCAAAGAAAGCGAACTGTATTTTCCAAAAAGCACAGACGAAAATTTCCAAGCTCCGGCGCAGGCTGTCCGCGTTTCAGCTTGGGCAGATAGAACAGTTATGGGGAACCTACGGTTATATCTCCCAGACTCTCGCGTCATACAAGGATGAATTTAACCGTGCGATGCTCCAAAAGTCTTCCATGACGGCAAGTGATACCTTTGAGTGGAAGAAAAACATGCTCATTCGAATGATATTTCCGGCATTTTTTGAAAATATGTCGGACGCATTCCATGAGGAATTCTCCGGTAATCCCGGACTGTGGGAAGGGCTTCCGTGCCAGCTGTGTTTTCCTGCTTTACCCGATGCGGGGTCGCTGGTCCTGCCGGACGAAATTCCGAAGGCCGATTCCGACAAATCCTCATACGGGTGGCTGTTCGGAAGCGTATGTTATCTTATCGGATCATTTGATCCTATAACCGATGCCGTAAAAAACAAGCTGATTCCGCGTTCGGAAAGCATTCTTCGACGCATGTTTGAGAACTTGGAGGAGCAGCTGAGAACCATGGAGAAAGCGGTCACGGAAGACAACATTGCCGGGGAAATTGCGCTTATGTGGACGGATTCCTCCAGTGTGCGCATGAACCGATTAAAAGAAACTTACCAAACGGTTGAGAAATGGAACAGACGATTTGAAGAAGGGCACGCGATGCAACGCAGTGCAACCGATGATGATTGGAGCGATTTGAAATGATGATTAATTCCGGAATGCTGCATATGGCAGCCCACGTTTTGGCAAAAGAGCTTCCTAAGGCGTACCGCGACGGAATGAAAGAGGCAGATGCCGAGGAAATCGAGGAAATAGTTAACACACATGCGATCGGAGCTGCGGCGGCCGGACTCGCCGCGGGGTGGATCCCCGGCGCGGGCGGTACGGCGGCGTTGATGGCCTCCGCCGGCTTCGTTTGGTCCATGTATTACCGCATCAATAAAAAGATTGGAATTCCACTGTCCAAGACGGTTGTGAAATCATTGGGGGCCGCCGTGCTGACGAATCTGGCGGGTACGGCTATGGCGCTCGTCGGCGGGACAATCCTCGCAACTGTACTGTCCTTTACCGGCATAGGGAACGCCGCTTCCAGTTTAATCATGGCAGGGCTGGATTATGCCGTTGTATTGGTTTCCGGCGTCATCTACTTGAAGCTGCTCATTAGGCTGTTTAAAGCGGGAAACGACCCATCCGACATGTCCGTTGAGGATTTGAAGTCCGCGGCGAATCATGTCATCCAGGCGGAAGACGTCAACCAAATGCTGCAGAACGCGAAGGACTCATATAAAGCGGCCTATAAGTCCGGAAAGATAACCGGCAAGGAGTCCGTTACCTTAGAAAATGACGACGAATAGTTCAAAACAGCGGCAGCGAATCTGAAGAGGATGCCAATACATTTCGCGGGGGCCTGATAAGGGCTCCCGCTTTCATTTTGCCTCCCTATCGCGTTGTCAACAGCTCGGTTTTGGCCTATATTGGTTTTAAATGAGGCGGATTTTCTGCGGTTATCCGGTGTAATCTGAAACAAAAATACACCAGCTAGCAGCGCAAGTAAGCTGTTGGTGTAAGACAAGACATAAGAGAGCCTGCCTTGTATGATGAATTTGCTTCTCTTTCTTTATTTTGACGAAATGACGAAATAGCGTCACGTAAAACCAACACTATTTTGCATTTTCGTCAGTGAAAAGGCAAAGATACGCCGGAATTGCCCGCAGATAGTCATCCTTTCCTTGCTTTTATTTTTGGCACGAAGATTGCTATATAGCAAAGTAATGCTAGCATGACGAAAGAGACAACAGCAAACAGGAAAGGAAGACAACATCCATGAGCAAAAAAGCATGGCAGCAATACTACAAGGATCGCTGCATGACTGTGGACGAGGCTATGGGACTCATCAGATCGGGAGACCTGATCATCGATGGCCATGGCAACGGCAGGTCGAACATCTTCGGACCGGCGCTAATGAAGCGGGCGGGTGAGCTTCATGATGTCCGACTTACGACCGGCTACAACATGGGCGATTCCCCCCACTGCGAAGCAAAGTATGAGGGCAGCTTCAAGCATGTTTCCATTTTCGACATCGCTCCCACCCGCCAGGCCCATTGGGAAGGCCGCGCGGACTTTGCTGCCGCGAACTTCTCCCAGTTGGAGCGCGTATTCAAAAGCTGGAACCCCCGCGTGCTGTTCACCCATGTGACACCTCCGAACGAGGATGGCCTTGTCAGTATGGGAGTGAGCGTTGACTTTACCCGCACTATGATGGACTGCTGCGAGTTGGTAATCGCTCAGGTGAACCGCAATATGCCGTGGATTGACGGTGAGGCCGTCATTCCGGTGGAAAAGATATCGGCGTTTGTGGAGTGTGACAACGACATCCCCGAGATTCCGGAGGCAACCCAAATTTCCGAGA
>VSSQ01001221.1_pt1 | contig 10530 bp, 9 predicted proteins | sample 4763081 | NCBI WGS metagenome assembly VSSQ01 (sample SAMN12137344, study PRJNA551015) | bioreactor metagenome | isolation source: SDC9 anaerobic chlorinated ethene degrading culture | place: USA: Knoxville, Tennesee | collected 2015-01-01
TGCGATAGCTTTCTGCACACATTTCGGTACGGGAATCTTGTAGTCAAGCCCAATGACCTTCTTGGCACCCTCGATCACCCATGCGAGAATGCTCTCACCGGCGTTCTGATAAAGGTACTCACCGTAGTTCTTAATGTCGCTGCTGCTCTCAATCTTGGCGTCGAAGGGAATGACAATCAGCCTGCGCCAGATACCGTCATCGGAGGCGCTGACCTTCGGAAGGTGGTTCGTATAAAGCACCAGCGTGTGGCAGGGTGTAAAGCTGAACGGGTCTTTGTACTTCTTTTCGGCGAACACATCATCGGTGGAGCACAGCTGCTTGACAATAGAATCATTGAGTCGAGCGCCTTCCTGCATTTCGGCGGCGATCAGCAGGCGCTTTCCTTTAACCTCGGCCATTTCTGGCTTGATGTTTCGGCGGCACCCAACCGTCAGGGTATCTGCGGAGATATTGCCGCTATACAGACCGAGCACACGGGAGACAGCGTTCCAGAAGGTGGATTTACCGTTGCGCCCGCCGCCATAGGCGATAATCAGGGATTCCACATAGACCTTGCCAATAGCAGCCAGACCACAGATCATCTGCACATAGTCAATGAGCTCCTGATTGCCACAGAAGATGAGATTCAGGCTGTCGAGCCAATACTGTTCACCTTTGTTGCTGGGCGAAACTGAAGTCATCTTGGTGATAAAGTCCTCCGGCGAATGTTCTCTGGCTCCAGCCATACCTTTTCGAAGGTCATAAGTAGCAGCGGGCGTACACAGCAGGAAACAGTCCGCATCAAGGTCACGCGGCGAGATCTCCAGCATGGGGTGTGACTCTTTTAATGTCGCGGTAATATTTTTGGAATCACGGCGGCGAATGGCGAAGGACTGGTATGCCTTTGCCGCAAGGAAAGCCCTGTACGCTTCAAGCTGCGTGTCATTCATGAGCGACTCGGCTTTCGCCTTTGATGCGTTTTCGAGAATTTCCTGACCGCCGTTTTCCGTCAGCAGCTTCATTGCCGCCAGCAGGTCTTTCGTGGCTTCCTCCAACTGACGCCGGGTCAGTTCATGCGCGACAGCCTGTGCGCCGGGCTCACTTTCCTGCCAGTAGTGCTCGTTATACCGGATGAAGTGCGTAGCTGGTGAGTATCGCAGTTCGCCGGAGAAGTATTTCGCCAGCACCTCGGCTTGTCCCACATCGGAGTAGTCGCCGGGCTTATACGATGTCGGGTCGTTGTAGACCTCTGGAGGAACATAGCCGTCCTGCTGCTGCAACTTAGCGAAGAAACGCTGGGCGCTGCGCCAGATGGTCATAAGTTCTTGTTCCTCAAGCGGAGGAGAACATTTTGCTGATTCCTCCAGAAAGCACTGATATGCGTCATCACCATCGCCATACTTCTTGATGACACGACCGGCAAAACGGGACATAGTGGCGTTGCGGCTCCCTTCCGGTATGACTTGAGTGGCGCGATGACCACTGGTCATATCCGCATCGAAATCGTCGCCCTCCAGAAACTCGCTCAAGTTCATGCTGCCTTCGTAAATCTCAACCTCCGGCGAATTGGTACCGAAGAAAAAACGAGCAGCATCCAGCGCCTTGGTGTCGAAATACGGAAAGATGGCGTTGACCAGCTTCTTCATATCGCTGTAGCAAGCCGCGTTTGTAACGTGGTCAATGGGAAACAGGACATGAAACTTCGGCCGAGCAGGTTTGCCGTTTTTCTCGCGCATATTCGATCGGCTGTAATGAACGGCAAAGGTTACGCCGGGAAACGCCTCCATAACATCGGCGGGCAGCACCCAATCTTGCGGGTTTTCAGAATGGTCGTTGTCGCAGTCAACTGGTAAGCAATCGCTGCCAATGAAGTTGTCGCCGTTGCGGTAGTTGTTCTTATACTCCGCACACACATAGTCACGACCAACTGCAGCAGTCAGGGACGCCGAATCGGTAATCTCCACTTTATGCGGATAGGAGCAGTTGCCGGGGTTCCCGTTAAAATCGGAGTGATAAACGGTGAACATCAGTCGTTCACCTCCGTTGCGCCATCCTCCAGCACTTTGGTGATGAATTTGAGTGCGGTGATAATCGTTTCAAGCTCGCAGTCACCACCGAGAGACACCTCTATGCCATCTGTGCCATACGGCCCGATCAGATGCGCTTCAATGTCAGTGCCTCCGGCATTCTCGATGCGAAAGTAAGTACGACTGCCGTGGCCGGTATCTCCACCCTTATAGCCGTTTGTGCCAGCCTCGACTTCGAGAACATTTGCGCTGTATATGTCACGGCTAAAGGTCGTGATAGTGGTGCCGTCGATATTTTTTTCCTTTTCTGTGATAGCGTACATGATTTAAACCTCCTCGCAGTTTTCACTAAAATAGCGCAAGCGGTAGTTCTTCCACTTGGCCCTCTTGATTTCAGCCTCCATACCGGCTGAGATGGTGTTACCGAACACCCAAACTTCGGAGCACTTGCTCATTAGGGCGTTGCCGAAGAAAAGCCCAAGCTGGCGTTCGGCAGGAATGTTGTCATTCAAAAACTGAGGAAACAGCAGGTGTGGTGCAATGGGAATGAAGCCCTTGTCCACGGCATACCGGCTGTAGCGCTGTGCGGCTTTCACGTTTCCTTCTACGTCTCCTGAAAAGGGAGAGCAGATATACACGATAGGCCGAAATGCCCGAAGCGCCTGTTCTTCTTTTTCTATAAGGGACATTGCTTCATAGGCGGTTGGGTCGTAGTAACCTTCGCTGTTATATTTGTCTATGCTCATATTGACCTCCAATCCGGGTGGGCTTTTTGTCCACCTCTAATACCCAATGGAGCCAGAAAACAGGTTTGAACGAAAACGCTCAATCTTTTTTATAAAAATCTGTCTCATAGCCATCGGCACGGAGCAACAGCCCTTTAGTCCAAGGCGGAGTCCGGCCCATCTGTTCACAAACTGCTTTCAATGACATTCGCGGATCGGCCTCAATAACGACCTCATCATGTATATGCATAACGATGGAACAGGACTGGAGTGTCTGCATGGCGTAAGAAAGAATGTCACGAGCAGTTGCCTGTACGATGTTTTCCACGAACTTCGGCCCGTAGGAATCCAGTCGCTCCCACTTTTTTGTGCTGCCGACACCCTCGTAGGTGATGCATTGCCCGCCGAACTTGTTTTCACCGATACGCGGTTTCACATAGGCAAGCCGTCTGCCGGAAGGAAGTGTAATGAAAAGCATCCCGCTCTGGCAGGAGAAGGAAATCCCATGCGTCGAGTTTGTGCGCTTATACCGGACTGCCTCCATAACGGCTTTGTCCACGTCCCACCAGAACTTCACGATGCGCGGATTGGACTGCCGCCACGCATCAACCAGTGGTAGAAGCTCATCCTCAATAAGCCCCATTTCAAGAGCACCCATTGATTTGAGCGCACCTACAGAGCCGCCATAGCCGAGCGCCAATTCTGCAATTTTGCCTTTTTGCCGCAGGTGGCCGTTGATGCCATGCTTCTCGACTGGCACCTTGAACATCTGCGATGCGGAAGCGCAGTAGATATCGCCGCCCTTAGCAAACACATCTTGTCGCCACTGTTCACCGGCCAGCCACGCGATCACGCGTGCTTCGATTGCGCTGAAATCAGAAACAATAAACTTGGCACCGGATCTCGGAACGAAGGCTGTGCGAATGAGCTGCGACAGTGTGTCCGGCACATCCTCGTAGAGCATTTCCAGAGCTTCAAAATCTCCGCATCGCACAAGGGAGCGGGCTTCAGCCAAGTCCTCCAGATGGTTTTGAGGTAGGTTTTGCATTTGAATAAGCCTGCCTGCCCAGCGTCCGGTTCGATTAGCGCCATAAAACTGAAACATCCCACGGGCGCGACCGTCAGCGCAGACTGCATTCTCCATCGCTTGATACTTCCGAACCGATGACTTGGCAAGCTGCTGTCGAAGGGAGAGAACATCCCCGAGATCCGGCGGAGCGGTTTTCAGTAGCTCGACGACAGCTTTTTTACCAAGCGTGTCTGTTTCAACGCCGTTTTCGGCAAGCCACAGCTTCATCTGCTGTACCGAATTTGGGTTATCCAGCTCTGTCAGATGCTTCATAGCCGTAGTGAGCTCCGAGCGGGAGCGGCCGTCCATGTCAATGGCCTCCCGCACCAGCGTCATATCCAGCGCCACACCACGGTCGTTGATTTCTTGGTCAAGGTGGTATTCGTCCCAGACACTATCCGGTACCGGGAACTTGGCGAGCTTCTCTTGAATGGACATCTCCGTCTCAACATCGCGGACATTATATTTCTTAAACGCCGACCATTTATCTGGTGCGTGATACAGGTAATTCCGGATGCGCTGCCCGTTGGATTTCGTAGGCACACAAGGCTGGCAGAAAAACTTTATGAGGTCTTTGCCTTCCGAGAGTTTCTGCTTGTCAAGCTTAAGCACCGAGCCGACGCCTTCAAGCGACAGCGGCAGCCCCACCGTTGCTGCCCATACCATGGAGCATTTCCACGAGGTGGGGTCGAGGTATTCACCACTGGGCAAGCCAAGAAAGCGTGACAGGCAGACCCGCTCAAAGTTTGCGTTGAACGCCCATTTGGTTACCGATTCATCTGTGAGCGCAGCGATAATCGTATTGGGTACTTTCTCGCTGCAGGCAAGGTCAACGACCTGCACTTCGCCGCCGTCCACGCTGTAGCCGAAAAGCAGAATTTCGAAGTCCGGTGACTCGACATAGCGATAAACGCCTGATTTAGCGAGATTGACGCTGGAAAACGTCTCAACATCTATGCTGAGTGATTTCATAAATAACCGTCCTTTCATAACCCTATAAAGGGTGGCAGATTGCTCCGCCACCCTCGGTGTCAGTGGTATTAGGCGAGAAAGTCTTCGTCGTCATCGATTACAAAATCAGACTCAGCACTGGTCTTGCCGCCGAGAGGCTCGCCATCGCGTACCTTCTGCAGATTATTCAGACCACAAGCGATGCCTTTGTTGCCGTTGGAATTGAAGGCATAGAAGCTGATGCTGGCTCTGCCGTACACGCCGGAGTACACCTCGGAGCGGGTTAGAATGGGATTGCGGTCGGCGTCCACGATACCGGGAGCCGTAGCGGAATTGGCGTTGATGAAGTAAGCATTGGCGTAAGCGAGATCATCCGGGCGCTCACTGTCGCCATCACGGAGCGGAGTCTTGATTGCCGCCATCGGAGGCACAGACTTACCGTTGCCCTTGAGCTTGGATTCACCATCATGGTAAGCGGCCTCAATAGCGGCCCTAATCTTAGCGACGGTCTTGGTATCGGACTTGGGGACAATGAGAGAAACAGAGAACTTCGGAGTTCCGCCGTTGATGCTTTTGGCCTCCCAGACGTTCGCATAACTCCAGCGGGTGTTGGGTCCAGTGATAACCTTCATCGGGTTGTTGGCTTTATTGGTGTTGTTATTCATAATCGTTTTCCTCCATAAAATCATTTTTGGCTGTGTTCATGACCGGACGCTTGTCGCTCTCCGGCACGAGCGTGGGTTTGCCTTGCGGCTTTTCGATGTAGGTCGCGAGGAGTTCGTCAAAGCGGGATTTGCCGAGCAGCTTCTGCATGGCAGTGACGCCGAGGATCTTGCGTTCATATGGGTCAAAGCCAGCGTCGCTTACTGCGTCGGCGACCGCTATTTCATTGGTGTACCTGCGATTGGAGCGGCCTTCGATCAGCTTCCAACCGTTCCATGCCTTGCCACTGACGGCTTGCTGTAGGGCGTATTCCTTGATATCCGTAGCCCAAGCTACAAGGTCGTCGATGCGGGCAAGGATTTCTTCGACTTCCTCGTCCGTGAGCAGAGGCGGCAGCTTGAAGTCATAGCGGGCAAGCTCCATGTTGGCGTCGGCTCTGGCACGGCAGTCGTGCTTGGCCTTGCAAAAGCCACACCACTCGCCGCATAGAAAGTTACCGTTACCGGTAAAGGCGAGGTCGGCGGTCGGCTTGAGCACCTCGTCAGCCCAGCGGAAAAGCTCATCTTTAGAGAGCTCGTAGGTGCTGACGTTATCGCGACGCGGCTGATAAATGGTCATGCGGACGGTGTCGATATCGTAGATCCCGTCGAACAGTTCCAGAGCACCGAGGGCGTAACACTGCATCTGCGGATTGTTTTCGGCGCTTACGAGAACGCCCAGCCCATGCTTGTAGTCGCATATCTGCAAGGTGCCGTCCGCGATAATGATGCAGTCGGCGGTGCCGAAGCCAGATTCCACCCAGCGGGAAAAGTCTACACGCTGCTCGATCAGGACGACCGGGTCGACACAGGTCTGCTTGGCGGTCTCGACCTGTTCGAGGATGTAGGCTGCGTAGTCAGTAGCACAGTCGGCCATTTCCTCATTGAACCATGTGAGGTCTTCGGTTGGGTCCTTTACGTCCATACCCAGTGCCCGGCGGAGCTTGTACTCACAAAGTGCATGAGCGTCGGTGCCTTCGGCGGCGTAATCGCTGCCCTTGTCGTCGTAGCTCTCACAGAGTCGAGCAGAAGGCGGACAATGAAGCCAGCGGTCGGAGCTGGATGCGGAGAGAATGGCGTGTCCTTTAGGTGGCATTGGTCAGTCCCTCCACATCTGTAAGCAGTGCCTTGTAGTTGGCCGGGTCAATGCCGGACAGCTTATCAGCACCGTACTTCTGGAGCAGAGAGCGAATCTGTGCGGTGAAGCCAGCACGGGACTTATCCGCGAGGACTGCTCTGACCGCTTCCAGCGTAAGTACCGGCTCAGCGGGTGTAGGATCTGGTGAGGGCTCATTGCTGCCAAACTGCTCTGCCAGCCAGCTTGCGGCTTCGTTAATAGCTGCAGCGGCGTGGCGCAGTTCTTCGATGGTTGTGGCCATTTCGCTCATTTTGCTCATCTGTTTTTCCTCCTTCCGTAGATTGACTCTGACCGGCGAGCAAGGTCAGTTTTCTTGCCAGCCGCATGGATACAACGCTGATCGCGGTGAGAACATCAACGAGCTCATCGTCCGCAGCGCAGCTCCGGGGTCTTGTCTGTGCCTTATACATTCGTTTCACCTCCTTGGAAGGAGCGCTTGTCGTTTTGCTCTTTCCACTACCCAATGGAGGTGAGAATGCCGTTTGAACGAAAATCGGGAAAAGTTTTTCTCCGGCCACCTAAAAAGGCAGCCGGAGAGAGATGGACAAGGTATCAGATGTAGTCGCGCAGGAGCTCTCGCAAAGCTTCAAACGCCTTTTTCTTTTTGAAGTTAATGGTGGATTGTTGAGAAATTCCCATGATGGCAGCTATCTCGCGTTCCGACTTTTCCTGAAGCAGAAGCTCGCAGATGCGGCGACCATCGGGGTCGAGCTTGTCCAGTTTATGTAGAAGGGCGTCCAGTAGCTCACGCTCCTCTAAAACTGACTGAGCGCTGGGAGCATCGTCCGGCAAATCATCGAGCCAGCTCTTTTCATTACCGTCTTCGTCAGTTATGGTGTAATCAAGGGAAAGCTCATCGCCGCCCTTGCGAAAACGGCAGGTGCAGCAGTCCATATCGCAGAGATAGCGCTTGCTTGCAGGGCAGACACAGCGGCCGTGTTCCTGCTGCCTACGACGGTAGGCATTGATGTCTCGGTAGTAGTTGTCATAATCTGTCTTGCTGACCGGCACCCACTGGTGCAGGTCCTTGAGGTAGATTGCGCGTTCGGCAGGTTGGTTCTGATTTGCTTGGTTTGACATAAAAATTCCTCCGTTTGTTGTTGTCTTGAAACGGAGGAATCTGCTGAGTTTATATGCAAATAATCGGAGGAAAGCATACAAACCAAACGGTTTCTCCGTTTCGGCTTGCATCCTTTCCTCCGATGGTTAGGCTGCAAATTGGTTAAGGTTAATATTGGGTTGTTCTCTGCTTTTAAAGAAGCATCGAGCTTTTTTGCGACACAAAAAACGAAATAATTATTTGTTTTCACAAATATATTGTTTATTTTTTCCCCAGAGTATGGTATAGTAATAACAATGTGTCACTTCGGGGCGTTTTTCTGCCGCTATAATGATTATATTGCATCCAACAGTGAAAGTCGTTCCCTCGAAGTTCCTACTAAATTACCGTAAAGTTTCTATTCCGGAGGTGATTTTTCTTGAGCGAACTCGTTTTTGCCACGGTTTTATTAGAAATTAAAAATGCCTTCAAGGATACGGTAGCTGATCCAGACTTGATCGAGTTACTGTATGATGCTGTTGCTTTGCCAGCTGGGCTGACTAATAGCAATGGCTCTGCCATTACTGTGACAAAGGGAATGGCAAGCAAAATCATGAATCGCGAAAAGGGTGGTAACCCGCTCAAGGCAATCAGAAATGCCTCGCAGGAAAAAAGAGTTAAAGACACGATTGTCGATTATTTCAGGAGTTCGGTAGTAAATCGATTTCTTCCGGGAATGGAAGATGAAGTTATCTTCCATCTTAGGGGCGTCATTAAATCCGATAAGAAGATTTCCGACAGTAGAAAATACGAGTTGACGCAATATGGGCAAAAAAATACACTTGCCGAGTTTTTGGCAAATGTATTTCTGTATTCATTGACAAGAGATAATGTTTTAGCTTCAGACAATGAATCGGCGAGCACTGAGGAGCTGGATGAGTACAAGAAGCATCCTTTGGAGCCGATTGAAATACCAGAAGCGGTGATTATGGAAGAAAGAAAATACGCAACTGCTCTGGCAGCAGCCTACGGAGAGCTTGAGGGAATTGAAAACTTTGATCTGTCCATGCTATCAGCTTATTCGAGGTGCCAAAAGCACTTTAGCGAACAGCGAAGCTATTATTTTGCTGCTGAAGCGGTCAGACGAGGTACACGAGATATCTACCGAAAGAATGACCCTGACCAATTTGAAATACTGAAAGATGAAACGTATGAGGGTGTAAAAGAAGTTTGGGCGGAAGAATATAAAACTGGATTAGAGCGTCTAAGGAAGGTTTTATCACAGGCTTCAATTACCCGCGTTGACAGATGCTGGTTAAGCAGAGATACAGACTGGATTGGTAATTCTCAAAAGAAAGGGATATGCCATTTTCTCGTTAAAGAGGACAAATTGAGTGGTTGGGTGAGAAAAGATGCCGAACAAGTTATTTAACACGACGTTTGAAAACGCTCTCCGACTCTTGCTTCTGCTGGATGTTTTTGATTATCCGCAAACCTTAGATATGCTCTATGCCGTAGATTTCATGGCTGCATATGGAGCGACGTTTCATATCACGCCATCTAATCTCAATGGTGATAACCAGTATAAATTTAGCGAATTTGCTTCAAGGCGCGAGGCAGTAAATCTCGCACTTAAGGAACTGGTTTTAGATGGGATGGTGCAGGCATTAAACCAGAATGATGGAATTACATACACCATATCTTCAGAAGGCGAGGATTATTGCAGTTCACTTGCCAGTGAATATGCGAGCGAATACAGGAACAACGCGAAGCTGGTAATAGAAAGCGTATCCGGCAAATCAGAGCGAGAGTTGATATCCGGAATTAACAAGCTGTCGTCAAAATCGTTGATTAATGAGGGAATGTCAGAATGAGAAGATTCTATATCAAACAGATAGCCGCGTCAGGAGATAAGGTCAAGTATTCAACCGTTACTCTGAGAGATGGTGTAAATATCATTCATGGACCCTCAAACTCGGGAAAATCATATGTAATAGGCTGCGTCAACTTCATGCTTGGCGGAGATGTACCGTTTTCCAAAGAGGATACTGGTTATGACACCATTTCTATGATCCTTGAGTCAGATGACGGCTTTACTCTGTCGGCAGAACGGAAAATCGTTGATGGTAAGACCGGCGATACTGGCGCAGGTACGGTAAAGGTCATCAGCAATGTTCCGGGTATTGACAGCAACGATTATAAAATTTCCCAATACGAATACAGCGATTTGTTATTGAAATTGATGGGCATTGAAAAACGCCCAATGATAATTTCAAAGCAGAACTTGGATGTTAATAATCTTACATTTAGAACAATGACGCACTTTTTCTATATTGATGAAAATTACATATTCAAGAAAGAAACAGCGTTTGATGCACCAAAGCATTCAAAAATCACAGCCAGCTTAACATCCCTTCTATACATGATAAAAGGCGATGACCTACATCGATTAGTGCCAGAAGAGAGTCAAGAAGAGCGCGATAGAAAAGCTGTGCAAAAGGCTGGCGTTATTATCTACCTGAACAGAAAAATTAAAGAGTTGACCGAAAGGAAAGGTGCAATTGAGGAATCGGTCGCCGCAGCGAGCGATGTTGACATTTCTGCGAAGATGGATTCTATTCTCGACGAAATTGAACGTGTTGAAAAAGAGATCGTTGACGCGTCGGACGAGAGCCGTAAGCTGCTGGAACAGATATATACAATCAGCGCTAAAATTGAAGAGGCAAGATTTCTCCGTGATAGGTATCATGCATTGCATTCCCAGTATGCATCAGATATAAAAAGGCTACAGTTTATCTCGGATGGCGATAAGAAAAGAAAGAATATTACAAAGAATGTGAAATGTCTGTGTTCGTCAAGTAAAAAGTTGTGCAAAAGGGCCCCAAAAAGTTGTGCACCCT
>VSSQ01001222.1_pt1 | contig 10529 bp, 7 predicted proteins | sample 4763081 | NCBI WGS metagenome assembly VSSQ01 (sample SAMN12137344, study PRJNA551015) | bioreactor metagenome | isolation source: SDC9 anaerobic chlorinated ethene degrading culture | place: USA: Knoxville, Tennesee | collected 2015-01-01
ATCCATTTGATGAGGATATCGACTTGTCAAATCTGTTTTCAGTTGTGAGTTTTAAAGTGTTGAACTAAATCGAATCAGAGATGAAAAATGACAAGATATATGGAATGGAGCTTCAGGAATATATTGTAGCTGTTGTTACTGATATAGTTGAAGCTGTTTCAGAATTAAACAATAAGAATGATGAGGAAAAAAAATATCAAGTTTTTGCACCAGGGGTTAAAACCGCTGATAAATCAGGACTAACTGGGTTTGATGTTAATTCGCACAAGATGTTTACAAACATTAAATTTAAAATTTCAGTTGGTGTCTCTTCAACAAAAGAAAAAGGAGCAAAAGGTGGAATTAGAGTTTTATCAGCAAATATTGATGGTGGAGTAAAACATGGTTTTAATGAAGAATCTCTTAATGTTATTGAGTTTGCACTTCCTGTTGAATTTTCGTGAGCTTATGTACGAAAAACAGAATATAAAGAGGCGAATTAAAGACAACCTGATATTGGGGTTGGTGATTGCGGCTGTGATTGCGGTAGTGTTGTTAATAATGGAGGTTCTATAATATGGCGAAAAAGAAAGAAATTGTATCGGAATCCGATAACAAAAAAATGCTGGGGAAAATCAATCGTGAATACGATGAAGGTCGATTGTCTAAGATGGAGTATGAAATGTGGATAGCGATATGCAAGGGGGAGAAAATTGGATATCAACAAAAAGGTGTGAGAAAAAATAAATGATTTTTCTCCAATTAAATATTTTCTTCCTACATTGTGCGCAAGTTTTTTGATTAAAATCATGGCAAAGCGAAATATTTTAGTGAGTCCGTTCGTAAAGTGGGTTGGTGGAAAAAGACAACTTATTCCTGAAATTCTTGAGCACCTGCCTCAAGACATCCAGAAGTATAAATACATCGAACCATTTATTGGTGGGGGTGCTGTGTTCTTTCATTTACAATTGAAAAATGCCATAATAAATGACTTTAATGAGGAGCTCATTAATGTTTATTCTGTCATTCGCGATCAGCTGGATGAGCTAATAGCAGATTTAAGTATGCATAAAAACGATTCTGATTATTTCTATAAATTGCGAAATGTTGATAGAACCCCCAGATTTAAAAAACTTTCACCTGTTCAAAGAGCTTCCAGAATAATATATTTGAACAAAACATGTTACAATGGCTTATATCGGGTAAACAATTCTGGTGAGTTCAACTCCCCATTTGGCCGTTATAAAAACCCAAATATAATCAATGGGCCTACACTAAAAGCAGTAAGCAAGTATCTTAACACAAGTAATGTGACAATATGTTGCGGGGATTATCGTGAAGTTTTAAAAAAAGCCACGAAATCATCATTTGTTTATTTAGATCCACCATATCATCCAGTTTCGGATAGTGCCAATTTTACTGGGTACATTCAAGGAGGCTGGACAATGGAAGACCAAATAAAATTAAGAATTGAATGTGACAAACTTAACCAACGGGGAGTGAAATTCTTACTATCAAATTCCGCAACAGACTTCATAAGAGAGCAATATAAAAACTATACAATTAGCACAGTAAGGGCGACACGTGCAATTAACTCAAACCCTTCAAATAGAGGTGAAGTCGAAGAACTATTAGTTCAAAATTATGAATGACTCAAGGAATGATAGTGCCTGGGAACAGCTATTCAAAAAACATGACATTTTGAAAGTGGTTTCTGATAGTGGTTATGCTACTATTTCCGCGACCAGTATAAATGAATTTAGAGAGGCACGATTAATGACTAAGATTGACCATAAGTCTCAGCTTCCAAAGCCCTTTGCAGCAAACAAGTTGTCGATATTACCAACGTCACGAGGGAATTATATAATTGGTGCTTTTGAAACATTCTGCAGCTTCAACAATGATGATGTTGCTGTAACAAAATTTGAATTTCCAGCATTTCTTGAAAGTTTGGACTACAAGAATATCTCAAGTGAAGCGACTGCAATAAATTGTGCTTTTGTATCGAAAATTTTGCATGACTTTACACTTGAAGAAAATTTATGGCCAACTGTCAGCGGACGAATGGGATCATCTGTTTTTGATTTTGAAATTAATTCCGCGTCGGGAAGATTTAGAATTGACGTGGGAAATTCACAAGTAGAAATTGATGGTGGGTATGAAGGTGATGAATCGCTGAACTTGATTGAAGCAAAAAATTATATTTCCGACGATTTTCTTGTGCGACAATTGTATTACCCATACAAGCTTTGGACTGGAAAGATTAACAAAAGAGTCAGACCGATTTTTTTAACCTATTCAAACGGGGTGTTTCATTTACGCGAATATGAATTTTCTGATATCAATCACTATAATTCGCTTGTATTGCTCAAACACAAGAAGTATGCAATTCAGGATGACACGTTTAATATTGAAACAATTGAGAGAATTATTGAAACAACTCCAGAAAATCCTGAACCTCATGTACCATTTCCTCAAGCCGACAGTTTTGAAAGAGTTATCAATCTTTGTGAGTTGCTGAATCAAAAATATTCTGTTTTAAAAGAAGATATTACTCAAAATTACGACTTTGAGTGGAGGCAAACAGACTACTATTCAAACGCAGGGAAATATCTGGGTTTGATTGATACTGATCATGACGACAATAAACAGCCAATTTGCTTTCTTACTGAAAAAGGGAAACGTTTGTTTTCACTTAATTTAAGTGACCGACAAAAAGCACTTGCAAAAATCATAATTTCGTTTGCTGCATTTAAAAAATCTCTGAAATTATATTTGACAAAAGGAGAAATGCCAAGCAAACATGAAATAGTTGAAATTATGAAACAATCGAAATTGTATAATATTGAGTCAGATGCAACATACCATCGTCGTGCATCTACAATCTGCGGTTGGATAAACTGGATTGTAGGTCAAATTGAAGAATAATTCATTAACCAAAATTCCGATTATGAATATAAATGAAATTGTAAGAATAGTTTCAAAAAATTGTTTCGAGAGAAATTTCGAATTTTGGGAACCCTACAAAGATTTGAGCAAAATGACTATTATACCTCATTATTCTCAAAATCTCGAAATAGGAATAGGAAGTGTTTCAACAAAACTCTCATCAATGGTTGAAACATATTCTGTTACATTTGTTGAGAATAACAATCTTCCAATTGATGTTTTTGCATATAAAGAAAAGGGAGGCTGTCATCATTTTATGCTTTATAAGTTGCAAGTACCACCATTTAACACCGATCCCATTGCAAAAGACAAATTACTGATTAAAACATTTTCTATTTATTTTTTAGAACAAATTCTCACATACTGGAAGTTCGTTATCAATCGGCCAATATTGATTTCTCGTGGATTTGTGGTGTGTAACATGTCTACAATAAATAGTGTAAAAATTCCAACAATTAATGATGCTGAGCACCTGGGATTTGCCGATTTCAACAAATCACTTCTCCAGGAACCAAAATTGTCGGAGTGTTTGGAAGATTGTATTTTGGATTACAAATCTGTAATTACACCCCGACAACCGTATTTCATTGATTAATAGAAAAGCTTAAAAACACATACCAATTGTTTACCAATTGTATTTTAACTGATTGTATATTACTGCTATTCTGATTATTAAAGCATTATTATAAAGTCCCAGCTGGGTCACGAAGAGACAAAACCGTCTCGAAAAATTTACCCCGAAAACCAATGAGCTTGCTCAGATTGGGATTCGGGGTAAAATTTTTTGTTTCTGCAAGAAACCCGGTTTTGTCTCGGAATTCGCACGAATCCGGGATCAGCGCAGCAATGTTCTAAGCGAAGCGCAGATGCTTTGCAAAGCTAATCCAGAGTGAGAAACAGAGCGAGAGCGATGGTTTTCACTCTGTTTTTCTTCGTACTCAAACTCACACTGAATTAAATATTTCAGTCCTAATAATTATCGGGAAAGAGCGAAGATTCTCACTCTGTTGTTATTAGCCACTCTCGGACTCACGCAAACAAGCAGAAGCGGAGCATAAGTGAAGTACAGTGAGGAGCGATTTTGCTTTGCGCGTTTACATCAATTGGGGTATTTCCTCAGCTGGATTATAGCAATCAGTGAATAGTATTTTTTGTAGGTAAATAAAGATTTTTATCATGTCGGTGCAACATGATTATTGATTAATTTCGCAGACCAATTTTATAAAACAATGAAAAACCTATTTTTCTTTTTCTTTTTCTTTGCCTTTTCGCATCTCCATGCCCAGATCATTTTTCAGGAGGACTTTGATGGTGTTGGGGGTAGCACTGCCGGCGGCGCCGGAACCTACATGTTCCCATCGGGTTGGCTTCTGGTCAACGTTGACAATCTGACTCCGGCATCATCTGTCGCCTATGTAAATGAAGCATGGGAACGTCGGGAGGATTTTGCTAACAATGTTACAGATTCATGTGCCTTCAGCACATCGTGGTATTCACCTGCCGGAACAGCCGATGACTGGATGTGGACACCACCGATTGGTCCGCTGCCAGTAAACTGCAGACTGAAATGGAATGGTGTGGCCTATGATGTTTCATATCTCGATGGATATGAAGTACGAATCATGACGGTTGCTCCGACCGGATCAACCGGCGTTATTGGTAATATGGTTACAAATTCAACAGTCCTTTATTCAACAACAGCCGAATCTAATTCATGGACTGCACACGAAGTGAGTCTCGGTTCATACGCAGGACAAACTGTCTATATCGGATTCAGAAACAATTCATACGACAAATTCCTGCTTCTGATTGATGATATAGTTGTTGAAGCAATTGTCAATAATGATATTGCTATTTCTGCAACCGATGCCGGACCGCAATACACCATGATTCCTGAGATGCTGGCAGACACTGTGTGTATTCCGGGTGCAACGATTGTGAACAACGGACTGATGACTGCCCACAACGTAAGTCTGCAGGTTGATATTACCAATGACCTTGGGACTATCGTTTATGCTGATACGGCAGTTGCCGACTCTCTAACATCGGGATCGACGGTTCATCTTGCCACTGATGCATTTATTAATCCTGCAGCTGGCATCTACAACGTGCATTACAAGGCCGTGATGGATGAAACCGATGCTCAGGTATCGAACGACAGCATTGCAAAATACTGTGTTGAAATTACCGACAGCGTTTATGCACGCGACAACGGTATTGTGTCGGGTTCGCTTGGAATCGGTGCCGGCAATGGTGGTTACATCGGACAGGATTTTCATATTCCCGTTACAACAGCAATTACGTCTGTCAGAATGGATTTCTTCAGAGGATATTCGGGAAAACAGCTCGGAGCAGCTATCTGGAATATGAATGCAGGTGTTCCTGATTCAATAGTTGCCACAACAGATACCCTTTTCTACATTGATGATTCAGCACGTACATATATAGTTCCTGTTCATTCTCCCACAGGAAGCATTATACTCACTCCGGGCGATTACGCTGTTACTGCCATTGAATTTGATTCAACACTGGCTTTGATAAATTGCCCCGATATTTTCACAGCTGGACATGTTTGGGTAAACTGGCCAACTATTCCAACAGGTACCTGGACAAACATTGAAACCTTTGGAGCAAACATCTCACATCCCTTCATGCTGCGGCTAAATGTCGGTGATATCTGCAGTTCGTTTTCAGGCACTGCTGCAAGCACCGCTGCAACGTGCGCAACCTGTGCTGACGGAACAGCCACAGCCTCAGTCGCAGGTGGATTGGCACCTTATACCTATGCATGGAGTTCAGGTGATACCACCGCAACTGCCACAGGGCTGATCACAGGCAACTACGGGGTTACTGTTACAGATTCACTGGGATGTACAATTGAACTGTCGACCTTTGTTTCTTTCACCGACGGTGTTGATGAGTCAGTAGTGAGCATTTCGGTATATCCGAATCCTTCGGACGGAAGTTTTACCATCAATGCAGTTGATCTGAACGCTCAGCAGGCAGTGATCAGGATTTCTGATATTACAGGAAGAGTTGTTTATTCTGGTGTTATGAATAATGACAAATTCGAAGTATCAGGATTATCGCAGGGCGTTTACAATCTTGTGATAGAAGTGAACGGACGGACAGATGTTTCGAAAATAGTGGTTGAATAATACTTTATATTATTTCTGGAAAAAGACTGTCAATGCTGGCAGTCTTTTTTTATGATCGGACGATTCGTTCATTTCTTCCGGAAACTTATCTGCCGAATATTCATTTCTTCCGGTAATTATCTTTGAACGATGTGGAAAATCACATTTTTTGAATCAGAATTAAAATTTTGGGTCATGAAAACATATTTATTCTTCACCGCATTTGCGGTCTTATTTAATTTTGCAGTCATTTCGGATGTAGAAAGTCAGAGTCTCCTCAACAGCAGCCATTCAGGTCACTATAAATACATCTATCGCATCACTGATGATGAGGCGAAAAATATTTACACCAACAGCCTGAGCGTGGCAGATCTTTCCTATTTCCACACACTGATTGATTCTTTCCCATTTAGCCAGACTTATTCAAAAGACTTGCCACCAGGACATTACCTCCAGGCCGGCATCGGTGGCAGCGATCAGATACTCACCATAACTTCCGTAACAGATTTCAATGTGTATGTTTTGAACAACACTTCGGATCTGAGTGTTCAGGTTACCGACCTGAACGGGATAACAGTGCCCGACGCTTATGTGAGATTACATTCAAAAAAGCTGAGGTATGATGAAACAAAACAGGTTTACACTGATAAAAAATCGAACCGGAAAGGATTGCTGGAAGTAAGAGTAAACAATCAGACACAGTATATTTCGATTGCACGGAAAAATGACAATTCCGCTATCAAAAGAGCTTACTATTCGGTATTTTACCGAACCCCGATCAAATATGTCTGGCGGCCGGTTCGCTTCCTTCTCTTTATGCCTGTTGATGGAATCAGGTCGCTTGTCAATCACCAGCCCGAGGGCTCAATCTGGCAATTGGAGTATTTTTTCTCTTATGGCATGTACCATTTTCTTGACAGGTTCAGTAAATACAACGACAGCAATTACTGGCGTTTTGAAAAGAATATTAATGGTTACATGGTGTTTGACAAAGCCCGTTATCGTCCAGGTGACACCGTAAGACTGAAATCATACATTACAGGAAAAAGAGGAAAGCCGGTTTGCGAAGATCTGGATGTAGTGCTGTTTGTCAATTATGGACCCGGACAAAAGATTCAAACAATTTCTCCTGTTCGGGATGGGGTCTATATTTTTGAATTTCCGCTGCATGATTCTATTAAATTACAACTCGACAACGACTGTCGGATCGAGCTGACCGATAGTAAACACAGATCATACAAAACAGGATATTTCAAATACGAGGACTACGAACTGAAGAAGAATAAGCTAAGTGTGAAATGCGACGAAAAAACACAGCATAAAGGAAATCCATTGAAATTAATTATTGATGCTACTGACGACAATGGGCTCATTCTTCAGGATGCAAGAGCGGAAATTACCGTATGCACTCAGAATGTAAATAAATACTATTCATCGGGAATTTTCATTCCCGACACGTTGATGCATGTTAATAAAAACCTTAACCCTGCAGGAGAAACCGAAGTTGAAATCACAGACTCAGCTTTTCCGGCAGCCGATCTCACCTACTCCATTAAAATTGATGTACGCACATCGGACAATGAACTGAATTCAGACAAACTATATGTCACTTATTATTGCAGCCCCGGTCAGATCGAAATGAAACTGATCAATGATTCCGTAAATATCTGTTGTATTGAGAACGGTTTGCCGGTTGCACACAATGGAATTGTTACAGCCATGGATGCTTTTGACAATGAAACGATTATTTACGAGGGTGCATTTCCATGCAACGTTCCGCTAAATCCATATTTCTGTAATTATTATGCTGAAGCAGAAAATATGGAAGGTGTTTTAAATATTGCCAACAAACCGTCGGATCTCAATCTTTTCGGCTTCAGAACAAAAGATTCTCTGATTATCTATTCTTCAAACCCGGCAAAAATTCCTTTCACCTATGATCTGTATTGTGGCAAAAACCGTATTGAATCAGGGTATGGCAACAATCTGAATATTAGCATGAAGGATCGCTCCCGCAAATTATACTTTCTCAATGTGAACTATGTGTGGGGTGGCGAAGTGATCAATGAGAAAAGACAGCTTGCATTTCTGGATAAACAACTGAATATTTCGGTCGAACAGCCGGACATTGTTTTCCCGGGACAGAAAACAGTCATTGGAATAAATGTGACCGACAGCAAAGGAAAACCTGTTGAAGGAGTTGATCTTACAGCTTATTCAATGACCTCGAAATTCAATTATAAGGCGCCAATATTGCCATATCTGGGCAAATACGGACGCGCAAAAACATTTATCAATGAATTTGAAATAATTGAAACACCAATCAGTCCCAACCTGTCAAGTCATGCTGACTATTGCTTCTGGAACAGCAAAGCCGGACTTGACTCGATTCTGTATTATCAGTTTCTTTATCCGGGTGATTCATTATTCAGATTTGAATATTCCACTGCCGACTCAGTAACACAGTTTGCTCCGTTTGTCTTCTCCGATGGCAGTCCGGAAGCAATTCACATTGTGTATGTTGACAATCTGCCTGTTTATTTCAGATGGACTTCGGTGAAACAACCCTACTCTTTTGCTGTCGACAGTGGATATCATCAGGTAAAGCTCAGGACATCCGATCGCGTCATTGTGCTTGACAGCATGTATTTCAATGCCGGAAGAAAACTGATTTTCAGCATGAACAAGGACATTGATACAAGCCGGATTCGTAGTAAAGAAGCCCCGACCCAGCTCACTGCCAAAGAAAAAGCATTTGTATACAATTTCATTCTTCCATACCGTGACAATTTCGACAAGGAAACAGCATGTATCATTAATGAGGGAACCGTTCAATTACTTACCCCAAATGAAAAATATTACAACAAAAAAATGCTGGCGGGGCCGGTTAGCGAAAAAACAGTGTTTATGGTTCCGGGACAATATTCAATATCATTTTTCCACGAACCATATTTTGAATACGAATTTTCAAATAATCTGTTGAAAATGCGGAGTGTAGATGAAAAAGACCTGCCTTCGGTTCTTTTCAACGATGAATTCAGGTGCAGAATTAATGACTCTGTCCTGACCGAAGATGCATTTTTTGAAATGTGGACTGCTCTGCAGGAGCGCAGACAGTTTACCAATATACATTTTCTGAACTCGTCGGCTACGGTTGACGGACTCGGCACGCTGCATGTGACACAGCCCAGACCTGTCTTATCTGCAGATTATCCGCTTTGCTCAATTCTGCAATCCTGCAACGATACAACCCAGTCCTGGTTTTATCCGGGAACGACCGAAACTTTTCACAACCTGAATGCAGGAGATTACCGGATTACCTACATTTTTGCGGACAAAAAATATCATGTGACCGATTCGCTGCATGTTGCTGTTAACGGAATTTCGCATTATTCAATAATTGAATTTCAACTTTCAGCTCGTGATGAATATTATGATGCAAGCGTTGATCTGATTAAACGCAGGACTTTAAAAAGAACAGAACGTTCTTCCAGATCAACATCGCCAGTCATTGTGAATTATTCATGCGACGATAATGATTTTGATTGCGGAGTGTTACAGGGCACAGTGTCTGATGAAGAAAGCGGTGAACCAATCCCGTTCTGTAACGTGTATATCACACTTCCCGATGGCAATTTGTTTGGCTGCATGTCAGATTTTGATGGCAATTATTGCCTTAAGAAAATGCCAACGGGTTTATACAGTGTAACATTCGGTACAGTTGGCTACAACAAACTGGAGGTAAATAGCGTCCGGATTCAGGACAGTCGGGTGACCTTTCTTGATGTGGCATTGAAACAACAAATGAATATGCTGATGACTTGCGAAATTGTCTGCTGCAAATCGGCTCTCGTTGAGTATGACTACTGCGCCAGTGTTCAGGTATTTGGTGCAGTGCCATCACTTGCTGCTGCAGATATCACTACAACAAATATCACCGGACTACCCGGAATAATAACCGGTGGCATTCCTGCAAGCTATGGTGAATCCAGCGGAGGAATACTAAAGATCGCAAGTGATCATATTGAAATCAGCAATTCTCCGGACAATGGATTCAAACTGTTTATCAACGGAACTAAAACAAATGAATCACAATTACTTCCGGCCGGCGCTTTGATTCTGGTTGACGGCAAGGTTTTCACCGGTGATGTATCTATGATTAATCCCATGGTAATTGAAAGCATCAACATTTTATCGGCTGATCAGGCAATATCCACATACGGCGATCAGGGTAAAAACGGGGTGATCGTCATTCATATACGAAATTTCAGCGCTGAAGAAAATCTTCCATTTGATCCGGCCTTTCAGGCTGAAGCAGAAAAAAAGGGATCGTTGCGCAGCCGCTTTTCAGATGTGGGGTATTGGCAACCCGATCTGATAACCGATAAACATGGTCATGCCGAGTTTGAAGTGGTTTTTCCTGACGATGTTACCTGTTGGAAAACCTATTTTTTAGCAATGAAC
>VSSQ01001223.1_pt1 | contig 10522 bp, 8 predicted proteins | sample 4763081 | NCBI WGS metagenome assembly VSSQ01 (sample SAMN12137344, study PRJNA551015) | bioreactor metagenome | isolation source: SDC9 anaerobic chlorinated ethene degrading culture | place: USA: Knoxville, Tennesee | collected 2015-01-01
ACCTGTTACTCCTTGATCATCGAAAATATAATGCACGTAAAGAGGGTGACCATGATAATATTTCATTGTCGGATCGCAAGAAACACTAAACTCATCGGGCAATACTTTTTGCCCGACCATGCTTTTGAATGTTTGGCCATCGCTGTCACTTTTCATCTTTTGTGCCTCAACACGATGACCGAAAATTTCATGAAAAAAAACTCCGCTTGCCGATCCGGACAAAAGAGCAGGTCCTGAATATGGATCAACTATGGGAGCTACCCTTAAAAGTGACAATTTGCGGGACATTTCCAGAATATCCTTTTCAAGCTCCTCTTCGGTAGGCAGTTCGTCAAATGTGAAGGCAAAGTATGTCAAAAGCAGAGGCAGTTCCATCCCGTCATCAGCAACAGTGGTTGCCTCAATAATCAGATTCAAGTAGTTATTGTTTTCTACAACTTCTGTCCCTTCGCTCGAAACAAAATAACGTCTTAATGTCTTACTGGTCAAATAGGCCCCACCATTGATAATGTCCCGGTTATTGTTAAACAAAGCAGTAAGTCTGTTCAGCTTACCCTTCCAAAGCTCCATCTCCTTATTTGTGTGGACATTGGTTTGGGGTTTTTCGTAATGCTTTTGGACGCTTACCGGGGTGAAATCTGGAGATGTATCAGATGGTGTTTTGGCTTGTCTCGTCGTTAGTGCTGTCCTGTAATTATTTACTGCAGCCAGATACCTTTTGTTTACCTCTTCCCTGATCTGTCTCCTGATTATATCCTGATCGTTCTCCCTGTCACTGGCAAGCAGCACTATCAAGGAGCCGGGAAATGGTGATTTAAAATTACCGTTTTGCTCAATATTGAAGTTGTCGAACTCCGGAGAACCAATCCTCACCTGGGGTAAAAAAACCAATTTGCTATCTTCGTTATCCATCCGGGAAGCACCGAAGGAAGAGTATATTCTTCTGTAACTATAATCTACTACCCTATAATTTATATAATAAGGAGGGAGCTCTTCATTACTGAGCGTGTTCATCTGATATTCAATCTCCTCCCTCAGTAAATCGAGGAACTTCTCTTGGGCAAAAGAGTTGGTGAATGAAAGTAAAGCTAATAATGTGTATAGTATCCTTCTCATCATTTTTTATCTGAAATTTCCGACAAATCGACCTGGTACTCATTCAGGATATAATCTGCACATTCTTTATACTTTGCGTGTATCACAGGGAATTGTGATTTTGGGTAGATTGTTTCCAACTCAGTAACGGTGTACCTCATGCAGAGATGGATATAGTCAATGAAATTCCTTTCGGCAGATGTGCTGTATATGCTTGGAAGAGCAGAAAAATCAAAAGTGGGTACTGTCCGTATCTGACCAGGGAAACCTCTCCTTTTGTAATTATTTACATTACCCTCCGATCCTGCAGTACTTACGGTTGCTGTAGTAAAATCAAAGCCGTTATTGAAATCTTCCGGTACTTTTATTTTACCTTTGGTAACTGCAATCTTGAAAATCTCTTTAAGGATCATTCCTCTTTTGTAGAAAACATCATATGGTGTTTCCGGAAATTCAATTTTACCTGTTAAATATTGGATGGGGCCCGAGTTCAATATCTGCCATGGAGTCTCCCCGGTTAAACAGATACTCCAAAAATCCATCCCGTTTATCTTCAATGCCAAAGGAGCAACTCTCTCCGTTGTTGTAGATAATGTATAAGTTCTCATATCATGAGCCAAATAGATATATGGAGGCAACAGGTTTTTAGAAAAACTGCTGTTAATGAATTTGAAAATATTGTTTTTCATGAAATCTACTGACCTAGATATATCATTTTCCTTCATGTCGTCACCCATAACATTTCCGCCCATAGTAGTCCAAGACAAGTTGAAATCACTTTTTTAAATCCCTTGTAAATGAGCTTAGTCTTATATTGGGAATATATCTCCACTATTTCATTGTCCCAATTTTGGGACCCCTGTGGAAAATCGTACCTGTCGGAGGAGTCAATTTTCTTGTCGGTATTAAGATCCTCCTTGCTGCAAGAGATTAATCCTGCAAAAAATATGATTGATAATAATATTGTTTTTTTCATGATTCCGGTGTTTAATATTGAGCTTCTCCCAATTTATTTTGTTTTAAATTGACATTCCTGTTTATCACATCGTCCGGGATAGGAAGGGTATAGGCGGGGTCCTTCTCTTTTAGAGAAAATGTTGCGGTAATCACACCGTTTTCTTTCCAGTTCCTGCTAAAAGCTGGCATCCCGTATCTCCTTAAATCAAACCATCTCATTCCCTCAAAACATAGTTCTCTCCTTCTTTCTTCCTTTATAAACTCCAAAAGGGCTGTACCGTTTCGGCTGTTTACCGGCACCGAATATCCTGTTCCTGTTTTATACCTGTTTCTCCTTAACCGTTCCAAAGTCTCAATAGCAGAAGCTGGGTCATTTAGACGGGAACATGACTCAGCGTACATCAGATAGGCCTCCGAAACCCTGATTGCCCGCCCAAAGTCAGTAGTAACAACAGCATATGAAGAGTTCACAGGCACTTTCCCGTATGCCATGTAATTGGCAATCGTGCTACTTTCTTTAATGATATAATAATCCTTGCGCAGGTCATTTTGGTCAAAACTATTCAGCAAGCTTTCAGATGCATTGAAAATCCGCCTTATGACTGCAGTGCTGCTTGGATTGAGATATACATAATCAGTAAGATACCTGGTAACATCAATTGCACTGCCATACAACCATACAGCTTCGGGATTCGTGAATTTTGTAAAGCTATAGTAAGGTTGTGCAGTAGTTGGAGTAAAGCTGTTCAAATCCAATAGTTCCAGGTCCCAACCATCCATCACCTTCTTGGAGTATTCCTTTGCTGTTTCCCAGTCTTCCCGGAAAAGGGCTACTCGGGCAATCATGAGTTGAACGACAGGCATGTTGATCCTTCCATCTTTTATGAATCTGAAATTTGCGGGCAGGGATTCAAAACACTTTTCGGCCTCCGACAAGTCATTCATGATTTGGCTATACACCTCATCTACAGTATTCCTTTTTGGGTAATCTGCAGTCATTGCACTGGAAGTCATTAACGGAACACCTAAAGCACTTTTATTGTGATTATATGGTTCGCCCCACAAATTAGCAAGGTTGAAATAGTAAAACGCCCTCAATGCATAGGCCTGTCCCTTGAGATAATTCTTTTCATCCTCGGAGCCTTCGACTTTCCCTACATAGTCAAGGGTTGCATTCGCACCCATTATCCTTTCGTAAGCAGCCTTCCATGTTGTCATGTATGTTCCTAAGTCCCATGTAATTTGAAACATTTGAGGGTGCCAGGAATAGTATGCTTTATACTTTTCGGTCCTCGCCGGGTTGTTTGCATGATTTGCATTCTCCCGCGTACAATCCATATCATCGTCAAAAAGGTTGTTTAAGGAGAAAAGGAACTGGCTCTGATCTCCAGGTGTAGGATATCCTTGCCTTAACAGGGCTTCGCTGAGGGAAACCACATCTTTGGGGACATAATCGCTCTGAGATTTTGGCTCGAGAAATTTTTCACACGACATAAGCACCAAAGCGAATCCTACAAGAATTAATATTATGTTTTTCATTTTTATCATTTGTTAATGTGACTATATTAAAATCCAATATTTAACCCGAGTGTAAAAGTTTTTGGCATAACACTGGTTCCCAGTTCGGGGTCAAATCCGTTATACCTTTTTGATGCTATTACAAAAAGATTATTCAATGACATTGTTACATTGAGACTCTTGAAGTTAAGTGCCGTCAAAACTTTATTGCCTGCCCTCCATGATAAATCTAGGGAACGACATCTGAGAAACGAAGCATCAACTGTCATGTAATCAGATTGTGCCCATGCATTCAACGGGGTAACGCTCGAATTGTCCGGGAATTTTATATTGTATACAGTTCCTACTGTCAATGCCGGAATATTTGTAAAGAGCTCATCACCTGGCTTCTTCCATCTATTGTTAAGATCCCTGTTTAGGTTCAGTTCGGGTGTTGGTATACGGTTTCCGCTTGTACTGAAATTGGAATATGGATTTGGCAACCTATTAACTCCGCCTAAAAGCGCGTTGAATCCGGTTGAGAGTGTGAATTGTTTAACTCTAAGGTTCAGGGTGATCCCTCCTGTAAAATAGGGGTCCTTTTGTCCAGAATATACCAAATAAGTTGTCGGATCATTTTTTGAAAGCTCAGGGTCTGCATCCATTTTATTAAACATAGGAGCACCTGTCTCAGAATTAATGCCTGCGAACGAGTACGACCAGAAACCTCCTATAGGGTAGCCCTCCCTAAGAATTGCATCTCCTCTTCCAAGTAAATACATAGTCAGGTTTGGTGTAATCGAAGGTTTTCCTCCCTCATTCCAGTTTTTGGATGAGTTGATGCCAATTGACAATCCATAATCTTCTGTCTGTATCGGCACAATTGTCAAAGCTGCCTCTACTCCTCTGTTATAAATTACTCCTCCATTCATCAAAGTAGAAGCAATCCCGAATTCATAAGGAATTTCCTGGCTGATGATTGCATTGGATCGTCTTCCGTAATAATCCACATTAAGGTTAATCATCTCAAAAAGCTGTGCATCAAGTCCAAAATTCCATGTTGTAGTTCTCTCCCATGAGAGGTCGGGATTCGGGATTTTGGAAATAATAGAAGAGTATTGATTGAATACGGGTAGTACCGATCCACGGGATAAAATCAGTTCCGGACTTAGATTTGTAAGTACATTCCCCTGTATACCATAGCTTGCACGCATATTGAACTGGGTTATCCAGGGCAACTTATTGATAACAAACTCCTCCTTTGCTGCATTCCAGGATGCACCAAACGAATAGGTAGGATCTATCCTTTTGTTCACATTTTGACCAAACCTGTTGGACATATCATTCCTGACACTTAGATTAACTACATATCTGTTGTTGAATGTATATGCAAATGTTGAAAAAAGCGAAACATAATTATCGTGGGTTTCAATCCTCCCCCATCTTCCACTGTAAAGCATTCCAAAAATTCCATAACCAGTTAGATAGTCATATGGAGAATTACCTATAGGCGTAATGTTGTCTATCAGACTTGGGCTGATAACTATCTCTCCTCTTTCGGGAACATAGCCCCAAGCAGTACTGGATATGGAAGAATTCCTTACCGAGCGAATCTCTTGACCCAATAAAAAATTAATCCTGTGTTTACTGTTGAATGTCTTGTTGATATTGATCTTATTCTGAATATTGTATGATTTTTGTCTGGAGTCAACTGTATAGAGTTCCCCGCCAAAAGGAAGTACCGCAGCGGCAAAATCTGCACTGGTTGGCAATACCGAACCATAATCATATCCTCTGTAAGCATTTGCAATATAGTAAGTTCTCTCTCCTGCATACGACTCCATATGAGTATTGCTTGTCGAATAACCTACAGTAAATTGATATTTTATCCATGGTTTAATATCCCAGGAAAGGTCACTGTTGAAACTCATTGTTGAGCTGCCGGTATTTGCTCCTGAATGATCTCTTTCATTGATTATATTGTAACCTAAATCTGTTATCCCTTTATTGTTTTTATATGTTGACTCATTTCTGTAAAATGCCAGTTTGCCGTCTTTGTCGTATGCAGGTATTGACCTGCTGGTATTTAGGGCGTAATTCATTGGATTGACGCCTCTGCCGAAAGCGCTGTTTTGATTCTGAGTTCCAACCAAGGACAAATTAAGCCTTAAGTTATCCCTCAATTGAACTCCGATAGATATTCTTCCCGAGATACGCTCTGCACTGTTACCTATTTCCTGCCCCTGGTCATTGGAATAACTAAGCGATGACATGAAATTGATCATCTTGGAACCACCTGTTATACTCAGGTTATGGTTTTGACTTATTGCAGTCCTGGTGAGGATATCGAGCCAATCAGTATTATTGTTTGCCAGGAAATCAACACCTTCGACATATGCTTCCTGATCGATATCCCCTTCATAATAGAGCCTCTTAAGTCCTTCATATGAATATTGTTGTTTAATTGGAAGCTTAAGGTATGCCGATCCGTCTGTTATAACTTCATCCGTAAACTTCATCCTGTCGTAAGAGTCCATCAGGTTGAACTGGCTGTAATTTGGTTTAGACTTGACAGTTAGGTTGCTGGAAAAATTCACGGAGTATCTGTCGACATTCGATTTACCCTGTTTGGTGTTCACCACAATTACACCATTGGATGCCCTTGATCCATAAACTGCGGTTGCAGAGGCATCCTTCAGAACCACAATTGTCTCTATGTCCTGCGGGTTCAACCATGATATTTGATTTCCAAGGAATTCCTTGAAGTCGGCAGTTACCGGAAAAGTCGCTCCTAACGGAATTGGATCTTCCTGGATTATTCCGTCAACTACCCATAGCGGGTTCTGGTTGCCCAGCAGGGTGGTTGTTCCTCTTATTTTAATATTTGCAGAGGCTCCTGCCCTTGAACTGCTGTTTTGTACTATCATCCCGGGAACTTGTCCTTGAAGCATTTTATCAATTGTAGTGTAAGCCGGCACATATATATCCTCTGCATTTATAATTGTCAGGGCTCCCACCATATCTCTTTTGCTGAGGTTTTGGTAACCGGTGCTGATTACAGCTGCCTCTCCCAACATGTTTTCGTCATCTTTCAGAATAATTTCCAACTGGCTTTGGTCTGTCAATAGAATTTCTTCCCGCTTCATGCCAATAAAAGAGAAGGTTAGTGTACATGGTCTTTCCAATACCATAATCTCGAACTGCCCATTAATATCGGAGTAAACACCTTTATTACTTCCTTTTAGCATAACTGCCACACTTGGAAGCGGCTGTTTATTACTATCATAGATAATTCCTTTAATTTTATCGGGTAAATTTTTCTTTTCCTTTTCAAGAATCACCACAGTTTTATCGCTCAACTTGTAGGTTAATTGAGTATTGGTCAAAACCTGGGTCATAATCTGATCAATCCCTGCCGACTTGATGTCAATGTTGACTATCGGGAGCTTCTCTTTGAGCCCGGCATTGTAAAAAACCTTAAAGCCGCCTTTTTTAAATATTTCACTAACAAATTGATCAAAAGATGCATTTTTAAGCGTAATACTTATCTTAGGCGAAGAAACCGTCTGCCCCCATACATTGAATGAGACAAAAAGCAGGAAACAAAGTAAAAACCGTTTTTTCATAAATTTTATAGTTTTAGTTTTCTTTTCAGTTTGGGCAATATCCTCCCGGGCAGACTCTCATCCACCTATAGAAAATTCAATATATATTACTGGTTATTTGTTATTTGCAGAATTAATTCTAATATGCATATCTTTATTAAAAATAATTTCAAATTCTCCTGTTGTCTTAAGAACGGAAACGAACTCTTCAATAGAATCATATTTGTTGATTATTCCAGAGTACTTTTTGTTTTTTAATTCCTCTTCAATCTCAAAGCGACAGTCATACCACCTTCCAATCTGCTCAAGCACAGTAGAAAGAGGCTCCTCGTCAAACCGGAATACTCCCTCTTTCCAAATAATATATGCCTCGGAATTTACGTTTTTCACCACAAACTCATCACCACTCACAACAATTTGCTGATCGGGTTCAATCTCTCCCAATACTTGACCGCTCCTTAGAATCCGGACAGATCCCTCATTCAATGTTACCACTGTCCTGTTTTCATTTTCGTATGCCCTTACGTTGAATATTGTTCCAAGTACTTTGACACCCACATCACCGGCATTCACAATGAAAGGCCTGGATGAGTCATGTGTAACATCAAAAACAGCCTCTCCCTTCACATAAACACTCCTGTCAAGATTAGAAAATCTGGAAGGAAATCTTAACGAAGACTCTGAATTTAGGAATACTTTGGTCCCGTCCGGGAGTTTGAAGCTGTATTCTCCGCCCCTTGGCACTACAATTTCGTTAAATCCCGTCTCGAACGAAGTGTCCTCTGCACCAACTTGTTCATTTGAAGCAAAAATAAGGGACGAGGAGTCTTTGTATGCTATCAAAGCAATATCCTCCAAAATTGAGTCATTCTGATTGTCCAGGTCAATGACCGTACTATCATTGAGAATCAGTATTGCATTGCGGGTTCCCGGTTTTATTGACTCATAAAAGCTATATTCAATTTTATCTTTATCCGAGAATACGTCAGTAAAAAGTGCAATTGACAGTAGTACAGCAATTGTAGCGGCAGCTGAAACAGATTTGATCAAGATATTTCTCTTTCTTAATATCCTTTTTTTCAAATACAAAAACTCCTGATCTGCGTCAATTTTTTTGTAAGAAAGATACTCTTCAACAATTTCCCCTGGCGTAAGGGGAAAATTCACAGGGAGGTTGTCCTCCCCAAAATTTCCCTTTACAAATGAGTTAGCTAAACTCTCTCCCTTTTTAATACTATCCCTGATCTCTTTGTCCATTAAGATATCTCCCATTAATTCTGGTTAATTATAGAACAGGAACCGTCAATTTTAGAATGACAAGAAAATCGAAAATCAACTGAGCAAAAGTGACACCAACGTGTTCAAATGACTTAGCGTCATCCGTAATTCCTTGTAGGCACGAGCCTTATGTGTCTTTACTGTGTTGACAGAAATATTAAGATTTTCTGCAATCTCATAATTTTTTTTCCCCTCCATGGATAATAATAATACTTTCCTTTCCATGGAAGACAATTTGTCAAGTTCCCTGTTTACTGTATTGATTATCTCTTCCCTTACAATGCTGGATAAAAAAAATTCATGTTCATCTTCATGCAATTGCTTGAATTTGCTATATCTGTCCTTAACCTTTGAATGCTCCAACAAATTCAGGGAACTATTTCTTATAGACTTATAAAAAAACACCTTAGCAGAAATCTCATCATGGAAGTCGGCCCTTTTCCCCCAAAACAGTACGAACAACTCCTGCACAACATCCCTGCTCTGCTCGTAATCTCCCAGGTACTTATTAGCAAACGAGACAAATAAAGAAAAATACTTCCGAAAGAAAGCCTCATACCCTCTCAAATCAAATTTCTCTATCGTTTTATCTCCTTCTCCCATAAGACAAATATAAAAAAGAAAATCATTCATCCCTCGGATAAATTAACATGTGCCTGCCTTGCAGAGGCTTGCAACTTCTAAGGCGGCATACATCCCTCGGATAAATTAACATATGCTTGCCTTGCAGAGGCTTACAGCTTTCCGATGATTTTCAGACACTTGCAGGACAGTCATAGAGTTATTGGCTGTTCAATACGGTATGCAAGTTATTTGCCCGTGCATCGAGGTTATCTCCAGCCAAATGCTGCCTGGCTCTTTACTGGGCCGGCAGCCGGCTCGGTGCCTGGGATAACCTCTGCCCGTGAATAACTTGCCAGCAAACAATGTCTCTAAGCAGAGTGGAGCAATTGCCACACGAAGTACAATACAAAGGAATAAGACTAAGCTATGTGGCTGAAAATATACGAGAGGCAGCAAAGCGCACAACCTCAGCAAGTTGTTAATTTATCCGAGGGATCAGTCCCCAAACACCCCACACCATACAGCCAACCGGTTAGTTCACCTTCACCAACCGAGCCTTCCAGCTATCAGGAATTTCATTTATATTTACAACCCTGATCTCCGGGTCGGTAGATGCTCCGGAACTATTAAGGGTTTCATCCAAAAGTTCAGTTTCAATCTTCCACATGGCACCAGTTGCAGGGTCTACAATGAGCATACCCAAAACACCTCCAATCAAAATATTGCCAAAATACCATCCGTCAATCTTAAATGTTATTGGTACAATTTTCTCATCGTAGCCAGGGCTTGAAAATCGCACCTGATATTCTGCCTTGGAAAAGAAACCGTCACCAGCTTTAAGTTTAACAATTGCCGGAGTAGTCCTAGGAAAATTTCCTTGCCTCTTTTGTCGGTAATGCTAACTTTTGCATTGTTGGGATTACTGTTGATAGAAAGAGGATAAGTGCTTTTACTTAAGATCGAAGCACAACTCGAAAGAATAATAAGAGAGACTACCAAAACGGAAGTCATTTTGAAATTGATTTTTTCATCATAAAACTGATTTATAGAATTTAGAGTGGCAAATTTAAATAAAATTATACTTCCTAAGTAATTTATCCGAGGGAAACTCCCCAAAAGTACATAACCAATGTGCATACAACAGCTCCGACCAAATTAATTAACAAACCGGTAACAGCCATCTGCCTCACAGACACCAGCCCGGTCCCAAAAATTATGGCATTGGGTGGGGTGGCAATCGGCAGCATAAAGGCCATTGAGGCCGACATTGTAGCCGGTATCATGAGCATCATAGGATTGATATCGGTTGTTATTGCAATACCTGCCAAAATCGGCAGAACCATTTCGGTTGTAGCTGTATTGGAGGTGAGCTCAGTTAAAAAGGTTATCACCAAGCATATAATAAAAACAACCAAAAAAGGATGTAAGTTGGCCACTCCCGAAAGATGCCCTCCAAACCACAAAGACAAACCACTCTCTTTGAACCCGGTAGCCAAAGCAAATCCGCCCGCGAAAAGCAACAGAAT
>VSSQ01001224.1_pt1 | contig 10520 bp, 9 predicted proteins | sample 4763081 | NCBI WGS metagenome assembly VSSQ01 (sample SAMN12137344, study PRJNA551015) | bioreactor metagenome | isolation source: SDC9 anaerobic chlorinated ethene degrading culture | place: USA: Knoxville, Tennesee | collected 2015-01-01
TTTTTAAGCGAAGGATATTCCATCTCCTCGGGGTCGCAGAATTGCATCATCAAAATGACGACGCCCCGTGCGCCGCTGGTCCTCACCAGCTCAGCCACATGCCCCGGGCGTTTGTTGATTTCGGGATCGTAGAGAATGGTGTCGTAATCCTGCGCGGAGAACTGCAGGGCAAGCGCCTGCATCGGGTCGCCCGTCTGCACCGCATCCACCCGGAACCCGCGGGATTCATGGGCGACATCGTCGGCAGCAATGACGAGCCCACAGGCGTCAAAGATGTCAAGCAAATTCTTATTGTCGTTTATAATGCCCGAAACGACGACCTTAACACCGCTTTGCCTGTCCGCGGGAAGTTTCTCCAGTTCGGCGTTCAGCTTGCCCAGCAGGGCGGTATGCTCGGCCTTATCCATAAAATAGGCGCTTTTTAGTACGGCGCCGCGCGACTTTGCGGAGATGGCGCCGGGATGGTCACCTGCCAGGGCCACAAACTTCCGGCGCTCCGCACGGCTCTTGTTGTAAACCCCGATGGCCCCGCGCAGCTTCTCGTCGGTGACGGGCGAACCGGATATCGCCTCCAGTTCCTTCTTCAGTCTTGTATATTCGTTTACGGTATATTCAATACCGCACTTCAGCCGGCGGTTTTGGGGATGCGCCAGAAAGAGAAGGGGAAGATTCGGGTTCGCAACGCGGAAATTCTGCGTCAGTGGTCTCAGAGTATCGCACAGGGAGGATATGATCACTCCGGAAAGTCCGTCCAATGCCCCGTTGAGGGAGAGCTCCAGGCCCATCTGGGCAATGGTGCAGTAAAAGGATGCAAAGTACTCCTTTGCCGCTTTTATGGTGCCGGATGCGCCCCAGACGCCGAACGGGATCATGTCGGCGGCGTAAACAATTTCTTCCGGCACATAATACGGAAAGCAGCCTATCACCTTTTTCCCTGCGGTAATATAATAGTCAAGCTGGGCTCTCGGGGATTCCGAAATGACCGTAAACTGTTGCAGCAGGACTTCAATCTCATTCATTTCTGAATTCCTCCCTTACGCGCCGCTTTTTCTTCCATCAGCTCAAACAGGCCTTCCACCCGGGTTTGATACTGCGCGTCGGAGAAATTTCTGGGGTCTGCCTGATCTCCGTCAAAACCGACGACCGGGACATCCAGGTCTTTCCGGAACCTTCGCTCCATTTCCTGCATATAGCCGCTCCACGGCTTGCAGCTTCGGTTGTAGTGCACCAGAACCCCGTCCACTTTGTTTTCCCGGCAGATTCCCTCGCGCCACTCCACGCCGGTTTCAATGCAGACCGAGTTTGGGGCCTTGCAGTATGCCCTGGCCATTTCGTTCATACCGTCATAGACGAAACCAAACGCGGGCGCGTAGACCACTGCCGTTGTGTTGATGCCGTGATTTTTCAGTGGCTTAAACAGGCTCTGCAGATTGGGCCAGCAGGGGATGCCTTCAAACATGATGCGGTAGCGTTCTTCATAGCGCCAGGTGGAGGTCCCATTTTTGACCGATTCTTCGTATTCCTCCGCCAGCATTTCAAATGCTTCGGCGGCTTCGGGTCTGCAGCGCGCGGTAACCACATCCGCCATATGGTTGAACAGATCAAAACCACTTAGAGGAGAGGGGCGGTATTGGCAATAGGAGCATGCCTTGAGCCATGCCCGCGCCGTGCGGTTGGCATTTTTGCACACTTCCTCAAAACGCTTCTCATCCCATTTCCGTCCGGAAATCTGTTCCAGCCGCTCGATCGCGTAATCGAACTGGCCGCGTATGTAAGCGACTCTTGTCTCGCTGACCGTTTTTTCGTTGTTGTAGGGGATATCAATCATAATCAGCGGGATGCTACGCATACGGGCTATGTTTTCATACCACTTGGTCATACAGTTGCAGATATTGTTACAGCACAGCAGGAAATCCGGCTGAGGCATAGGTTTCTCTTCGCATTCCGCGCCTGAAGCAAAGGCCAGGCTGATCCGGGCATATCCGCAGATATCATTTGCGTAGCCCAAGGCTTCCGCCGCTTCGCACATGCGCTGTCCGCCGTGCTTGGCAGAAATGGCGGCCGCCTGGTTTTCCGGGTAGCAGACGGCAAGTCCCAGCGTCTCGCAGATTTCAGCCGGAAATTTGGACGACGACCAGCCTACCGGTTCCCCCCGTTTTTTCGCATCCCACGCGTTCTGATAAACCATGTCGACCACAGCCCGCAGAACATCCTTCGCGGGTTTTTTCTTTATATCCTCAACGCTCTCGGACACTATTCTCACTCCTCATCGGTTATTAACCGCTAAAATACTTGGCGGAAACATTCCTTTTGCCTTTCAAAGCGCCTTCCTATAAGCAAAGAGCGCGGCGCCGATCGCTCCGGCATATTGGGCGAGAGGGGAGGTAAAAATTTCGACCCCGAGTTCTTTTTCCAATTCACGGCGCACGCCCGCATTCTGCGCGACTCCGCCTGTCATCACCACGCTGGGGACTACGCCCACCCGTTTCACAAGTCCCGAAACACGGCCCGCCACCGACCGGTGAATACCCGCGATAATATCGCTGCGGCTACTTCCCTGCGCCAGCTGGGATATCACCTCGGATTCCGCGAATACCGTGCAGGTGGAACTGATACTCACCGGATTCTTCGATTCCGCGCCCAGCTTCTCCAGGTCGCCCACGTCAAGCTCCAGGATCCGGGCCATAACCTCCAGAAACCGGCCGGTGCCCGCCGCGCATTTATCGTTCATGACAAAACTCTCCAGCATCCCGCCGCTGCCGATCCGCATTGCCTTTGCATCCTGACCGCCAATGTCGATCACGGTATGAACATCGGGAAACAGATAATAAGCGCCTTTTGCGTGACAGCTCAGTTCGCTCATTTCGGAATTGGCTATCCCGACAGAACTGCGGCCGTATCCGGTGGCCAGAATATAGCTTAAATCCCCAAGTTTGAATCTGGTATCGTCCAGGATCTGCCGGATGGCCCGCTCGGGACCGGAAGTTCCGGTCCCCGCCGAAACCAGGGATTTCGCGATAATATCCTTCCCGTCCTTAACGATGACACATTTGGAAGATGTGGACCCTATGTCAACTCCCATTGTAAAAACGCAGCCCATCACTTTCATCCTTTCCGTTCCGCGCTTTTATTGACCGCGCGGAAAAAGCACATGAATTTGAAATCTCAGGCCACCCGCGTCATAATCAGAGCGACATGCCCAGGTCCAGCGCCTTTTCGTTAATATCGATAACCTTCTGTTTTCCTTCAAATCTGGAAGCGATTGCAGCCATTACGCTTTCTTTTTTTAGTACTCCGGTTTTCCGGATCATGACGCCCATTGCAATGGTGTTCGCAACGGATAAATTACCCAGTTCAAGGCTCATTGTACGAAACGGGTAGCCCAAATGCTCACCCTTTGCATTCTGAGCCTTGACAACGCTCTGGCTGTCGTAAAATATTTTAGTCGCATCTTCGAACGTTCCGACATATCGATCATAAGCGACCTGTGCCAGGCAAAGAACAAGGTCCGGTTTGTCAATATTGGGATAGGTGATCATTTCATTGCTGATAATGAGATCGGATTTTGTAAAAGTTCCTCTTGTTTCGGATCCGTAAGATGCAGTAAGCGTTGCGTTTAAGTTTTCAAAAACCGAAGCGGCCTGACCCATGATTTCGCCCGTTGAGATCAAACCCTGTCCGCCAACACCGCTGAGCACGATTTTCACTTCCATGTTCAACCCCCGATTCTATGAGCGTCAATTACTTTTTTATACCGCGTGTAATAATCTTCCCGAGGCTTGTTGACTAAGCAGCCGACAACGATCTTTTCTTCTAATTCTTCCTCTGTCATGGCGGCGGCCTTTTCAACGGAAACGCTCTTTTCCTTCAAGGATTTCATCATCTGAGCGGCGGTCCCCTGCTTGTTCATTCTGCCGAAATGGGTTGGACAGGCAACCATGACCTCAATCAGTGAAAAGCCCTTTGTCTGCATACCTTCTTTAATGAGCCTGCGCAATTGCACGGGGTTGACGGGAGTCGCGCGGGCTACATAGGAAGCTCCGGCCGCCTGGGCAAGCTTACAGATATCAAAGCCTCTTTCCACATGACCGTAAGGGGAAGTCGACGTGATGCTACCCTGAGGTGTTGTCCCGGAGTATTGGCCGCCGGTCTGGCCGTAATTGTAGTTGTTCGCGATGATGGCGGTCAGGTTTACGTTGCGGCGCGCGGCATGGATCAGATGGTTGCCCCCGATTGTAGTGCCGTCCCCGTCACCCATGGTGACGATAACATTCAGCTCGGGGTTGGCCAGCGCGATACCGGTCGCCGCGGGAAGGGCGCGGCCGTGGGTCACGTGCATGCAGTTGATATCCATATAGTCGTCCACGCGGCCAAAACATCCAATGCCGCTGACGAGCGCGATATCGTGCTTGTCAAGCTTCAGATCCGCAAACACATCGGCGATCGCCTGAAGAATAATGCCGTCTCCGCAGCCCGCACACCAAGTGTGGGGGAGCTTATTAAAAAGCATGTAATCCTTATATGTACTCATGTTATTCATTATCCTCCAGTCTCGCAATGATCTCCTCGGGAGTGATCAGAATACCGTCCACGCGGTTGACCTGAATCACTTTGCAACCATAGTCGTTAAATTTTCTGATTTCACCGGCCAGCTGTCCCAGGTTCATTTCCGGTATCACAACCTTCTTCATGCTGGAGAGCACCTCTCGGATTTCCTTTTCAGGCAAAGGCCATATGGTAACCAGCTGCAGCAGCCCAACCTTAACGCCCTTGTTTCGTAGCTTCGCAATGGCTGCCAGGGAACTGCGGACAGAACACCCGAAGGCAATAAAGGCCACTTGGGCATCCTCCAGAAAATACTTACGGGTCATTACGATATCTTCATGATTGCTTTCAATCTTATTGGTCAGATAATGCGTTACCTGATGAATGTTCTCAGGCGTCGGGCAAAACTCACCCTTTTCATCATGGGTGGAGCCGGTGGTCCTGCTCAGATATTTTTTATTCCCGAACGCAGGCATCGGAGCCGGCATACAGCCTCCGTAGCAGTAAGTACGCAGGTCTTTCTGTTCGATTCCCTCCTCGGGCTGAAGCCGGTCGGTGATCTCGGAAGGGTCGAGTTTCCTCACCGTGACGGTTTCACGCAAATGGCCGATGATTTCATCCAAAAGAAACACTACGGGGGTCCTGTATTTTTCAGCCAGATTAAAAGCCCTTACGGTCAGATCGAAGCAGTCCTGAACAGAGGAAGGACAGATGGCTATTATGCTGTGGTCTCCGTGGGTTCCCCAGCGGGACTGCATGATATCGGCCTGAGCGGGCTTTGTTGCGGCGCCCGTTGAAGGACCGCTGCGCTGCACGTCAACAATTACGGCGGGAATTTCAGACATGATGCCAAGGCCCAGATTTTCCTGCATCAGCGAAAAACCCGGCCCGCTGGTGGCGGTATATACCTTCTTGCCGGCAACCGACGCTCCTAGCAAAGCTGCCATGGAACTGATCTCATCTTCCATCTGCACGTAAAGTCCGCCATATTTCGGCAACTCCAGCGCGGAAGTTTCCGCTATCTCCGAACTGGGGGAAATCGGATAGCCCGCATAGAATCTAGCTCCCGCTGCAATTGCGCCCTCTACTACGGCAACGTTGCCTTCAAGAAACTTCTTTTCCGTTTTCAATGCCATTATCCTATAACCTCCACTTCAATCGCAAAGTCAGGACAGCTCATCTGGCAGAGCCTGCAGCCGATACACGCCTTCAGATTCACAATTTTGGGACTGTATCCCATTTCCTGCTTCAGCACTTGCTTGGGGCACATATATTCGCAGATGCCGCACTGCTTGCAGAGTTTTTCATTAACTGTAATGCTGATTTGCTTTCCCATGTTACTTCACTCCTCAAAATATCCGTGCCTTTTTATGGGTTTTCAAGATAAATGCCTTCCGGATCGATTTCCCTATGCAGCATTTCCACGCTTTCACGATCGGGAGCCTCCATGACAACAGCTCGTGAAACATCCAATTCGAATCCTGTGTTTTTCTGAATTTCCTCCGGGGTAGTAAACGGATAATATCCGGATAAATACATTCTTTTGGTTTTTTCGTCAAACTTCATAACTCCCAGATCGGAGATTACCATCATGGGTCCCCTGTTGCCGGGAAGTCCGGACTTTTCTCTGCCGCCGGGTCCGCCAATCCATCCCGGGCTGGTTATGTAATCCACATGCTCGGTAAATTTGCGTTTGTCGTGCTGCATCATAATAATCGTGTTGCAGTAGGTCGCAATACCGTTCGCCCCTCCGCTGCCGGGCAGACGCAGCCTGGGATGATAATAATCTCCGATGCAGGTTGAGCCCACATTGCCGTACGCGTCAATGGACGCGCCGCCGATAAAGGCGATCAGCCGACCGGTATCATGCTGCCATTCATTTACCTGCAGACCGAAGTAACGATACGGCGGGCATGGCACCATGCACTGTGCCATGAAGCGCAGATCGCTGACGCTTCTCGGCGTATCGGAGGGATAGCAGCCCATTAACCCGCTTTCCACAATAAGGTTGCAGCTTGGCATAAAGCGCTTCTTTGCAAGAGAGGCTCCAACCAACGGAAGGCCTGTTCCCACGATGACAATTTGGTCCTCTTCAATCATTTTTGCTATTGTATAAGCCTGAATATCTGTCCTGGAATAATACAAATTGCTCATTTTTTCGCCTCCTGCCCCGCTTTTGTCATATCCTTGGAGAATCCGATACCGGGTACCACTTTCAGATTAATCAGCCTGGTAGCGCCCAGCTTGTTTAGATATCCCTCGTGGTTTTCCGTGTCATAAACCCATTCCTGAATGAATTTCAGGAAGCTGTCTTCGGTCTTCCCCGCGGCGTCATAGTCGAAATAGTATTTTTTATCGTAATCGTAATACTCGGGACACTGTGAGGGATGTGCGCCGTAGGGAACATGTACAACCGCGTCCACAACGAATCCGGGAATACTGTTCAGATTCGGCTCCTTGCGCATTTCCTCATTACTGATCAGCTCGTCGCAGGTCACGATGCAACGCTTGGAGGCGAAAGCCAGGTCAATATCCTGATAAGGATCTCCGAAAATTCTGCAGGTTCCGTCAAAAGACGCGACCTGCACATGGATAATCGCCGTGTCCAGCTCGGGGACCGGCAGAAGCAGCAGCTTCTCGCCCGGCTTGTAGGGATTATCCTGGATGATGAATTTTTCATCGGGAAGCTTGTCGATTTTCTTTCTCTGCTCCCTGCTGATGCCCCATTCGGTCTCAAGTCCCGAGCCCAGCATCCGATGGCAGGGATAGTAAGGCATGCCCAGCGCGGCCGCATGGAACATGAGCATCTGCGCATCCTGCGAGTAATCCTCAAAAAGCAGCTTGCCTTCCTCGATCGCGGCGCGGAAGCGGCGGCTCACATTGGAAAAGCGCGGGTTGGCCGTATAACAGTTGATATATGCCTTCACTCTGCCCATGCCGATCAGCATATCCCATTCGCTGCCGGCCGGTCCGCCCTCGGCAATAAAATCTGTCTGCCCCTGGCGGATAATCTCGTGGATTGCGGCAATTGGTTTGCGGCTGGTTGTGAATCCTCCGGTTGCGATATGGTCGCCGCTGTGGACATATTTTGCGATCGCTTCGGAAAGCGTATTAACCTTATTCAAAATGATTCCTCCCCCTTGTTCAGAAAAACTCACCCGGACTGTTTAGTTACATACTTTATAAATTCCAGCGATTTTATATTGCTGTTTGGCATCATATTAGTCGCTCTGATTTTTATAGTCAATCGCTTAGGCCAAACATGAGTACATGTGCTAGAAAGACTATCCGATTTGATTATGAATGCGTCCATTTTTTCTTTATTACAGTAGTATTAAAAAGAACCTCATTTGTCTGCTGCTGAATAATTGTAAACATGCTGCAATATTCCGTAATTTATTTTCTGTTTTCGTGCATATTGTTAAGGCCGAATTTCACCGTGACACATTTTCGGGCATAAACGATTGCACAGCTTTAGTTGTAATATTTCAAAATATCGCAATTTTTTATGCGCAGATTGTGCAATCCCTTTTTCGTGGCACCGCCATCAAAACGAGACTGACGCCGCTTTAGCGGCGTCAGTCTCAGCCTGTATCATAAAGCAGTGGTCAGTAATTTTTGGGGCTTGGATAGTTTTTCAATCTAGCATATTATTTTATAATTTTGTTTACAAATGCCGGTTAATTAAGTAAAATATTCTAAGGGGAATACGATAAGGAGGGATTTCTTTGGATCTAAGCTATCGTGTTTACAGATGTCAAAGGGATCAAAAGCCTGAGTCGCATTTTCACGAGAATTATGAAATTTTATTGGCGCTCAATAATGACGGGACCTTTTTTGTCAGAGAAAAGAGTTATCAGCTGCAGTACGGAACCGCTTTTATTTTAAATCAGTTTGAAATTCACCACTGCTTTTGCACAGGTCCGCAGGACTACGACCGCTATATCATCCAGTTCTCCGGAGAAACGCTTGCCGATGTGTCGACGCGGCACACGGATCTCATATCCCTGTTTAACAATTCTCCCCTGACCGTCTCCTTCCCTGCCGAAACACTTCAGGAAATGCTGTCCATTCTGAATCGGCTTGCCTCGCCGCCGTCCGATAGCTTTGGAGAAGACATTCATAGAAACATTTGTTTTGAGCGGCTTTTGCTCATCATCGCTCAGGCAATAAAAAACTGTATCAGCATACCGTTATTGGAATTCAACAGAACCGACCGGCTGGACAGCATCCTCAAATACATCCATGCGAATTTTAACAAGCAAATCTCACTGGATACCATAACGAAAGAATTTTTTCTCAGCAAATCCCGGGTCAATCAGATTTTTAGAAGCGCAACCGGTTTTTCCATCGGTGATTATATTATTACCTACCGCATCACAAGGGCGTGTAAATTGCTCAAACAGGGCGTTCCCGCGCAGGAAGTCAGCAAGATGGTAGGATTTAAAGGGTATACACACTTTATGCGAACCTTTAAAAAGAAAACAGGTTTCTCCCCAGGGGAATTCATCAAGGGATAAGGTATCCCTCAGGAAAGAAGACGCCACAGAAAAGAATAAAGCAGAAGGACTTAACCCTTGCGGTTAAGTCCTTCTGCTTTATCGTTTCTTATAAATGATTGAGGCGTTGACTTAGTAGGCCTGCTTTTCTCTCGATTATCTATAGAGCTCAACTATTTTCTGTAGATGCTCGTATCTTGCTTTTGCGTTCTCCTCGGACTCGGTAAAGAGCTTTTCGGCGCGTTCGGGGAAGGACTGGGTCAGGGAGGCGTAACGGGCCTCGTTCATGAGGAACTCCCGGTAGCCGCCGGCGGGCGCCTTGCTGTCCAGGGTGAAGGGGTTCTTCCCCTCCGCCTTGTTCTGAGGATTGAACCGGAAGAGATTCCAGTAGCCGCACTCCACGGCGCGCTTCATCTCAACCTGGCAGTTGGCCATGCCGCCCTTAATGGAGTGCATTTCGCAGGGGGCGTAACCGATTACCAGGGACGGGCCGTGGTAGGCTTCCGCCTCAGCGATGGCCTTGAGGGTCTGGTTGGGATTGGCGCCCATGGCGACCTGCGCCACGTAGACATAGCCGTACTGCATGGCGATCTCGGCGAGGCTTTTCTTCGCCACCGCTTTGCCGGCGGCCGCAAACTGCGCCACCTGGCCGAGGTTGGAGGCCTTGGATGCCTGCCCGCCGGTGTTGGAGTACACCTCGGTATCGAAGACCATGACGTTTACATCCTGTCCGGAGGCCAGCACATGGTCCAGACCGCCGTAGCCGATGTCGTACGCCCAGCCGTCGCCGCCGAAGATCCAGACGGACTTCTTGTTCAGGTACTCCTTTTCAGACAAAACAGCTTTGGAATACGGACAGTCCGGTTCCTGCTCCAGACGGGCAACGAGTGCGGCGGTTGCGGCGGCATTTAATTCACCGTCCTCCATGGTCGCGAGCCACGTTTCGCAGATTGCTTTTTTGTCCGGATGCTCCGTTATTTCAGCCAGTTCCTTTATTTTTGCCGCGAGGCGGCTGCGGATGGCCTTCTGGCCCAGATATAGCCCGAAGCCATGTTCGGCGTTGTCCTCGAACAGAGAATTCGCCCACGCAGGGCCTTTCCCATTTTTATCTACGGTATACGGAGAGGTTGCGGCCGGGCCGCCCCAGATGGAGCTGCAGCCGGTGGCGTTGGTAATATACATCCTGTCGCCGCACACCTGGGTGATGAGCCGGGCGTAAGCGGTTTCGGCACAGCCCGCGCAGGAACCGGAAAACTCAAGCAGCGGGGTTTTGAACTGGCTGCCTTTGATGGTGGTGATATCCTCCACATCGGCTTTGGGAATGGCCTTGGAAACCATATAATCAAACACGGCCTGCTGGGGAGTCTGGCTCTCCTGGGGCACCATGGCGAGACTCTTGGTGGGGCATATGCCGACACACACGCCGCAGCCCATGCAGTCCAGGGGAGAAATCGCCAGAGCATAGGTATAGACGCC
>VSSQ01001226.1_pt1 | contig 10510 bp, 10 predicted proteins | sample 4763081 | NCBI WGS metagenome assembly VSSQ01 (sample SAMN12137344, study PRJNA551015) | bioreactor metagenome | isolation source: SDC9 anaerobic chlorinated ethene degrading culture | place: USA: Knoxville, Tennesee | collected 2015-01-01
GGAATACCCTGGAGGTGGCTCCCCTGGCATACGCCCATGAAACATCCGCCGGGGCGGGGGGAGGGTGCACGGCCGGAGCATTGAATCCCGTGGGGCTTGCGCTTCTTCTGCCGCTGCTGCTTTTGCTCCGCAGAAAGTAGATCCTTCGATGCGTCAGGCCCCGTTTCCCTGAGGAAACGGGGCCTGACGTGTCTTTATTGCCCGGATCCGGCGGAAGTCAGCCGCGGCAGTGCGGCCACCAGGGCCCGGGTGTAGGGGTGCTTCGGGGCGGAGAGGATGTCCCGGCACAGGCCTTCCTCCACCATCGTCCCCCTGTGGAGGACCATGCCCCTGGGCGCGGCCTTCCGGGCGAGGAAGAGGTCGTGGGTGACGAAGATCATGGACATGCCTGATCGCTGGCGCTTTGCGAGGATTTCGATGATCTCCCCGCGGGTGGAGGCGTCCTGCATGCTGGTGGGCTCGTCGCACAGCAGAAGCTCGGGGTCGAGGATCAGCGCCCTGGCGATGGCGACCCGCTGGCGCTGGCCTCCCGAGAGGGAGAGGCGCACCCGGGAGGAAAGGATGGCCTCGTCCCGGAGTCCGAGTTCGGCCAGAAGGTTCCGGGCCCGCTCTTCTCCTTCTTTCGCGGCATGTTTTCCCCTGACGAGGAGCCAGGGTTCCATTGCCGCCCCGAGGACCGTGAGGGTGGGGGGGAGGGAGCCGTAGGGGTCCTGGGAGACCATGGCGCACCGCCTCCGGAGGGCTGTCATCTCCGGCCCGTCCGCCGAGGCGGTGTCCTGTCCGAAGAGGGTGATGGATCCCTCCGACGGGAGAACGTGGCCGAGGATGCACCGCATGAGGGTGGTCTTGCCGCTGCCCGATTCGCCGATGACGGAAAGGCTTTCTCCCCTTTCCAGCGTGAGGGTGAGGCCGGAGAGGGCCCTTACGGGTTCCCGCCGCCTCCTGCCGGGAAAGACCGCCGAGAGGTTCCTGATGTCCAGCAGGGTTGTCATGATCCTTCCTCCAGGTCCAGCAGGGCCTTCACGAGGGCCCTGGTGTGGGGATTCCGGGGCCTGGCGGTGATCTCGGCGGGATCTCCCTCCTCCACCAGCTCTCCGTCCTTCAGTATGTGCAGCCTGTCCGCCACGGAAGCCGCAAGAGGCAGGTCGTGGGAGATGAGGAGAAGGCCGAGCCCCTTTTTCTCCACGAGATTCTTCAGGGTGGCGATGATCCCCTGCTGGGTGATCACGTCCAGGGCCGTGGTGGGTTCGTCGCAGAGAAGGTAGTCCGGAGAGCAGGCCAGGGCGAGAGCAATGGCCGCCCGCTGTTTCTGCCCTCCCGAAAGTTCGTGGGGGTACCGTCGGGCCAGTTCCCCGTCCAGCCCGGCCAGGGCGAAGAGTGAGGGTATCCGGTCCAGGGCCTCCTTCCGGGAGAGCCCGAGGTGGACGGAGAGCACTTCCTCCACGTGGCGGCCCACGGTGAGCACCGGGGTGAAGGAGTTCATGGCACCCTGGGGGACGATGGCGATCCTCCGCCACCGGATGCGGTTCAGGTCGTTCTCCGGCAGGGCGAGGAGGTTTGTCCCGTCCAGCAGGATGTCCCCGGAAACGGCGGTGCCCTCGGGGAGCAGCCCCGGGATGGCCATGAGCACCGTGCTCTTGCCGCTGCCCGATTCGCCGGCGAGGGCGGAGAACTGTCCCTTCCGGATAGTCATGAAGACGTTTTTCACAGCGGCGGCCTGGCTTCCCCTTCCTTCGGAGGTCATCCGGCCGTAGGTGACGGAGAGATTCCGTATGTCGATCACAGGGCATGTCCTCCTCTCAGGCGGGGGTCGACCCGCTCTTCAAGGTATTTCCCCAGGTCCAGGAAGACGAGGCAGAGGAGGGCGATGCCGAGGCCGGGAGGCAGGAGCATCCACCATGCTCCTGCGGTGAAGGCGCCGAAAGACTGGGCTTCGTGGAGCATCCGTCCCCAGGAGATCACCCTGGGGTCCGAGAGGCCGAGGAAGGAGAGCCCTGCCCCGGTGAGGATGGCACCGGGAACTCCCAGGGTCATGGTGGCCAGCAGCACGGGGAGGGTCTCCGGCAGGAGGTGGCGCCGGAGGATATAGCCTGCGGGGGCTCCCAGTCCCCGCAGGTCTTCGATGTACTGGGCGTCCCGGAGGGTCAGGGTCAGGGCCCGGACTGTCCGGGCGGTGCCCATCCATGAGAAGACGGACAGGATGAGGATGAGCTGCCAGAGCCCTTTTCCCCAGAGGGCGGCGAGGGCCATCAGGATGGGAAGCAGGGGGATGGAGAGCAGCAGGTCCACCGCCCTCATGATCACGGCGTCGGTCCACCCTCCCCGGTAGCCCGCGGCGAGGCCGAGGGAAGTTCCGAGAAAGGTGGCCAGGAGGGTGGCGAAGATGCCCACCAGAAGAGAGACCCGGATGCCGGCCACGAAGAGGGCGGCGATGTCCCGGCCCCGCTGGTCCGTCCCGAGGAGGCCCCACCGTCCCCCTTCCAGCCGGATTTTCACCGAGCCGTCCCATTCCCCTTCGCCGGTCAGCCCGATCCTGTAGGTTCCCCTTTCGGGAAAGAGGGCGGAGGAGGCGTCCCCGAAGGGAGGCAGGCCCAGGGAGCGCTTGAAGGCCATGTCCCGACCGTCGAGTTCCACGCCCCCGTTGAGGGGCGTGAGACGGAAGGTCTTTCCGCCGGGGAGGGTCCATTCCACGAACCGGGAGGGGGCGGGAAGGGCCGTTTCGACCCGGAGGGAGAACCGGGAGGGGGCGCTGAAGGTCCAGTCCAGCTCCACAGCAGGGTGTCCGCCCGAAAGTTCCAGGTCCATGGTGGGGGGAAGGGACCGGTCCAGCCACAGGGGTTTCGAGAAGGGTGCCGCCACCTCCGCTTCGGGGAGGGCGTCAAAGAGACGGGTCCCGAACAGGGCCAGGGCCGCGAGGCCGAGAAGGCACCAGAAGCTCCACCGTTTCAGCAGGCCCTTCATCGTCCGCCGCCCCGTTCCATGCGCACCCGGGGGTCGGTCAGGCCGTAGAGCAGGTCCGACAGGAGGTTGCAGCTCACGGTGAGCAGGGCCAGCAGAAAGAAGGACGCCCCCGCGGCGGGGTAGTCATGGCCGGTCACCGTCTCCAGCAGGAACCGCCCCACGCCGTGGAGGGAAAACACCGTCTCGGTGATCACGGCCCCGGAGACGATCCCGGGAAGGGACAGCAGAAAGATGGTGAGGAGGGGCGGCAGCAGGGTCCGGAAGGCGTGTCCCAGGATGATGTTCCGTTCCGGAAGCCCCCTGGCCCGGGCGAGAAGGATGAAATCCTCGCCGAGAATCTTCACCATGAGGTTCCGCACGTAGAGGGCCCATCCTCCGAAACCCAGGAGGACGAGGGAAAAGACGGGCAGGGCCATGTGCCACAGGTAGTCGAGCAGCAGGGGGAGCCCCTCCGCCGGAGGAGGGACCGACAGAGTTCCCCTCAGGGGAAAGAGGGGGAGTGCGGCCGCGAAGGCCATGAGGAGCACAAGCTGGACGAAGAAGGAGGGAAAGGAGAAGGACAGGGCGCCGCTCCAGAGGACGCACTTTTCCAGCAGGCTTCCCCGCTTCCGGGCAGCCTTCATGCCGAGCCAGGTCCCGAGAAGGGACGACAGCACAAGACTTGTACCCAGCAGCACCACCGTGTTTGGCAGCCGGGATTTCAGCTCCTCCATCACGGGGCGCCCGGTGAGGAAGGAGATGCCGAAGTCGAAGGTCAGGGTGGACCGGACGTACCGGAGAAACTGCACGGGAAGAGACTGGTCGAGGCCGTAGACTTCGCTCAGCCGTGCCTTTGCCTCGGGAGAGAAGTTCGGGTCGATGATGGAGGCCACGGGATCTCCCGGCATCATGCGGAACAGGACGAAGTTGAGCACCAGCACCAGCCCGAGGACCAGCAGGGCGCTCCCCGTCCGCCGTGCCCAGTAGCCGCTCACCCCTCCGTCACCTCTTCCTGCCGAGCCAGAACCGTTGGTTCCCGCTCAGCCGGACATATTCCCCCGGGCGGTACTCCCGGAAGACGAAGGGGCCAGTCCCCACGAGTCCTGTGAGGGTAGAGTCCGAAGGGTGCTTCTCCGACGCGGGAAGCCAGCTCCGCCAGTCGGCGACTTTTTCGATGACGTGCCGGGGGAGGATGGAGATGCCGCCCACCCGGTGGAGGTGCCAGAAGCTCACGTTTTTCATGATCACTTTGAGGGTGCGGTCATCAGGGGTTTCCACGGTTTCGATGTTGTCCACGTTATCGAAGTACCGGGGAACGGCGTTCTTCCGGAGCGTTTCGTAGGTGAAGGCGGCGTCCGCGGCCGTCAGGGGGGTGCCGTCGTGCCACTCCACGCCCTCCCTGAGGCGGAAGGTAAGCACCGTGCGGGGGCCCGAAGGGCCTTCCTCCGTGGCGATGGTCCAGCTTTCGGCGAGCCAGGGAATGGTCTCCAGGGTGTAGGGGTCCACGGCGATGAGGGAGTCGTAGATCAGGCCGAGGACCTGCCAGTCGTAGGCGGAGCTGGACGTGAAGGGGTTGAGCGCCCTCGGCTCGTCGGCCTGGACGAGATAGAGGGGCTTCATGGGGCCTGACGCGGGCTCCATGGCCAGCAGGCTCCACGTGTTGTCCGCGGTCACCCTGTCGGTGACCAGGGTTCCCTTCCACTGCTTCGACACGGCGGAGATGGTGTACCGGCTGTAGACGGGGACCACCGGGACGAGATCCGAGAGAAGCTTCTGGGCCTCCGAGGCGGCCGTGCGGGCCGCCGTCTCGTCCGGGGCGAAGCGGAGCCTGTCGAGAACTTCGTCAAGGGCGGGATCGGAGATGCCGGGCATGTTGTAGCCGCCCCGTATGTCCATCTTCGAGGAGTAGAAGGCGTAGAGGGAATCGGGGTCCCGGGTCATCTGCCATGCCAGGACGTACATCTGGAAATCCCGCTCGTCCAGCCTGGAGATCATGGTGGAGAAGTCCATGGGCTCCGCTTCGACCGGAATGCCGATGGAGGAGAGGGCCCCGGCCATGCGCACCGCCATCTCGGCCGTTGTGGGTGCTGTGGACGCCGTGGGGCAGAGAAGTTTCTGGGGGGGGACTTTTTTTCCGTCGGGCGAGACGAGAACACCGTCGGAGCCCCATGTCCATCCCCCGTCGGCAAGTCGCTTCCTTGCAGCTTCGGGGTCGTGGGGGTAAGCCGTCACGTCCGGTTCGAAGTAGGGAGACACCGGAGGGAGGAAGGTGGAAAGAGGTTCGGCGTACCCGGCGAAGAGATCCCGGACCATCCTCTCCCGGGGAAGGGCCTGCCAGGCGCTGCGGCGCAGGTCGAGGCTGTTCCACGGGAAGGTCCGCACGTTGAAGCCGAGAAAGAACCCGTGGAAGCCCGATGCGATGGAGAGGTCCACGGCGGGGCTTTTTGAAAGGGCGTCCACGTCCACGGGACGGTGGAGATCCCCCAGGATGTCCGCCTTTCCCCGGTTCAGCGCCAGGAGCTGGGCGTCGGGATCCCGGATGATCACCAGGTAGAGGTCCCTGACCTTCGGTCCTGCAAAGGCTTCCGGGTCGAAGGCGCCGGCGGCGGCCCGGTGTGAGGCGGATAGCAGGATGAAGGCTGCTGTCGTCAGGAACAGGGCGAAAAGGGCTTTTCTCATTTCTCGTCTCATCCTTTCCGGAACGGGATTCGGATTTGTCCATTATTCTAGCAGATCGCTGAAGAATCCCTTTCCGTGAAATGCCGTATTTCAGGCTGTCCGGGAGGGCGGAAAGAAGAGCCGGAGCGAATCCCCGGCAGAGCAATGTTCCCGCGGTCCCTCGCGGACACCGGATATACCGGTCCGATGACCGGGGAATCGGGAACATCCGCCCGGCTTGACTTCGTAATTTTGAGAGTTTACACTACTGACGAAACAGAGAAAACGGCGAAATAATTCAGCTTCCTGGCAATCCGAGAAAAGTTTCTTTGGAAGTCGTATCCAGTTATGCACTCTCTTGAATACAATCCGGGAGGTCGGCGGAAAAAAGGAAGAAACGCCAATTTGTCTGATGTCCTCTGATGAAGGGCTTCCGGCACGGCGGTTCGTTATCCCCGGAGCTGTTTTCCGTTTCTGGACCAGGCGGTTTGTTCTTTAGCGGGGCAGTCTTTTCCCGCTGAAAAGGCATCTATCTTTTCAGGCGTCCGGCCGACGGTCTCCGGAGCGTTTCCGTCAGGTCCGTCCGCTCAGGCAGGGAGGTGATATGTTCTCCGAAAAGGACGATGGGGCCGGATCAGAAAATCTGAAGGAGGTGCTTTGATGAAACATTGGAAACTGGCTTCGATTGGAGTTGCAGCGGCGGTACTTTTCGGCGTTCTGTTTATCGGCGGCATTGAGCAGGCCTCGGCGGCGGATGTTTTCAACTGGAAGTTCCAGAGCCACCACACCCCGGGGTCCCTCGCGGTTGAATCCGTCATCAAGCCTTTTATTGAAAGAGTGGAGAAGATGTCCGGCGGCAGGCTGAAAATCAGCCTTCACTATGCCGGTGAACTGGTGGACTACGCTGAAGTGGACAAAGCCCTCCAGGCGAATATGATCCAGATCTCCAACACGAGTTCCCTGTTCTTCAGGGGAGCCATCCCCATGGGATGGGTCACCGCGCCCAACATGCCTCCCTTTGTCACCCGGTCCAACGACGAGTTCAACGAACTCTTCCATCACAGGGGGCTCGACGATCTGGTTGCCGAGGCTCTGAACGAGCGGGGCATCAAGTACCTCGGATGCCACAGCGTGGGCAACACGTATTTCTGGAGCAAGAAACCGATTAAAACCCTTGAAGACCTGAAGGGATTCAAAGTCCGTTTCTTCGGCTCCATGTCCGATTTCGTGGAGCACTTCGGTGCCTCCCCCGTCATGCTTCCCCACCCGGAAACCTACATGGCCATCGCCATGGGCACCCTCGACGGCAGCGGTACCGCCTGGTGGCTGTACCGCGACCTGAAGCTCTATGAAGTCTGCAAGTACTTCGTCGGGCCGGCCTTCCAGGTTCCCCAGGGAATGGAACTCTGGGCTTCCAAGAAGGCGTGGGACGAGCTTCCTGCGGACCTCCAGGCCATCGTCGAGACGGCGGCCCACGCGTTCAACACGGATTACATGGACGCAGTGACCATGCAGGAACGGGATATGTTCAACAAGTCCTTCAAGGAGTGGGGAACCACCTACACCGAGTTCAGCCCCGAGGAAGTGGCCAGGATAACCAACGAATTCTCCATCCCCTATCTCGACAAGGTGGCAGAAGAGCAGGGAAAGAAGGACCCGAGGGTCATCAAGGCCGTCGAGATCATTAAGCAGTTCATGAAGGATTACGGCTACATTAAATAAGGATCGGCCAAGAAAAAACCCCCTCTCTTCGGGGAGGGGGTTTTTCTTAAATTCCAACAGCCCGAGTTCTCGATGAGGTGATGCGGTTGCGGTTTCTAACTGGTTTTATTCAATTTGTCGACGCCATGGTCGACCGGATCGGAAAGATAGCAAGCTTCCTTATTTATCCGACCATGCTCGTCCTGGTGTACGAAGTTGTCATGAGATACTATTTCACGCGCCCCACCATCTGGGCCCACGAGACGTCATGCATGCTCTACGGGGCGCACTTTGTGATAGGAGGGGCCTATGCCCTGCAGAAGGGCGCCTTCGTCAGCGTCGAAGCTTTCTACATGCGGTTTTCACGGCGTACGCAGGCGATCCTCGACCTGTGCACCTGGACCATGTTCTATATCTTTGTGGGCGTCTTGCTCTGGAAGAGCCTCCCGTGGGCATGGGAAAGCTTTAAGGTGAGCGAATTTTCCGACAGCACGTGGGGGCCCTATGTCTGGCCCGTCAAGATGACCATTCCCTTTGCCTCTTTTCTCATGCTGCTCCAGGGGATGACCAAGACCATAAAAGACGCGTACCTGGCCGTGACCGGGCGGGAGCTTGTCGTCGGTGCGGATGCTGAAGCCGCTGCCGGGAACTGAGGTGAACCCATGAGTATAGAAATGATTTCCGTTCTCCTTTTCGGCAGCATGCTCCTTCTGCTCGCCTCGGGCCTTCCCGTCGCCTTCGTTCTCGGAGGGCTGGCCGTGGTGTTCACCGGCGTGTTCTGGGGCCCCGAATCGCTCTTCATCATTTTGGCCAGGACCTTTTCCATGATGTCCACCACGACCCTTGTGGCGGCGCCCCTTTTTGTCCTCATGGCGGTGGTGCTTGAGCGTTCCGGCGTGGCTGAAGACCTCTACGAGATGATGTACCGGTGGTCCGGCGGCATCAAGGGAGGACTGGCGGTCGGCACCGTTCTTGCCTGCACGCTGATAGCCGCCATGTCCGGCATTGCCTCCACCGGAGTCGTCATGATGGGCGTCATGGCACTCCCCGCCATGCTGAAGAGAGGGTACGACAAGCGGATCGCCACGGGATGCATCCTGGCCGGCGGCGTCCTTGGCCCCCTGATTCCTCCCAGCATTGCCCTGGTGCTCTACGGCACCATGGCCCAGGTATCCATCGGCGCTCTCTTCGCCGGAGGCATGGCCGCGGGAATGCTATGCTCCCTGCTGATCATCGGCTACATCCTGATCAGGTGCTATCTCAACCCGAAACTGGGGCCGGCCATTCCCGTGGAAGAACGGGCCGACTGGGACGCGAAGATTTCCTCCCTCAAGGGAGTCATTCTCCCCCTTCTTCTTATCACCGCAGTTCTGGGCTCCATCTACAGCGGCATAGCCACTCCGACTGAAGCGGCCGCCGTCGGAGCCCTTGGCGCCTTCGTCTGCAGCGCCATTCACAGGCGTCTGACCTGGGACCTGATCAAGAGCGTGGCCTACACCACCATCCAGGTCCAGGGGTTCATGATGTGGATCCTGTTCGCCGCCCAGGGGTTTGCGGCGGTTTACATGGGCCTTGGGGCCTCCAGGATGGTCGTCAACCTGGTCCAGACCTACCAGGTCGGATGGTGGACCATGCTGATCGGCATACAGGTAGTCTGGTTCCTGCTCGGGTGCGTGATCGACGCCTGGAGCATCCTCATGATAACCCTTCCCATCATTCTTCCCCTCCTGCCGCTGTATGGATTTGATCCCCTGTGGCTGGGAGTGCTGTACGCCGTCAACACCCAGACGGGGTACCTCACGCCGCCCTTCGGCACCATGCTGTTCATGATGAAGGGCATCGCTCCCAAGGAAGTCACCATGACCGACATTTACCATTCCATCGTGCCCTTCGTGGTGACCCAGCTGTTCTGCCTGGCATTGTGCATCGCCTTCCCGCAGCTGGTCACCTGGCTTCCGAACCTGCTCTTCAAATAGGATCCGGAAAAAAGGCGGGGCTTCGGCCCCGCTTTTTTTATGGAATTTTAAATCCCCGGCCCATGGTCCCCCTCCTTCCCGCGGACGGCCTTTTCCGCGGCTATGGGGCGGCGGGCAAGCATGGGATACTGCCGCTGCATCGTCTTTGATATAATATGGTCAGTAAATTTAGCGGTTCAAGGGGGAATGAAGCATGGTGAAACTGCTTTCCGTCATGACGGTCTTCCTGTTTCTGGGAGGACTGTGGTACTGCGGGGCCGCTTCGGCGGCAGGATTTGAGGAAGACGTGTTCAGGACCTCCGCCGGAGAGGTGACCATCACCTTTCTCGGCCACGGAACCCTGATGTTCTCTTTCGGCGGCAGGGTGATCCACGTGGATCCCTACAGCAAGGTCGCCGACTACTCGGCTCTTCCGAAGGCCGATGCGGTGCTGATAACCCACGAGCACCAGGATCACCTGGATACAGAGGCGCTGAAGCACCTAGTCACCGATGGGACCGATATCGTGCTGAACAGGAAAAGCGCGGCGGCCCTGGGCAAAGGGCGCATAATCGGCAACGGTGAAACAAAGAAAGTCCTCGGCATAACAGTGGAAGCCGTGCCGGCCTACAATATCGTTCACAAGCGGGACAACGGCCAGCCGTTCCATCCGAAGGGAGAGCACAACGGCTACGTTCTCACCTTCGGCGACACACGGATCTACGTAGCGGGCGACACGGAGAACATCCCCGAGATGAAGGAGCTGAAGGATATTTCCATCGCCTTCCTGCCCATGAACCTTCCCTACACCATGACGCCGGAGATGGCGGCGGACGCCGCCCTCTCCTTCCGGCCCAAAATCCTCTACCCCTATCACTACGGGCAGACGGATCCGGAAAAGCTTGTGGACCTCCTGAAGGACTCGGGGATTGAAGTTCGGGTCAGAAAGATGAGCTAGGGAGAGCCGGAACGACCTTTGCCTCCCGTCAACCCGGGGCGGCATTGCTGTTTCTGTCATCCTGAGGAGCGAACGCGACGAAGGATTCCCTTTGGTCCGGGATCGTAAAATTTCGAGGTCCTTCGCTCCGCTCAGGACGACAGAGGAAGAGTGTCATCCTGAGACCGGGTTTGGGGTTTGTCATCCTGAGGAGCGACAGCGACGAAGGATCTTTTTTGTTCCGGGGCCTCAATGGCGAAATCCTCCCCACGCTGCGCTCGGGATGACAAAATAGAGGAATCAGGAAGAAAAAGGTGGC
>VSSQ01001228.1_pt1 | contig 10494 bp, 11 predicted proteins | sample 4763081 | NCBI WGS metagenome assembly VSSQ01 (sample SAMN12137344, study PRJNA551015) | bioreactor metagenome | isolation source: SDC9 anaerobic chlorinated ethene degrading culture | place: USA: Knoxville, Tennesee | collected 2015-01-01
CACAATATAGTAACAGAGGTTCATGGGGTGTCAAGAAAAACGACTTCTCTCAACAATTTCCCGGAACCTATTGTACTGCGAAAGAGCCTGAGCATAAACAAGGGGGATCGAGACGGTCTGTCAACCTGAGCGGAACCTCAAGGTTTGTCGTCCTGAACGGAATCTCAGGGTTTGTCGTCTTGAACGGAATCTCAAGGATTGTCATCCTGAGCGGATGCGAAGGATCTCGCCCTTAACCTTGCCTGTCATCCTGACGGCATGCCTTTTCGCCGGATCGCGTAGCATCCCCGGAGGGGAAGGATCTCGTATTTGATTCTGAATGCAGTCAAAGGCGAGATCCTTCGGGCAAAAAGCGCCCTCAGGATGACAGGCACAAGCGGCTCGTTCGGGACGACAATACTATTCATCATGAGCGGAACTTCAAGGTCTGTCATCCTGAGCGGATGCGAAGGATCTCGCCCTTAAAACCCCTCAGCCCGAGATCCTTCTCTGCCCATTCCGGAGCGATTCTTCAACTCCACGAAACTACTGCAGAACCTGCTTGTATTCCCCCCACTGTCCGATGTCGATCCATTTCCGGTGCACCGGGAAGACGCCGATCCTTCCGCCCTTTTCCCTGACCCGGCCGATGAGGTCCGGCATGTCGAGCTTTTCACCCACGCCGATGAGGTCGATGCACTCCGGTTCCAGAATATACACACCGGTGTTCACAATCAGAGGGACGTCGGGCTTTTCCTCGATCGTCTCGAATTCGCCCCCCGAGAGATGAATAACGCCATAGGGGACACTTACTTTCTTCAGTGCCCCTATTATGGTGAAGGCATAGCCGTTTTCCCTGTGAAATTCAAGGGCGGAGAGGTAATCCACATCTACCAGGATGTCGCAGTTGCTCACGAAAAAGGTTTTTGAAAGGCTGTCTTTCATCAGGGCAAGGCTCCCGGCCGTGCCGAGGAATGTATCCTCCTCCACACAGGACACCGAGAAAGGCAAATCGCTCCTCTCGGCAAGGTAGGTCTTGATAAAATCCTTGCGGTAATTGATGGAAAGGAGGAATTCCGAAAATCCCCGCTTTCCGAAGGACTCCATGATCAGCTCCAGCATGGGCTTGTCACCGATGGGAAGGAGGGGCTTGGGAACGATCCTCGTGATGGGGTCGAGCCTGCTTCCCCTGCCGCCGGCCATCACGACGACCTTGTTCTCCTGCCGTTCGACCGCCGCTTCCTCGGAGAGGATGTCCTCCAGGTAGATCACCGCCACGGGCTCCCCTTTCTTCCCCACCACCGGGACCCTGCTGATTCCATGCCGCTCCATGAGGGTCCTCGCCCTGCCGAGGGAATAGGACGACACCGTCTTCGGGGAGGGATTGCACACCTCACCGACAGGCGTGGAGAGGGGTTTCCCCGCGCTGATGCACCGCCGGATATCACCGTCGGTCAGCGTTCCGGAAAGTTTTCCGGAATCATCCACGATGAACAAAATCTGGGAGGCTGTATCGTTCAGATACTGTACCGCTTCAAGGACTGTTTTCCACTCGTGAAAAAGGAGTTTCTTCACGTCATGCTGCTTCGCAAACTCCGTCATAAACCAGCCCCCCTTCGTTTTTTAGGCAATTCAATCTCCTGAATGCTTTTTCTTTCAGAAAAACCGGCCCCCTAGTTATATTTCCGAAAAACAGGCTTCATGGCCGGTTCGTTTAAGTAATTTTCCACGCCATCCTCCAGTGCTTTTTTATAAACCGAAAGACTCGCGTCAAGCGCCTCCTCAGTGATTCGCATCTCCTCGTCACCATGCCTCCACGAAAGAGCAATCCACGGCATCATCACTCCGTTTTTCAGCATCTCCCTGGAAAAGAGCGTACGTAATGCAAGGGAAATATTTCCATCGGCATCCAGGGTAAGGTAGTTAGGGGAACAGGGAACCCCGAAGACCTTGAAATTTTTCTCGAGGCCATGCCGCTTCGCAACGCGTTCCATCATGCTCATTAGCTGGCTTCCGTACTGCCAAAGATGTTCAATGACAGAATTCCTACGGATAAAGGAAACAGTCTCGACAAACGCCCCAAGCCCCGCCATCTCGGCCCCATGAGTAGTCGAAAGGAAGAAAAGCCGCTCAGTACCCTCCTTTTCGATACTTCCTTGTTCCATTATTTCACGGCGGCCGGCGACACAGGAAACAGAGTATCCGTTAGCCATAGCCTTGCCGAATGTGCATAGATCAGGAACCACTCCGTAATGGTGCTGCGCTCCCTTGAGATGCCAGCGAAATCCTGTGATCATCTCGTCAAGGATGAAGATTATGCCATGTTTTGCACAAAGTGCTCTTACTTTCTGTAAGAAGTTTTCCTTCGGCTCCTCGGTTGTGGCAGGCTCCAGAACAACACAGGCAATACGGTCAGGATACTCAGAAACGAGTGCCTCCAGAGAGGCTATGTCGTTATAGTGGAAGAGCTTCGTCAATTCCACTGTTGAGGATGGAATTCCCTTGGTAATCTGCGTAGAGCCAATAAACCAGTCATCGTAGGAAAAGAACGGATGTTCGGCACAGCGGGCGACAATGTCCCGCCCCGTGTAGCCCCGGGCAAGCTTTACAGCAGCAGTAACAGATGTGGAGCCATTCTTGGTAAACTTCACCATTTCTGCAGAATCGATTATTTCCACTAAAAGTTCAGCCGCCTGCAGTTCAATCATCGACGGGCGGGTAAGATTGGTGCCGTTACGTATCTGCCGTATCGCGGCGTCATCAATCTCGTCCTCCGCATAGCCTATATTGACAGCCCGCAGAGCCATTCCGTAGTCCAGATATTTTTTCCCTTCAGGGTCGAAAATATAGGCACATTTTCCCCTTTCAAGTATCGCCGGTGCATTTAAAGGAAACTGGTCTGCCCCTCTTGAATACGTATGGGCTCCCCCGGGTATAACACTCTGGAGACGCCGTGTGTAGTCATTCACAATAATCCCCCCCCCGTAAATTTTGATGAACTATTCATTGAGCCGGTATGTTCCTCCAGTAAGAAGTGTTCGCCTCCCTGCGGATTTTTCTGAAGTTTCCCGGAACCCCTACATATAGTGTGTTCTCTTCGAGCGACTGATCCAGAAGAAGCGCTCCGGCGCCAAGTTCGCAATGATCTCCAATGATACAGTTGCCCAGAATACTGCTTCCGGGATGCAGAGAGCAGAATTTTCCAAGCCGGGGATAGATGTTCTTGTTCGAGCCGATGCCGCAACGTTGATAGACTAGAAAATAGTCACAGTAATTGCCTCTTCCAAGCACTGTCCCCAGAGGATGAACCCAGCGAAAAACGTCAGGAAGTTCGACTTCATAAAAAGCGTCAATCCCGTGAAGCATCTTGTTCAATGCGAATAGTTTGGAACAGATTGAGGTGTCTTCTCCCTTCCGGTACAGCGAGTTTGCAAAAAAATAAAGGAACATACCGTATTGATCTCCGTGCAGATGACTGAAAAGCACATTATTCCCATCAAAAAAGTAACGGTCTGCTATATGGGAAAAACAGTACTCAACTCTTTCGAGTGTTTGTGAAAGGAAACTCAGAAGGAACTTCGGTAATACCGGATTTTCATCCGGGAAAAAAGCATTTAGTTGATTCGCAACGTACAGGCAGAGCGATTCTTGCTCGCTCTGGCTCAAGATCATCTGTTCATTCCTCCTTCAAATACCTTCAAACTTCCTTGACATTTATTCCATAATTTTTCAGAAAGAACCGTGCCCGTATTGGATTGTTGTCACCAAAGTGAAAAATACTCGCCATTGCCAGAGCGCTTACTCCTGTTGTCTTCACCGCATCTACGAGATGCATGAATGTTCCCGCTCCTCCACAGGCAATGACGGGAATGGAAGCACGCTCAACAACAAATCGAATGAGGTCAAGATCGTATCCCTTCATCTTCCCGTCACAGTCAATCGAATTGATGAAAAATTCACCTGCACCCATTTCCTGACAGACTGCGATATGTTCATCCAGGGATATTTCCCACTGCAACCTTCCTGAATGCGAAAAAAGAACGTACCGGCCGTTTATTAGGCGGACATCCAATCCAACAACAATACACTGGCTGCCGAATTCTACCGCACCTTCCCGTATCAGAAACGGATTTTCCAATGCAGCAGTCGTTACGACAACTTTATCAGCCCCATTTTTCAGAAGACGGTGCATTCCATGTACAGACCGTACTCCCCCGCCGATAGCCAGGGGCATAAAACATTCCTTTGATACGTCAGAAATTATGCTGATGTTGGTTTCCCTATTCTCTGAAGTTGCGTCTATGTCAAGAAAAACCAGTTCGTCCACCAGCTGGGAGTTGTAGACCCGAGAAGCAAAAACAGGATCTCCAGTATCCCTGTAGTCGGAAAAAGAGATCCCTTTGACCATCCGACCTCCCCGAAGAAGCAGAACAGGTATGAGCCTGGTTTTCAGCATTCTGCCGTCCCTTCCTCCAGAAAATTCTTCAATATACGGAGTCCGTTCTTCTGGCTTTTTTCAGGGTGAAACTGTACACCCCACACATTTCCCGAGACGATAACAGAGGTGAAAGCTTCTCCGTAATTCGTGCTCCCCACTGCATGAGAAGGGTCATCAACTTCAAAAATAAAGGAGTGGGTGAAGTAGAAATCAACCCCTTCTTTCACTCCTTGGAAAATGGGATGCCGTTGTTTCCGGTTTACTCCGTTCCACCCGACGTGAGGAACCCGAAAACCATCTGGGGGTGACATCCGGCGTACTTTCCCGGGGATAAGGTTCAGCCCTTCAATTTTGCCGTTCTCTGTCCCCGACGAAGCAAGAAGTTGCATCCCAAGGCATATACCGAGGATGCTTCCTCCATGTGCTGCAAAGCCCCTCAAGGCTTCAGGAAATTTCCTCATTTTCAACTCGGTCATGCTGCTAAAGAATGAACCAACCCCCGGCAGGAGAATTTTTTTGCAGTCATTTATCCGTCGCGGTGAGTCGAGGACGCAGGGACTTTCTCCGAGGAATTTCAGAGCATTTACAACAGACCCGATATTTCCTCGCCCTAGATCGATGACACCAATCATCCTCTTTTTTCTTCTCCTTCTTTACGGTTGTTCTCCCTATACCAGGAATCCATATCCTGGAGCCTCGTTTCGGGCAGATCTCTTTCAAAATCGGGCTCCCAGGGAGCAACTGCGAACTTGGCAACAGTTTCGTTGAATTCTCTCTCCGTCATTCCCATATACTCGAGAAACACTTCAAGTGATGCCGGCTTGAAAGCATCGTATACCTCAACTAACCTCTGCCCCTCCTCGGATGACATTCGGCCATTCCGAATCTCGAAGTTCACAAGCTGAGTCACGCGGCTGTAGCCTCGCTTCAAATATTTAACATAGTCCCGCGTTCCCTGCAGCCAGCATTCAACTTTGGCAAACTCGCCATTAACATCTCTTGGAGCACTCTCAATATCGAGACCAACCCATCCCAGTCTGTCCATTATCATCCGCGTCTGTTTCCTGTAGTCCCACGGAATAAAACTACCCAGACATACGGAATAGCAACCGAGTTTTTTCAGTTCTTCCACCGTCGGGTAGGTATATGGCAGAAGATCCCTTCGGTCAACAGGGAAATCGTCATCGTGGATCATTCCGTACATATCCTCTGCGGTAATCCCCAGGTTGCGGACCATATTGAACTTTTCTTCGTCCTCAAATTCAATGTCATCGCCTTCGTAAGTGTAGTAGGCCGAAAGTTCAGAAAGAGGTTCACCCCAGATGACTAACGGAACGTTAAAACGTACTGCGATTCGGAGAGGAAAAGAATAGACGCCGGTATGACAGTGCCAGCAGAAATCAGTTTTTCTGTCGAAGGACTCTTTCATCAGGCGTTTTACAATAGTCCAGTTCGGTCTGAAATCGATGAAATCCACTCCAAGTTTCCGCAGCGTCCTGTTGACATTTTCTTCATGTCCCGGTCTGTAAAAGCCGTGGTTAAAGCGAACGACAAGGGGCTTGATCCCGTACTCCTTCACAAGATAATAGAGAGTGAAAGTACTGTCCTTGCCCCCACTAAAGGGAACTATACAGTCATAATCGTTTTTTCCCCTGTATTTTTCAATAATTGAATCGAACTGATTTTTTCTTTTTTCCCAGTCTATGTTTTGGTTCTTAAACTCACTGCCACGGCACATATTGCAGGACGAATCGTCTGCTGCAATTTCGAGGGTTTCGTAGGTCTCAGGCAGGAGGCATCGTTTGCACTTTCTCAGAATACCGCTCATTGCACACTACTCCTTTTCTGAAAATTTTGCCCTGAACAGGGCTTCGCAAATTATGAAGTCATCCATATCGTCCACTTCAAAAGACTGGTATTTGGGCACTTCGTAACCTAGTGTCCGATCGTGGTAAAAACTCCTCCGTCTCTTTAGGGCCTCTGTCCAGCTAATGTATACAGTGCCGTCGAGGAAAAAAAGAGGTGTTATATCCTGTCTTCTGACTACCTTGAAATCAGGAAGATACGGAACAACGAAACCCTCTTTTCGCTTTTCCATAAGAAACGCCGGGTGGTGCGCCTCGGTAAGCGAGACAGAAACGACACTTTCTGCCTCGGGCACCGAAAGGAGCCTCTCGAGAGCTCTGTCAATGTCATCCGGTCTACGCAGTGGTGATGTTGGTTCAAGCAAGACAAGAATATTGAACTCTTCGCCATGCCGCTCGAGATAATTGATCCCATGTAAGATCACGTCAATGCTTGAAGCAACATCAGTAGCAAGAGACTTGGGGCGGAGGAAGGGAACGTGAGCACCTCCTTTGCGGGCAATTTCCGCAAATTTCTCAGAATCAGTGGATACAACGACTTTATCAACATACTTTGAAGAAAGACCATGTTCTACACTCCATTGGAGCAACGGTTTTCCGCAAAAGGGACGAATGTTTTTACCGGGTAATCCTTTACTACCGGCTCTTGCCGGAACAAGCGCAAGCACTGTTTTTTCAGAAATCATGCAACCATCTCCGTTTCAATGTGCGGTTAAGATTCATTTCTCTGTTCTTCGGTCGACATTCGGTGTAAAAGACACATTCAATGTTCTTTCCACTCCTTCTCGAGCTGATCTGCCAGCAGCAGGATCTCCCGGTGGCGGGCGTAGCTGTAGCCCCGCTCTGCCGTTTCGCCGCTGACCAGGCGGAAAAAATGGCGCAACTCCTCAAGGTAAGGGCTTTCGCTGATGTATTCCGCATATCCCGCCTGCCGTTCAAGTTCCTTTTCGTCAAGCAGCGGATGGACCGGTTCTCCTGACGGGGAGAGATACCGGAGAGATTGGCTGTTTCCCTCCCACAGGATCGTTCCTTCCTCACCGCAGATCCGCAGATTCCTGACCGCCTTCCTGGAGACGCAGTCAAGAGTGAAACTCCCCGAGGTTCCGTCGCCGTGGCGCAGAAGGACCTGGCAAGTATCGGGGTACGGCAGGTTCAGGGAGCTTGTCCGGGACCAGGAGCAGCTGAAATCCGTCACTTTTCCAAAGCACTCCGTCAGCCAGGGCAGCTCGATGCAGAGAATTTCCCGGATGGCGTTCGTCCGTGGCGAACCGACGAAAAACTCGTCGTACTTTTCCCAGGGGTGCCAGTCCGGAAGGTACTGCCCGACATGGTACGTATAGAACTTTCTCGCACCCGTCTTCCTGTGGTTCCCGATAATCCACCGGTTTTCGGAGCGGTAGAGGGGGGTCGAGGACAGAAAAGCCACGGGAAATCCTTTCTCCTCGAAGGGTAAAACTTTATCATACCCGTCATCCAGAAGGTCAAGCTCGGAGAAGGTGTGGATGCCCTTCCCCAGGGCCGAAAGAATACTGGGTGCGTGGGTGTCCGGGGGTGTGGAAACTATCAGGACATCGGGGGAAAAATGGGCAAGACCGCCTTCAAAAGATTCATATACGGTACAGCCGTAAGAGCGGGACACATCGTCCCGTCTGTCCTGCCTGGCATCCAGGACAGCTATATCCATCTCCGGGAAGAAACGGCGCACCAGGCGAAGCCGCCGCTTCCCCATCGACCCGAGCCCGGCAATAAAGCACTTCATCGCTTCAGTCCCGCCTTTTCCAAAAACAAAGCATTCTTCATTGGGACTTTCTCCCTCTTCTCCACGCTCATCGGAAACACCATTGCCTCCACCGTCATTTTTTTCTCGGTTTAGCAGGCACTCCGGTAACCGTCTCTTCTTTCTCCACGTCCCGTAGGACTACCGCCCCGGCCCCGACGACGGCTTTCTGCCCTACGATTACCCCAGGAAGGAGAACCGCGCCGGCTCCGATGAACGCACCTTCCTTAACCCGGGTATTTCCGCACAGGATGGCTCCTGGGCCGATAAAACTGCCGGCTTCCACACTGCAGTCATGTTCGAGAACAGCCCGGGTGTTCACCAGGGAGTTCTCGCCGACGGAAGCGTTTCGCTGCAAAACTGATCCAGCCATGACCTGGCTTCCTTCTTCAAGATTCGCCGCCGGAGAAAGAACAGCTGACGGATGGACCAGTGAAAGAAAAGAATAGCCTTGAGCCCTAAACCTGCGGAAGAGAGCATTCCGCAGCGAGGTCCCCGGAACAGCGCCGACACCGTTCACCAGGACTATTGTTTCCGGAGGCATTGAAAGAACAAAATCATCGTCTCCGAGCACGGGTATGCCTTCCCAGGTCTCTCCGGGATGTTTCACGGGATCAATGATTCCCCTTGGCACTATTCCGCTGGCCAGGAGGGCATCCAGCACTACCGAGGCATGTCCTCCCGCTCCCAGAATCAGAACACTTACCGAACGGCTATTCATTGATGCTTTCTTCGGGTTCATAGTCTTTCCCCGCCGTTTTGCCGAGCAATTCCCAGAATTTAAATGGAGACATGCCTTTGCCGGGACGCTTGAAGGCAAGGTCATCGCTGGTGAACCTTTCCCCTTTTCTAACCAGCCGTGACGCGACGATGCTCTTTCTTACCAGATCCCTGGTACTCCATTCTGACGGAGACGGCACCTTCGCTCCGGTGCCGAGTGAACGCTCGGCCAAACGCACTTCCTCAACCAAGCGGGAAAACAAAACCGGATCAAGGGATGCCCTGTGGTCAGGGCCTGCATGTTCCCGATCCAGGGTGAAATGTTTTTCAATTATGGAGGCGCCGAGAGCCACTGCAGCGATCGAGACCGCCGTTCCCTCGGTGTGATCAGAGTATCCTACCGGAAGCCGGAAAGCATTTCTAAGCGTGATCATTGCCTTGAGGTTGACTTCGTCCACAGGAGCCGGATATTCAGAAGTGCAGTGCAGCAGTGTGACGTTGTTCATCAGGGCGCCTCGGCCTTCCGCCGAAGCAAAAGCACGCAGAAAAGAACCGGGGGACGGAGCACAGTGAGGTTCTGTATAACCGAAGGCGAGGCATGAAAGGGCTGTCTCGACCTCGCCGAGGTTGGCCATGCCTGTAGAGAGGATGACAGATACTCCTTTTCTGGCGGCACTGAGCAGGAGAGGGGCATTGGTTATCTCGCCCGATCCCAGCTTGACCGTCTTCATTCCAAGGCCGTCCGTCAGAAAATCGAGACTCCCATGATCGAAAGGACTGGAGAGAAAATCAATCCCCCTCTTCCTGCATCGTTCAAGGAGCGCTTCGTGAATCACAGGGGACAGTTCGAGCCTCGAGAGCATTTCCCACTGGGTTTCTTTTTCTCCTGTCGTTTTTTTCTGGTACTCCGCCTTAGGCGTATTTTTCCGGACAAGGGCCGTCGCGGAAAACGTCTGGAATTTTACCGCATCAGCCCCGGCGTCGGCTGCCGAGTCAACAAGCCGGAGGGCCGTTTCCGGTGAACCGTTATGATTTACTCCTGCCTCGGCTATGATATAGACGCTCATCTCATCACTCCGTCCATGGGATGTCATGGAAACGCTTCGCCGGTGACAGGGTTGCGGTCTTCAGGTACTCCGCCATCAAGGCTGCAGGTGCCGGAAAGTCTTTTGATCTCCTATCGGCCAGACGTCCCCGGGAAAGGGCGTGGCGCACCGCTGCTTCCACTCCGTCCATCTTACAGGGACAGTCAGCAACCAAGTCGTCATGAAGGCGCCCTTCCTGCCTTCTCCCGATATTCACCACCGGGACGCCGAACAGGGGCGCTTCCATGATGCCGCTTGAGGAATTGCCGATAACCGCATCTGCTATCGAAAGCATGCCCCAGTACCGTTTCCTCCCCAGGGACTGGACAAAAATCCGATTTTGTGGAGCGAGGGCGCAAAATTCCATCATCTTCTCGTTGATTATCCTCCCGTCGGTGTCGGCATTGGCCCCAGTGAAGACCATTGTCGCCGACGGGAAACGGTCCAACGCCAAGAGGAGGCGTTTGATCTGCTCTTCTACAGGCAAAGACGAGCGGGTTTCAGGGTGATAGGTCACGACAAACAGCGGTGATGAAAGGGGAATGCCGAGATGCTGCTCCAGTTCTTTCCTGGTAGGCAGTTCCGTCTCCCTGATCCCGTCAAGGCACGCCGGACCGACGACGAAGACCG
>VSSQ01001229.1_pt1 | contig 10492 bp, 7 predicted proteins | sample 4763081 | NCBI WGS metagenome assembly VSSQ01 (sample SAMN12137344, study PRJNA551015) | bioreactor metagenome | isolation source: SDC9 anaerobic chlorinated ethene degrading culture | place: USA: Knoxville, Tennesee | collected 2015-01-01
CCGGTTTTTTTGCCGACAATGGCTTCCAGTCCCGCCGCGCAAGCCGCGTCAAAGTTTTCCTTGCCACCGCCGCTGATATGCTGGCTGTAGTGCAGGGCTTTAGGGGCGTTCTTCATCAGCGCTTCAAGCGTTCCTTTCCGCTCAATCAGGTGCTGCCCCCGCAGATCCGCGCCATCAAGCGCAAGCAGGTCAAAGACAATATAGGTCAGGTTCTGCGTTCCCGGATTCTTCATATAGTTTTGCAGCGCCTGAAAATCCGTCCTGCCCAACGCATCCGTAACCGCCATTTCGCCGTCCAGAACCATCGCCCTTCCTGCGGCCAGGTCGATAAGGGAATAGGCAATATCCTGGAATCGCTTTGTATAATCATTGCCGTTCCTTGTTATAAGCCGCACGCTGTTGCCTTCAATGTACGCAAGTATCCTGTATCCATCGTATTTGAGCTCATAGAGCCAGTCCTCCCCCTCAGGAACAGCGGTGACGAGTCTGGCGAGCTGCACGTCGGTGCTGCCAAAAGGGTTCGCTGTAACGATTTCGTCCGCACCCTGCTCGATTTGCGCCATGGTACGCCCTGTGCGAATACTGGTTGTGAATTCAGAAATTCCATTCGTTATGTGGGCGTATGCATCCTTTTCTTTAAACAAAAGCCAGTTGTCCTTTGTCTGGCCTGCCTTCGCTTTCAAACGTATTAATGCCCACTTCCCCTTGAGCCTTCGCCCTTTGAGCACAAACTTGAGCACACCTTCACGAAGCCCATCGTCAACATCCGTATAAGGCTCCCACCAGCCCTCATCCCAGAGCATGACAGTCCCGCCGCCATATTCCCCTTTCGGAATAGTCCCTTCAAAGTTGCGATATTCAATGGGATGATCTTCCACCTGTACGGCGAGCCGCTTGTCCCGGGTATCATAAGAAGGGCCTTTGGGAACTGCCCAGCTTAGAAGTGCACCGTCCCATTCAAGGCGCAGATCGTAGTGATCCCGGCTGGCTAAATGGTGCTGGACAGCAAACTTCAACCCCACCCCGGGATTCTCAGCTTCACCTTCCGGTTCCGGGGTTTTTTCAAAATTCCGTTTTTGATTATAGGCGCTGAGTTTTTCGGTCATAAAAATTACGCCAGTTCCTTCTCCTTCTTGGCCTTCTCGACGCTGGCTTTGAGCGCATCCATAAGGTCGATAACCTTACCGGTACCCTCGGACACTGCGGCAACAACCTCCTTGCCGGAGATTTTGGTTTCAATGAGCGCGCGCAGTTTTATCTGGTATTCATCTTTATATTTTTCAGGATCAAACGGCGTGTCCATTGAATTGATCAGCGTCTTTGCCATATTCAGTTCCTGCTCTGAGACCTCGGGGCTCACATACTGTTTCTGAAGCTCCCGGATATCGTCAGCATAAAACATCGTTGAAATGAGCACACCGTCTTCGCGCGGAATGATCGCCATCAGCGCATCCTTCGTACCCATAACGGTTTTGCCTATTGCGATCTTCTGCTCGGCCATCAGCGCGGCGCGGAGCAGTTCGAAGGCCTTTTCGCCGCCCGCCTCGGGCGTGGCCTGATATGTCTTGTCATAGTAAACGGGAGAGATCTGGTTAAGCTGGGCGAAATGAAGGATCTGAATAGATTTCTCTTTTTCCGTCTTAATCTTTTCAATCTCTTCGTCTGTGACGACAACATACTTGTCCTCGTCATACTCAAATCCCTTTACAATATCTTTTGTATTGATCTCCTTGCCGCAATGGGCGCAGGTTTTCTTGTACCTTATGCGGCTATTGTCTTCCTTATGAAGTTGATTGAAATGAATGTCATTGTCTTGTGTGGTTGTGTACATGCCAATGGGAATTGCAACCATACCGAAAGTAATTACCGATTTACGTGATATCATAGTAGAACACCTCCAAAAACATTATTTCCAATTAAATCATAAGTATTCTGCAATAGTTTAAATGTTTTGGGGTTTCAATGGGTAACAATTTAATCAAAATATTACTTAATCTACATTCGTCAATTTAGTGCGCCCTCGCTAAATTCACCTTCCGGAGCAGGTTCAAAATTTCCGTCATTGTCAAAATCACTCCATACATTTCCTTCATCATCAAACCACATATCAAGCTTTCCATCACCATCCAGATCAAAACCTTCATGCCCTTCAGAATCTGTAAAATAACCTCCTTGAGGCAATTCTTGACTTTCATCCGCTACATCTGGTGCTGATGATTCGCCTTGTGACTCACTCATGGCAAGGCGTTCTTCCATACGTGTCATAACAGTGTCCCTGAACCACTCCATAGGTTCTATTTCATCAGTAGTCTTAATTAATTCTCCCTTAAAATAGTCAAGATTGTATGTCTGAGTAAATGTGGGAACAGAAACAAAGACTGTGCTTTCGTCTGCTTTAAGAATAAATCCTTGTGGGTATTTTTCTCCGTCTGAAAAGCTGCTGTTTATATCAAGCTTAACCTCTCCATCTGCTAAAGCTTTCCATGTTTGTTGATTGATGAGACACTCATCAGTTATAAATTCTGACTGTCCCACAAACTTTGCCAGCGGTGCCAGATCAATGTCTTCAGATCCATCAGCTTGAATAGTCTCCTGATTATACGGTAATAACTCAAAAGATATATTTTCGCATATATTGTCGTCCATAAACCCGCCGGTGAATGAAATACCTCCGGAAGACAGCTTACTCATGTCTCCGTCAAATGCAATCAGCGCACGCCCTTCATATTCACCAAACATATCCTCTCCTCCGTTTTTCCACGCAACAAAGTAAAGAGTAACGGTTATATCAATTGATTTACCTGTTGAAGGAACATTCAAAGCTGTTTTTTTGGTATCAGATGTTGTAATAAGCCAGTTATAGACTGCTGAATCGCTTGGTTTTGCAGGATTGGCTGCATTGTTCGGATTGGAAGAATTGCTCCCAAGTTCGTCCTGCGGCTTAGCAGTTGATGATTTTGTAGTGCCTTTACTGCTGCAAGCACAAAGTGCTAATATTAGAATAAAAAACAAAAACAATTTTCGCATAATAACTCCTTTCTCAGGCGCTTTTTGTTTCAGCATATGCGCCGTTCAACATCATGATGAATGAAAATAACCTTATTGTCTATTCATTAACACGAATGAGTTCATAGAAATAGCCACTCATTAATTATAATGAGCGGCTATAAAACATCAGTATTTATTTAATTGTTAACCAACATATTCTATGTGATAATTCATAATCTCAAGATAGAGACTAGTCTAATTATAGTATTTCAATATATCCTTCTGTTCCGTTTAAGCGAATGTGCTGTCCGTCTTTTATGAGTTTGGTTGCATTTTCAACTCCCACAACTGCCGGCAATCCATACTCCCGTGCTATAACTGCTCCATGTGTCATAAGTCCGCCAACTTCAGTGACCAAGCCCTTTACTGCTACAAACAACGGTGTCCAGCTAGGGTCAGTAAATCTGGTAACTAATATATCTCCTTCTACCAGATTTGCATCTTCCATGTTTAAAATAACACGTGCTCTTCCCTCTATAACTCCGGAAGAAACTGATAGACCTGCAATAGCATCATCCGGAATATTTTCCCGTTTATATTCGCCGGCAACTATTTCACCATCGGAGGTTATAACTCGGGGAGGAGTTAATTTTTCATATAATTTGTACTCTTCTTTTCTGTTTATAATAATTTGGTAATCCAGTTTGTTTGTGCCCACGACTTCGCGAAGTTCTTCAAAAGTGAGATAATATATGTCTTCTTTTTCATTAATAGCACCGCTTATCACCAGTTGTTCAGCTTCTTTCATTAAAGCCTGCTTGTAGACAAAGTAACGGCTGACTATGCTGTATTTTGGATATTCCCTAAATCCTGTGAAATTTCTTAGTATGTCAATCACTCGTTTTGTTTCTTTGACTTTTTGCGCACCATCCGGCAATTGCTTCAATCTATCTAATAATTCCTGTTCTTTTTTAAGAGCATCGTGTCTTCCTTGTTCGAATTTTCTCTTGCTTTCATCAGGCTCAAAGTTTTTGATGTTGTTGAGAATCATTGGTAGTAAAATAGCAGGTTTTTCGTTCCAACGGGTATTAGTAATATCAATTTCTCCGGCACACCTCATTCCATACTTGCTAAGAAAATCATAAATAGCATCTCTTACGTTCTGCCCTCCATCAAACTTAACAATTTTCTCCAAAAATTCATCATCTTTTTCATGCTTTAAATAATCAATTATTTCCGGATACGGACGAATTACATCTGCAACATCCAATATAGACAAACCCATTTCTGCAGTTATGTTGTTCGGTACAGATTGAGAAAGAATGTCAGCTGCGTTTTTTTCACCTAGCCAATCATACATTTTTTCATTGATCCATGTTAAAGCATCTAATGCAGTCATTAGCACAGCTGAACTTTTGGGGTCAAATATAATTTTCTTTAATTTTGGTATATCTTCCAGAATGAAATCAATTAATTCCACCCCTGATTTATTATGGATGTTTTGTTTCAATTCTTCTAAAGATGATTGACTGTTTTTTATCAACTCCTGTACAATTTTCGGATCATCAACTTGCGAGTGAAAATCTTCCGGCAATCTGTCTTTATTGTTATTAACAGAACTCAGCTCTTTCTTTTCATCTGTTAGAGACTTTGTAAAGTCTTGCTTTATTATGGTCATAAGTGCATCCTTCATAAGAGGATCGTGTTGACCCATGCTGTTTAATAAAGCATCTCTGGTATCAGGCGAAGCCAAAATCTGCGTAACATCAACGAACAGCCTTCCACCGGCTTTATACCTGGGTCCAAAAGATGTTAAACAAAACAAAGACATTCCCAATGGCTTCAAAGGGTTTGTCATCATTTGCTGATGACCGACAGATAGATAGACATGTTTTTCGTTTGTCGTTGCTTCCGGGATGGGATACAATGTTGTGATTGGTCGGCTCTGGACAATGTAAAATGTTTCATCAGCCAAACACCATTCAATGTCCTGAGGGTAATCAAAGTGTTCTTCTATTATCCTGCCAATATTTTCAAGCTGTAATATCTGATCATCTGTCAGTGCTTGCTTGTTCTGCTGCTCAGGTGTAGTCTCCTGTACAAAAATACCACCATCCTTTGAGGAAAAAACAGCCATTTTCTTGTTTGATATATTCTTATGAATAATTTTTCCATCTTGTACCTTGTAGTTGTCAGCATTAACTATCCCGGAGACTAAGGCTTCACCAAGTCCGAAGCTGGCATCAATTGATAAAATCTTTCTGTTAGAAGTAACAGGATCAGCAGTAAACAAAATTCCTGCAGCCTGTGGCAATACCATCTTCTGAACAACCACAGACAAATAGACTTTGCTGTGGTCGAAGTCATTTTGAATGCGATAAATTACTGCTCTCTCAGTAAACAGAGAAGCCCAGCATTTGCTGATATGCTTTATGATTGAATCCTTTCCCATAATGTTAAGATACGTATCCTGCTGGCCTGCAAAGGAAGCTGTGGGCAAATCCTCTGCCGTTGCGCTTGAACGCACTGCATATGCATTTTCTTCTCCAGAACTTAAGAGAATGCTGGTTATTTCTTCTTCAATTTCTTCTGGGATGACTGCATCTTCTATGAGCCTTCGAATCTCAGCACTGATTTTATTTATTTTATCCCTGTCTTCTAATTTTAAAAGCGATAACCGATCAAGCAGTTCCTTAATAGACGGCGTTTCTCCAATGATTCTTTTAAATGCTTCAGTAGAAACACAAAAACCCTCGGGCACGCGTATGCCTTCAATCCTGGAAAGTTCCCCTAGATTTGCTCCCTTACCACCAACAGACATGATTTTTGTTTTGTCAATATCCTTAAACCCAAGAACATATGAACTCATATGTCTACCTCCTATGGCTTTACTATTGATATTTTGATTGTCTTTCATAAAACTATTAGAGTGAATATTTTTTTGACACTAATTTTGCTAGCTATTCATTGTATTATTGCCTCTTGCTTCTGCAATAATCCCCATTATAGCATTATCAAAAAATAACAAACAGACTACACTTATATTTTTTTATATGTTATAATTAAAGTGGTGATAAATAAAAGTTATGTACGAAATGTTGCGAGTTTTAAAAATAAAAAATACCATTAATCAATAAATATTTAATGGTATTTTACTACGAAATTAAATTTTTAATTGGTCACTGAGAACCGTCCCCTATGACTATCACCTATGATTTACACCCTTAGTGAGCCACGAAAGCCCCTGACACCATAGTAAGATTCTGCTCCATTGTGATAGACAAAGACAGTGTCATAGCGGCGATCACAAAACAATGCTCCACCGAGTTTCCTGATATTTTCAGGTGTTCTGATCCAGCTTGACGTCTTAGTATCAAAACTGCCAAGTTTCTGCAGCTCCCTGTATTGTTCTTCATCTAACAGCTCAATACCCATATCATCAGCCATATCAACAGCATTATTTTCAGGTTTATGTTCTTTCCTTGACTCAAGTGCCTCACGGTCGTAACATATACTTCTGCGGCCTTTTGGGCTTTCTGCTGAGCAATCATAAAAAATGTATTCATCCGTATTTTTATCATGACCAACTACATCCGGTTCACCACCGGTTCTTTCCATTTCATAAAGTGACCAGAGATTTTCAGAATCAATTTCAAGTTTTTCTTGCACCTTTGACCAGTCAATGTTCCTATGGCGGTTCATATTTTTTTCAAAACGCACTTTTAATATGCTTATCAGTTCTTGGTGCTGTTCCGGTGACAATTTTATTTTATTGCTGACTTTATCTATTTTTGACATGTGATTTCTCCTCATTAATTTTAATTTATTAAGATATAGTGATTATACCCAATAAATAAATTAGAAATCACCACACAATATAAGAGTTAAAAATCTCCTGTACTTACACCCGAAGTTTCAAATGTAGCCATTTCATCAGCAATTTTTAAAGCTGCTTCAACCATTGGAAACATAAGTGCTGCACCTGTGCCTTCTCCTAATCTCATGTTTAAAAATAACCTTGGCTCTATACCAATGTGTTTTAAAGCTATTAATTCACCTTTTTCTTCTGAAGAATGAGAAGATATCATATATTCAATTGAAAAAGGATTTAGTTTTGCAGCTACAAGAGCTGCTGCAGAAGAAATGATGCCATCTAATATTGTTGGTACTTTTTGTTTTGCTGCTTCTAAAATTGCACCTGCCATTGCAGCAATTTCTAATCCTCCTATTTTAGACAATACATCTATTGGATCATCAGGATTTGGATTATTTATTTTAATTGCTTTTTTTATTACCTCATGTTTATGTTTTAAAGCATCATTTTTCAAACCGGTTCCGCTGCCTGTAGCTTCTTCAACACTGCAGCCTGTAAAAACTGTAATTAAAGCTGCACTTGGAGTTGTATTTCCGATTCCAACTTCTCCTGTTGCTAAAATGTTTTTTCCAGACTCAATTGCATTTGATGCAACCATAGCACCAGTCAATAAGCTTCTAAGAGCTTCTTCTCTTGTCATGGCTGGGCCTTCTGCAATATTATCTGTTCCGTTTTTTATGCGGTTAGCCATAAGTTCTGGTGGATTAATAGGACGAGATATACCTAAATCGGTACATACAAGGTCTGCTCCTGCATGATTAGTCAACACATTGATTCCGCCGCCTCCACTTAAGTAACTGTTGAACAATTGTGCAGTTATTTCCTGTGGAGCTGCGCTAACCCCTTCCTTTACAACACCATGGTCTCCGGCCATTAATAAAACTGCCTTTCCCTTGATTTCAGGATATGCAGTTCGTTGTATTCCTGCCAGCTGAACAGCAATATCCTCAAGCACTCCAAGACTCCTGGTAGGTTTTATTTTACCATCAAGTCTCTCCTGCATTTCTTTAGCTGAGTTAAAATCAGGCTTTTTAATACCTGATATGATTTCATTTAGTCTCAGCTCCAGTTCTTTTTCACTCATGTTCTTAATGTTTAAATCTTTGCAAAATCCATTGTTCATTTACACTCCTCCAATTAATAAAAAAATAAAGTCCCGCCATAATAATATATGGTCGGGACTTTTCCGTCATCACGATGCTTTCAGTAAATGAAAGACTTTTTTCTTTCCAGGCAGGTCTCCTGACTCAGACTCAAGCATCCTTTTGCCCCTTCCCGGCATATGCCAGTGGTACGGCAAAGGATTCATCTTCACAGTGTTGGGTACGTAACGGACTTTCACCGTCTTCCCTATTCTCCCTAACGGGCACCTGAAATTTATATTTAATTAATTCAATTTTAATATAAAATTCAAGCTAAGTCAAATAAATGTAACTGTAAAATTTATTTTTCCATAAAAACAGACCAACCATATAAATATGAGTTGATCTGCATTGTTTATTATCTTTGAACTCTGCCTGAAGCATCGCCTTTTAATAAATTCTCGACCTCAGAAACAGTGACCATATTGAAATCTCCATTAATTGTATGTTTTAAAGCAGAAGCAGCTACGCCAAAATCCAAAGCATCTTTAAAGTCCTTACCTTCAAGCAAGCCGTATATTACTCCGGCTGCGAAGGAATCACCGCCGCCGACTCTGTCTACAATCCTGATATCATATTTTCTGGAATGATAAAATTCATTGCCATCATATGCACATGCTGACCAGCCATTGTCCGAAGCAGAATATGATTCTCTCAGTGAGCTGATTACATATTTAAATCCAAACCTTTCCTTCATTTGCTCAAATATATTTCTATAACCTGCCAGTTCCAATTCGCCGGAAGTCACATCTGTCTCACCTGGTTTAAATCCCAAAACTTTTTCTGCATCCTCTTCGTTGCCGATACAAACATCAACGTACTGCATGAGATGAGTCATCACTTCCTTAGCTCTCTCAGATGACCATAGATTTTTTCTGTAATTCAAATCAACAGAAACTGTAAACCCATGTTTCTTAGCAGCTTTTAATGCTTCTTCAGTAAGGTAAGCCGCCTTTTCACTTAAAGCCGGAGTTATGCCTGAAAAATGAAACCAATCAGCATCTTTAAATATTGCATCAAAATCAAAATCACTTGCTTCAGCCTCTGAAATTGAAGAGTGAGCTCTATCATAAACTACCTTTGAGGGTCTCATTGATGCTCCGGATTCTAAATAGTATATGCCTACTCTTTCGCCGCCTCTCACTATATAATCTGTGCTTACTCCAAATCTTCTCAGATGATTTATTGCTGCCTGACCTATTTCATTTTTAGGCAATTTAGAAACAAAGTATGCATCGTACCCAAAATTGGCCAGTGAAACTGCTACATTAGCTTCTCCTCCTCCATAAACAACGTCAAAGGAATCCGCTTGTATAAATCTTTCATACCCCGGAGTTGAAAGCCTGAGCATTATTTCTCCCAAAGTCACTACTTTTTTCATATATCCTCCTACTGTTCTCTTACAGATTTTACCTTGTCAACAAATTCTTTAGCTGATTTGGTCATTTCCTCACTGGAACCCTTTGTTAAATTACCACCAACACCTACAGCTATACATCCGTTCTTAATCCACTGATCCACATTATCCAGACTTACTCCGCCTGTAGGCATGAGTACTGCCTGAGGCAAAGGACCTTTGACTGCCTTTATATACTCAGGACCAACGAGACTGCCCGGGAATACCTTGATAACATCTGCACCAGCTTCCATAGCCTTGATCATTTCAGTCAATGATACGCAGCCTGGCATATAAGGTATTTGATATCTGTTGCACAATCTTGCAGTATCAATATCAAATGCAGGGCTTACAATAAATTTTGCACCGGCCAATATTGCAATCCTGGCAGTTTCGCTGTCCAAGACTGTGCCTGCACCAACCAATAACGTATCACCGAATTCTTCTGTCAATGCCTCAATGACCTTTTGAGCCCCCGGAACTGTAAATGTAATTTCAATAGAATCTATTCCGCCGTTCATACAAGCCAACGCTATATTCTTTGCCTGCTGGCTGTTTTCTGCTCTTACAACAGCCACAACACCAACATTTTCAATTCTTTGCAGAACCTCATATTTTCTCATTTTCATCCTCCCTGATTTTTTATAATACAAATATAGAAAATCTATCTCACAAGCCATCCTCCATCAACTGCCAATATATGACCATTTACATAATCAGAAGCAGGACTGGCCAAATAAACAACCGTACCCATTAAGTCCGAGGTTTCTCCCCATCTGTCGGCTGGAATTCTTGATAGTATTTCAATATTTCTCTTTTCGTCCTGCCTTATGGGAGCTGTGTTGTCTGTCTTAATATATCCCGGTGCTATTGCATTTACCTGAATATTCCTGTTAGCCAATTCGTTTGCAAATGCTTTTGTTAATCCGGCTATACCATGTTTACTGGCAGTATATGACGGAACAAACTTTCCTCCCTGAAATGACAGCATTGAAGCTATGTTGATTATTTTTCCTCCGCCTTGCTCAATCATATATTTTACTGCTGTTTGAGATAGGTAATATATTGAACTGAGGTTTATATCAATAACCT
>VSSQ01001230.1_pt1 | contig 10489 bp, 10 predicted proteins | sample 4763081 | NCBI WGS metagenome assembly VSSQ01 (sample SAMN12137344, study PRJNA551015) | bioreactor metagenome | isolation source: SDC9 anaerobic chlorinated ethene degrading culture | place: USA: Knoxville, Tennesee | collected 2015-01-01
AATCCATCTTGCCATGTTTCTATATTTAGTACAGTTTGCTTTTGATCTACCCAAAAAGGTTTAAAACATTCAAATGAAATTTTAAATCCTAAGAAGTAGTCATTATTAGTTTTAAATTCTGTTGAATAATCAGGAGTTTCTTCTATTGAGCATTCTATTTCTTTGCTTATACCTGAATCATCATATTTTATTAATAAGGAATCTAAGGGATTTAAAATATCATCAATCTCTCTTTTCATAGTATCTCTTTCAACCTTATCATTTGCTATTATTGTCGCTTCTATATTTACTTCCCTGTCCTCTAATGTCGTTGATTGTAATGTATATCCATGCTGACCTATAGCTTTATTTTTATTAAAACTTGCTGGCACTTTTCCTGGATCAAATTTAGTTACTAAAATTCCACTAGAGTAAATATAAGAGCTTAAATTCATAATTTTATTTGTTCTTTTATTTATAATATTTATTTGCATAATTTTTACTCCTATTATCCAAATTTTAAGTTATTTAATCCCTTTTTAGTGGCTTTAGTAATCTCATAAGGACTTTCTGTCTTAGCATAATAATTATTTGTAACTTTTATATCATTTGTCTTATTGTTTTCTATAATTCTTTCCTCTGCTTTAGATCCCTCTAATCCATACTTAACACCAACACTCATATCTGAACTTAATCCCTTTATAGCATTAGTAACTAAATACTTACTATTATTTATCCCTTTTGCTAGTCCTTCCATGAAGTCAGGCATCCATGTTTCATAATCAGTTAATGGTCCTTCGTCTGGTACAGTAAAATGAAGGAAGCTTCTTATTTTCTCTGCAACTCCTACTACGGCATTTTCTACTTTGCCTACCATGTCTTTAATTCCATTTATAAGCCCTTGGATAAAATCTATTCCCCATGTATATGCTTGACTTGGTAAATTAGTAATAAAGTTAATCCCACTTTTGAACCCACTCTCTATTACACTTCCTAAATTACTTAATATACTTGTAATTCCATCTTTTAAATTTGTAAATATACTCACTCCTAGGTTATACAATGTTCCTGGCAAATTTCTAAAGAAATCTAATATTCCATTCCATATACTAATCACAGTATTGCTGACACCTGAACATATATCAACTATTACGTTTTTAAATCCTTCCCAAGCTATGGCTGCTGTTTCTTTAATAGACGTCCACAATCCAATAAAAAAATCTCTTATACCATTCCATATTATAGTTGATATATTAACAATTCCATTCCATGCCGTTGTCAAATATCCAACTACAAAATCTATTGCACCTTGGAATACCATTTTTATACCTTCCCAAATCATATTTAAAGCTTCTTTTAAGTTGTTTAATATATTACTTGCATCTTCCTTTAACTTAGTAAAATTTCCAGTAACTAAGTCTATAAGCAATAGCAAAGCTCCTAAGAATATATTTTTTAAAAACTCCCACCACCCTAGAAAATATGTTCTTAAGCCTTCAAATATTGTACTTACTGCTTGTATAAGCCAACCAAACTTATCATTAATGAAGCTTAGTATAATATCTAATGCACTACTAAATATTTCTTTTATACTATTCCATACATTTGAAATAAAATCACTTACACTATTTAATATATTTTCTATTGTAGTTTTTATATTATCAAATATAACTCTTACAAATTCAGGTATACCCATAATAAAATTCTTTAGACTTTCAATTGCATTAGGTATAGTTTCTTTAAAAAATACTATAATCGCATCTACTACAACTCCTGTTATCTCTTTAATTTTTTCCCATAAGTTAATCCAAAATGCTCTAAACTCATCACTAGTGTTCCAAAAATAAATAAACGCTGCAACCAATGCTGTTATTATTGTTATTACTATTCCTACAGGTCCAGTTAAAAACTTCATAGCTGAAGCTAATGCTTTTGATGCAACAGTTCCAGTTGTAGCTGCTCCTGTATATAAGTTAACAGCTCCTGTTATTGTTGTTATTACTGTTGTTAATCCACCTACCACTAATGTTATTCCTTGAATCAATTTCGCTACTGGTGCTATTGCTGCTATAACTGCTAAAATAATCAGTATAATTTGTTTTGTTTTATCATCTAAACTTGAAAACTTTTTTACAAGATCAGTTATATATTGAGCTGCTTTTGCAATTATTGGTGCTAACATAACCCCTATAGACGCTCCTGCTTCTTTTACCGCTTCTGATGTAACTCTCATACTATTTGCAGCTCCATCTGCTGTATTAGCAAAGTCACCTTGTGCATTTTTTGTTTTATCTAGCACAAAAGAATACCTTAGTTGAACCTTTTCAGCTTGTGTCATTTCATTAATTTTTTTATTAATTCCTTGTGAATAGGCATACTCTTGAAGGTTTGCTTCTGTCATTACAATACCAAGCTGCTTTAAACTCTCTGTTTCTCCTGTATATATCCCATTCAATGCAGTTTTAGCAACATCTACTTTAATATTTTTAAAAGAAGCTAAATCTCCAGCTAATCCTACTAGTGACATACTCATATCATTAGCCGCTTCGGTTTCTATTCCCATTCCTGTTCCCATATCTGAAAACTGTGCTACCATATCCAAAGCTGAACCTTTTGCAATACCAAAACTCTCTAATGTTGTTTCAGAAAACTTAATAACTTCCTCTGCTCCATTTCCACAAGCTACTTCAACCTTATTTATAGATTCTAACAAATCCATTCCTAAGTTGCTTGATGCTGCACCTAGACCTACTATTGCAACCGTTGCTGGCATCATTGTACTAGAAACTTTTCCAGCTCCTGCAGCTACCTTGCCTGAAGTTTCTTCTATATTTTTTAATGTAGAATTACAACTTGCCGCTTGGCTTTCAAGTCCTTTAAGTTCTTTTTCAGTTTTTATAACTTCCCTTTGCAGTGCTCTATATTGTTCTTCTCCAACTTTTCCGTTTTCAAATTGCTGTTGTACTTGTCTTTCAGCTTCTTTTAGAGTTCCCAACTTATCCTTTGTATTACTAATAGATTCAGCTAATAACTTTTGTTTTTGTTGCAATAATACTGTATTGTTAGGATCAAACTTTAGCTGTGCATTTACTTGCCTTAACTCACTTTGTAAATCTCTACTAGTCTTATTTACACCTTTTAAAGATTCTTGCAGCGGTCCAGTATTTCCACCAATTTCAATAGTAATACCTTTAATATTATTTGCCATGTTTACCTCCTTTCTAAAAATAAAAAAGAACTAATATTAATACTAGTTCTTTTCCATTCTCCTTCTTATAGCCTTTCTATCTGGCTTTGTTTGCTCAACTCTCCAGCAATTTTCTAAATATTTTCTTCCATCTTCTGTTTTCATATATTTATAAATTACTGCATCTCTCAAATATAACCAAAATTCAAATACTTCTATTTCATCTATTTCTTTAAATGTATATCCTGTATATTCACTTACTAACTTTTCTTCTATTGTATTTACTTCGTAGTGTTGCTCCTCTTCTTCCCCTGGATAATAGGGGATCTTTAGTTTGGGGAGTTTTTAGTATTATTTAACCAATCAAAGTATTTTGTCATTAACATGTCCATTTGATCCATATCTAAATCTTCTATAAATGTTTCTGGTACTTTTATCCTAGCTTTATTTTTATTTAATATAAGCCTTATGGATTCTGTTAATTCCTCTATAGTATTTTCCTCCTTTGCCTTTGAAAGTCTTGTTATTCTTTTTAATACCTTTAACTTTGGTGGCTCAACTTCTACTTTAATGTTGTCTTTTATTTCTCCTTCATCTGTTGTTTCATATAATGTTACTTCAAAATATCTTTTATTTATTCCACTAATATCAAACATAATCTCAATCCTTTCTAAGCCTCTTGGACTTGTGGTATTTCTTCCTCAAATATGATTTTTGTACCCTCTTCGTCATGTGGCTTTGCTTTAAATTCAGCATCTATTACAGTTTCCTTATCTTTTGCAAATGCTAAAGAAAATCCAGCTTGATTTTTGCCAACAATGGTCGTTCTTATATCTCCATCAACTTTATCCTCATGAACGAATCTTATTATATAGTCTTGGTTTTTATAATTACCTATACCACCTATTTTTACAATTCTTTTTCCTTCTTTTTCTTCTACTCTCGCTGTACTACAAAGCTTTGCTAATGTATTCCCATTCCATGTCATTATTCCACTTTTAAATGTTGCTTCTTCATCTGTTAAAACTTCTTTTTCGACTAATCCTAAATCATCCTTTGCACTATAAAAACTTGGTTTATAATCTAAGGTTGCCCCACCTTGTATAAGTCCTAAAAGATTTTCTTCAGTTTCAATTATTCCACTTTCCGGAATCTCTCCAGTAAATTCCGTTACATATAGCTTTCCACTACCTAAAACAATTTTTTCACCTTCTGTTGACATCTTTACACCTCTTTTTCATATAAAGAAAAAGTATATATTGTTTCAAAGAATTTTTGACTATCAATATATACTCTTTCTTTTCTAAATTTTATTAATTTTTCTCTTAATAGATCTTCTATATTTTTTTCTTTTTCTTCATTAATTCTTGCTGAATAGAGTTCTACAGTCACATTTCTTGCGGTTATATTATTTCTAATATCTGCTCCTGTTTCTTCAACGTCTTGCAAAAATATAATAAATGGAAGTGATGGAGCTTTTAAAAAGCTAGTTTCTGCCACTTCTAATCCTGTCATTTTTAATAATTCTTTAACGTCTAACACTCTTTATTGCCTCCTTCGATAACTCTTCCATCCTCTTTTTTGCTAACTCTTCACCATACTTAATATGAGGAAATTCTCTAGTTCTTCCCCCCTGAACCAATGCATGTCCATTTTCTAATAAATGAGTTAACCTATGTTGTCCATTTGCTACGAACCAAGTTCTTCTTTTATTTCTCCTATCCTCGAATGATGTTTTCACTCTAAATGCTTTAACATATTTACCAGTAGGTTGTTTAAATGCTATTCTTCTTTTTATTTCCTCATTTGTTTCCATAGATACTTTATCCACTACATCTTTTATTTTATCTGTAACTTCATTTGTGTATAACTCTAATTCCTTAGCTAAAGCAGCTTCAAATTCATCTACTGTCATTTAACCACCTCAAACATTTCTAATTGATTTAAAGTTAAATCTAAAGATTTAGGATTAGTTGTATTTATTTCTTGTATTAGCTCTATAGTATATCTTCCAAATCCACTTATTACTACTGAATCATTGTTATCTATGCCTTTAATTTGCGGTATTCTTATTACTGTATCAGTTTTTACTTGTACTGACTTTGCCGCAAAATATCTGTTAAACCCTAACACCCTTTTAGTAAAGCCAATCCTTTTATACTTATATGTCTTATTTCCTTCTTCATCTTCTGTGTAAATACTACAAATACCATCATTGAAACTTTCGAATTCAATGCTTTTAGTCTTTATCTTCAATTTGTAGCACCTTCTGTCTGCTCTAGAGCTTTAGCTTGATATTCAAAATGTAATGATTGTAATTCACCAATAAAATTAACCTCAAACATTTCTAAAGCATGACTATTTGCATATCTGCAGTAGTCAAATAACAATTCTCTAGCTGCTCCTTCTTCTTTAAAATCAAGAGTAGACACTCCTGCAATATTCTGCAAGCGTGTCATCCCTCTTTTAATCATGCCAGTTAGATTCTTATCCGTTTTCTCATCATCCCATGTTATATTTAAATAATCCTTAATATCTATTAATAATTGAGCTATATCAGGCATAAAATCACCTCTTTATTAAGCCTCTGATTTAGTTGTGACAGTTCCCTTTACTTTAACTGGTACTGTAAGATCTTCTAGTCCACTAATATCCAATAAAATAAAAGCATTATCATCTAATGCTCTTCCATTTCCAAATAATTTAGTTAAATAAACCCTTTCATCATCTAAGAACTTATATTCATCTGAATACTCAATCTTACCGCCCTTAGCACCTGAACCAATTCCCATAAAATATTTTTCAGGAAGTCCTATTATCGCCTTCCCTTCTGCTACACCACAGCTTTGAATTAAAGTTGTAGGAAATGGAAGTATATTATTTTTATATGTTCCATCTGTTCCTTGTACAGTAGTTGCAGGCATAACTTTACTAAAATAGTCAATTGGATTAACAATTAGAACGACGTTTTTAATTGCTCTAGTTTTTCCATTCGGTGCTTTAGCTAATTTAGCTAATAGTCCTCCATATGTTTTAGGAGATAAGTCTTTTATTACAACTGGTGTTTTTTGTGGATATACTCCTCCAGTAACTGTTACATTATCAGATACATCCCTATCCATTCCTATAGGTTCATTATTACCAGTTCCAGTAACTATAGCAGTTTCTAATGCATCTGCAATAGCTTCCGCTAATGTCGCTCTAACATATGCATCAATCCATTGTGGACCAACTTCAAGCATATCTTTAGAAATAGGCATAAATGCAGTTAACTTACATAAAGTTAAGTCTATCTTTCCGATAGCTCCTTCTAATTCTTTAGTTATCGCACTTCCTAATGTTCCCCACTTAGCAAGTTGTATTCCTTTCTTATTAACAACTATCTTAGTTAATATAGTTGTATTTTGAAAGTTTATAACATCTAATAATGGATGTTCAGCCTTAATATCATTTATAACATTATCTATTATAGTTTCTGGAAATGCTACTTCTATTCCTGTAAATGCTTGTCTTACATCTCCATTTTTCATTGCATTTATAATGCCTTGATAGAATTTAGTTTCCTTTTGAGTTAATTGATGAACTCCTCTTCTTGTTAATATTTCTTTATCTGCTGTTTCTTGATATAGCTTAACATCATCAAGTATATTTTGTTGAACACTCTCTGCAAACTCCGTAAAAGCTTGTGCTATAGCATTTTCATCTTCTGATTTCATAGCCTCACTTAAATTATTTAATAATTGTTGTTTTAATAAATCTTTGCTAATCATTGGCATTATAAATTACCTTCTTTCATTTTATTTTTAAATATCATTTTTAATTTTTCTGCATTAGTCTTTTGCCCTATATATTGATCTGGTACTCTCGGATTAGGTGTTATTCCCTCTAATTGTTGCTTGATTATATTATTAAATCGCTGTTGTGCATTAATAATATTTTCATTCTCTTTCCCAACTATTTCATCACATAATCCATACTGCAAGCATTGTTCAGCATTAAGCCATGTTTGATTATCTAGAAGTTGATTTAATACTTCTTCTGTCAACTTATTACCTGCTTTTGTTAAATAACTTGAACAACTAGCTTTGTCAATTACATCTAAATCATTAGCAGCCTTTCTTAATTCTTCTGAATTACCATATGCGCTTCTTGAAGCATGATGTATCATCATTAAAGTATTTGGCCCCATAATAACTTTATCTCCAGCCATAGCAATTACTGAAGCTATACTACACGCAAATCCATCTACATATATTGTTTTATTTGCTGAATGCCTTTTTAATTGAGTATAAATAGCTAGTCCTTCTTTAACATCACCACCGTAACTATTAATAAATATATTAATTTGAGTTACATCTTTTGATTCTTCTAACTTCTTCTGAATATAGTTAGCAGAAGTTAAACTTTCTACTTTTTCACCACTCCACCAATCATAACTGTCCCCTTCAACATAATCATAAATATATAAATCTAGTTCATTAGGTGTTGCAGACTGCTTAATTAAATATACTGCTTTACTCATTATTATCACCTCCTTTCTGGTCTAGTTTTGTAATTTCTGAATAATTCTTTGTTATCCAATGCTTAACACTCCATTCTGTATTTAAAGGTGTGTCTCCAACCTTTTCTAATAAATCATCAACACTATACATTGCATTTGAAACAAGCTTATCTATTTTCTCCGCAATACTAAATATATCAATATGCTTTATGCATGTAGTATCTATTCTTAAATATGACTTTTTTAAATATTCTATTTTCCCATATCTCTTACGATTAATCTCTTCTGAAATTAAATCTACTATTGGATCTATAGAAAATGTTAAATAATTATCTGTTACATTATTTACATCTGCTATATCACCCATTAAAAGTGCTGGCGGAATTTTTAAAGCTTGTGCTGCCCTTTGAAAAGCTTCTTTGATTAAATTCTGAATATCTACCATATCGCTAGTAGATTTCCTACTTCCTTCCCCATTCATCTCCTCATATTTAACACCTTTAGGAATATTAATAACTGCATTTTCTGCCTCAAAGTAATTTTTAAATTTATTTATAAGCATATCTTCTATTTGTTTCTTCTTTTCTGCATCACCTTGCATTATCGACTCTAATTCTACTGTTCCTTTTCTTCCACCAGAGCGTTTATACTTCTTAATCGCTAATTCCAATAAGTCATTATAGTTACTCATAAGATTCGATAATATTCCTCTAATATTTTTATTATTATATTTAAAGTATAAAACTTCACTCATTCTATAATTTTTTGGGAATGTAAAATCTTTTCTCGTTACATTTTCAAAAATATTCTCAATAACTGCATATTCTTTTTGGCTAAAACTATCAGCTATTATTAACTGTCCATTATGATCAATAACTAGACATTCATTTTCATAAAGCAATTTAGAAATAATTTCTTGAATAAACTCAGTAGAATTCTGATTTTTATTAGGCTCTATGTTCCAAAGATAATATTCATCATCTTTAGTTTTCTTTCCATCTAGATAAGTTTGAAATTCACACTTTGAAATAGATCCAGCTATAAGATTAATTGCAATATTAATAGCAAATTCCTCTATAGCAATTTGAGTTGATAAACTAGCTATTTTTTCGTTTAAGTAAAGCACTTCTTTATCTCCAAAAAAATTTCTAAACCAATCTAATATTTTCAATTCCTCACCCCCCTTCAGGGCAAAATAAAAAGCCTTACTAAATAAGACTTGTATTTTTATCTATATTTCTTTAAAAATAAGTTCTTGTATTTTTACCTTTATCCAATTTGGAGTATGGGGATCATCAATTACCATCTTTTTTTGATATAGTGTAATGTCCACATTCAAAACATCTATATGCTATTAATTTATTCAAAATATAATCACCTCTTAGTATTTTTAATATGTGTACACTCCAAAACTTAAATCATCTATTTCTATTACTTCTCCTGAATCTTCTAAATCTCCAGCAACGCACATTGCTGCAACAAAAGCCATAAATCCATCTGTTTTACGACTTTTAGGTTCAATTTTCCCAAAACTATAATTATCATGAGCTTCTGGCATTAAACATGTATTATTTGCATACCATCTCATTAAAGGATTATCTCCCCATATTATATTATGATTAGTAAATGCCCTATTTATAATTGGATAATTTAGCATCTGATCACTTGGCCTTGTTAACTTAACATTATTTGCACCTTTTTTATCAGTATCAAATCCTGCATCATTTAATGCCTTTCTTAATAACGTCCATCTATAATTATCAATACCTAAAATAGTTAGATTATATTTTTTAGACATTTCTAATAACCAATTTGTTGGAGTTTCTGGTGGCACCTCTGGTCCATCAATAAAAGTTAGTAATTCTCCACCTTCTGGCGAAGCCCATTCTTCCAATGGTGCTTTTATCCTTGGCAAGTCCTTGCTTTTTCTACAAACCCATGAATGAGTTATCCATACAAATTTTTCTTTATACTTAAACAATAATCCTGCAGCAACAAAGTCTGTAGTCTTTGCATAATCAATTCCTATAACACAAGTTTTTCCTTCTAGCATTTCATAAGGAATAGGTTTATTAGTTGCTAATATATTCTCCCAGCTAGTCACTTCTTTATCTACATTTCCTTTTGGAATATTCATTCTCTTAGTCATAAAGGATGAATTACTAATAGGATCATCTAAATAGTCTATATACTCCTTTTCCATAGTTGCCATCAAAACAGGAAATTTATGCAATGACGGGTTAGCTTTGTCCCACTTCTTTTTATCTTTTACCTCTTCTTCATCATCTAGTTTACAAATAAATGGTATTAATCCATTATCTTTTATTGTCCTATTTAATATTTGTTTTGATTTATCTATCATTTTATCTAATGGACCTTCTCTAACATCACCATTTGTAGTTGTTATTGTTGTTCTTGGATGAGCTTTCTTACCAAGTCCAGTTTTGAACACTTGTATAGCTTTATAATCTTCATATTGATGATATTCATCAAAATCTACCTTACCAGGTCTTCCTCCATCCTTTGTCTTAGCATTTGATGTTCTAAATTTCAATTTACTACCTGTTTTTTTATTTTTTATTACTTCTTTAGTCCACTCAAAATGCTTCGATAACTTTTTTTCATGTTCTTCTAAAATATCATATACATCATCAAAAGTTGTTCTTGCCTGCTCCTCATTATTTGCACATATATCTATATGATACTTTTTAACTTTATTATATTGAGAAATCAAACAAAAATCTTCAAATGCTAAATATCCATTTTTTCCTGAACCTCTTCCAACTTCTATAAATAAATCAGGCCATCTTAACTCACCATTT
>VSSQ01001231.1_pt1 | contig 10487 bp, 10 predicted proteins | sample 4763081 | NCBI WGS metagenome assembly VSSQ01 (sample SAMN12137344, study PRJNA551015) | bioreactor metagenome | isolation source: SDC9 anaerobic chlorinated ethene degrading culture | place: USA: Knoxville, Tennesee | collected 2015-01-01
TTAAAATCGAAAGCCGGAGCATAGATGAACCGTTTGGAGTAATCGTTCCAGAAAGGCCTCTCTCCGGGAATTCCCGAACGAACAGGAACAGCTGATTCTTGCAGGGCGATAGTGCGAAAGTCCTTTCCTTTCCGGTTGAGTGTACCAGCTGAAAAAGCATAATTATAAACAATTAAAATTCCGAGTATGAATGTTACAGCAAGCATGACTGTGTTTTTAAAGCTTTCTATAACATTATTATTCTTTTTTCTTTTTATTCTTCTTTTATTTTGAGAATATTGCTCAGTATCTTGTCCATAATCAAATTCAATTGCTTCTTTCCTCAAAGCCGACATAATTACACCCTCTCGCCTATTCTTAATTTTGCACTGTGTGCTCTGCGATTTTCGACCAATTCTTCTTCAGATGGCAGCACTGGTTTTCTTGTTATGATTTTTAATTTGCGCCTGTGATCGCACATGCATTTTGGAAATTCAGGAGGACAAATGCAATCTTTGTTAAGGTCATTAAATGCATTTTTTATAATCCTGTCTTCCAATGAATGAAATGTTATGACACAAATCCTGCCGCCAACGTTCAGGCAGTCAACAGCATCCTTCATTGTGTTTTCAAGTATCTCCAACTCTCTGTTCACTTCAATTCTTATGGCTTGAAATGTCCTTTTAGCAGGATGTGACCCTTCCTGCCTCACTTGCTTTGGAATAGCCTTCTTTACTATTGAAACAAGCTGTCCTGTTGTTTCAATGAACTCATGTTCTCTTTCCTGTACAATGAACTTGGCTATTCTTGCAGCCCACTTTTCTTCACCGTATTCCCAAAGAATCCGTGACAGTTCGTGTTCCTCGTATCCATTTACAATGTGCCTTGCTGTTGTTGTCTGGTTTTTGTCCATCCTCATGTCAAGAGGCATATCGTAATTGTAGCTGAACCCTCTTTCAGGTATATCCAATTGAAATGACGAAACTCCCAAATCAAAAATAATTCCGTCTACTTTCTCTATATTTAAATCCTCTAAAACTTCTTTTATGTTGCTGAAGTTATTTTTAACAGGTATGAAATTCTTAAATTCCTTTAATTTGTCTTTTGCTCTTTCGATGGCATAATCATCCTGGTCAATACCGATTACTTTTCCATCAACAGCTCTTTTTAGTATTTCCTGAGTATGCCCTCCCCCTCCTAAGGTAGCATCCACATAAATTCCATTTGTCTTAATGTTAAGCCCTTCAATTGATTCGTCCAACAATACTGACTTGTGTATATAATCCATGTGACTCCTCCTTTATAATCCTATCCCCAAATCTGACATCTTTTCTGCTATGCTGTCAAAATCAAATTCGTCATTGTTGGAGTAATCATTCCAACTTTCTTTGTTCCAGATTTCGATTCTGTCTATAACCCCTATTATAGCAGCCTCGGTGTTTAATGCGCTGAATTCTCTCAGCTGCGGCGGTACCAGTATTCTTCCCTGTTTATCGAAAGAACATTCAGAAAATCCGGAAACAAACTGTCTTAAAAAAAATCTTTCCTGTTTATTGAAAGTTGACAGGTTTCTAAGTTTACCGACGAATTCGTTCCATGTTTCAATAGGATAAACAAATAAACATTTATCCAGTCCTTTACCTATATAAAACGTTTCGCCTAACTCATTTCTAAACTTGGAAGGTATTATTACTCTTCCCTTTTCATCAAATGAATGTATGTATTCACCAGTAAACATTTTCTACCACCTACTGGGCACATTATACCACATTGTGGGTATTATTTACCACAATTATTTTAAAAAACATAAAAAAAATTTTTTTGCTCCACAAATACATGTAGAAATTTCTGAGCTGTCAACCGCATAAAAAAAAATCCTTCACTTTGTTCAGGATGACAGCGTCATACGTTACCGTATTTTCACTTTGCAATACCGAAGGTATTGTGTCATTCTGAGCGTCAGCGAAGAATCTCATCTTTAATTCAAATCTGACCATAAATCTTTCCAGTCAGGATTCATTGATTCAATTAGTTTTATTTTCTTTTCTCTTGTCCAGCCTTTTATTTGCTTTTCCCTTGTTATAGCTGAAATCACATCTTCTGTACAATCATAATAAACAAGCTTGTGTGCTTTATATTTTGCCGTAAACCCATCAGCTAGGCTGTTCTTATGCTCATATATTCTGCGAATTAAATCATTTGTCACTCCAACATAAAGTACCTTGTTATATTTATTGGTTAAAATATAAATATAGTACATGTTAATCCGCCTTTCAAAAATGAGATCCTTCACTTCGTTCAGGATGACAGCGTCTGTTATTTTTGTGCTTTCCTTTTATTTAAATAAACCAGAAGCAGCACACCTAACAGTATTGAGCCCAGGCTTATGAGCTGTGCAACACGCATTCCTAAAAACATGAGGCTGTCTGTTCTCAGTCCTTCAACAAAGAATCTTCCTGCAGAATATAATATCAGGTAAAGTCCCAGAACCTGACCGTCTGTTGTTTTCTTGTTTTTTCTGAACCACATTAAAAACAGGAATATGCATAAATCTATGATTGACTCATACAAGAATGTGGGGTGTACCTTCTGGCCGTTTACAATAATACCCCAAGGCAAATCTGTAGGGCCTCCGTGAGCCTCCTGGTTTATGAAGTTTCCCCATCTTCCTATGGCCTGACCTAAAGCAACGCTTGGCATAACTATGTCAAGGAGCTCCAGTACTTTTATTTTTCTTTTTTTGCAGAACAACACCCCCACAATCACGCCAGCTATGAGCGCTCCATGAATGGCAAGTCCGCCGTTTCTTATGTTGATTATCTGATCAGGATTTTTGCTGTAAAAATCCCATGAAAATATTACATAATATGCTCTGGCACCAATTATAGCTGCAGGAATGGCATACAATAAAAAGTCCAAAAGGTTATCTTCCTTAAATCCAATTCTTTTGCATTCTCTTAAAGCAAAAACAACTCCTAAAAGCACTCCTGTAGATATGAGCACCCCGTACCACATTATATCAACGCCAAAAATCGTAAACGCTACCGGATTCATATTGCCTCCTTATCTTTCTTTAGTATTTCCAAATTCAACATTAACCATTATATAATTATATTCATCATTAGTCAACAAAAGATGAGATCCTTCACGCGATGAACGCCATGAGGGATCTCAAATAAATGCCTCTTATTTATCTTAATGTTGCTTCAAATTTCTTATTAAGAACCTGAAGAATTTTGTTGTGGATGTTTTCCACTTCCTTATCTTTCAGAGTGCGTTCCTTGTTTCTGTAAGTAACAGAGAATGCAGTGCTCTTGTAGCCTTCCTCAATGTGTTCTCCCTTGTATACGTCAAACAGTTTAACTGATTCAATGAGATGAGGATTTACATTCTTTATTTCTTCTTCCATTTCACCTGCAAGAACTTCGTCCTTCACTATTACAGCAATGTCTCTCACCATTGATGGATATTTAGGAAGAGCTTCATACTTCCATTCTGTGTTTTTGTTTTCAAGGATTTTTTCAACATCAATTTCAGCAATGTAGACTTTGTGGTCAAGTCCATAATTTTCAATTGTCTGATGGCTTGCTTCTCCGTAAATTCCGACAAGCTCTTCATTAATATAAAGGCCTGCTGTTCTTCCGGGGTGGAATGTAGAATTATCTTTAACAGCTTTTAATGATGGTTTTATTCCAAATCTTGAAAGTATTCCTTCAACAATTCCCTTAAGGTCATAGAAGTCGTAATTGCCGTACATTCCAATACAAAGCTTTTGCTTTTCATAAGGCTCTTCTGTAACAGGCTGAGACTTCGGAATGAATATGCTTCCGATTTCAAACAGTTTCGCATCATCAACTCCTCTGTTTGAGTTTCTCTGAATTACTTCCATCATGTTTGGAATCAACGTTGTTCTCATGGAACTGAAATCTTCTCCCAGAGGATTAAGTATTTTAACGTAATTCCTAAGAGGGCTGTCCATAGGAGCACATATGTTGTCATAAGTTTTAGGGCTTATGAATGAATATGTTGTTATTTCATAGAGTCCCATGCCGCATGCAATTGTCTTCATGTCATCTTCAAGAAGACGGATTTCGGATTTTCTTCCTACTCTTGTGCTTCCTGTAAGAGGTTTTGACTCAATGTTTTCAAAACCATAAAGTCTTCCCACTTCTTCGATGAGGTCTGCTTCCTGTTCTATGTCAGTTCTGAAATATGGAATTTTACTAATTATTTTTTCGCCGTCAAATGTGCTTTCTATTTCAAGAGTGTTTAGAGATTTAAGCATATCTTCCACAGGAATGTCAACTCCAAGAAGCATTTCGCTTCTGTATGGTCTCAATGTCACTATAGGAGCATCATAATCATTTTTACCTGCTTCAAGATATCCTCCAACAACAGTTCCTGCTCCGATCATCTCTATGAGCTGGCAAGCTCTGAGGCTGGCAAGTTCAACCATCATGTGTCCCATTGGTTTTTCATTTCTTGCTGAAGCTTCAGAACGCATTCCAAGTTTCTTGGAGGTTTCTCTTATGGATTTAGGGTTGAAGTTTGCACTTTCAAGTACCATTACTTTTGTATCGTCGCTAATTTCTGAATTAAATCCGCCCATAACTCCTGCAATGCAGGCAGGTTTTTCACCATCAGCAATAACAAGCATGTTTTCTTTTAATGTTCTTTCAGTCTGGTCTATGGTAACTATTTTTTCATCTTTTTTTGCTCTTCTTGCAACAAGTTTTCTTCCTTCCAGTGCTTCAAGGTTGTATGCGTGAAGAGGCTGACCAAGTTCAAGCATTACGTAATTTGTAACGTCAACTATGTTGCTGATAGGTCTCATTCCTGCATCCATCAGAGTTCTTTGCATCCATAATGGTGAAGGTCCTATTTTTATGTCTTTGATTACTTTTGCATAGAAACGGCTGCACAGATCTTCATCTTCGATTTCAACAGCATTTAAATAATCTTTTATGTCACCTTGTTCATTTTTAACAGAAATTTCAGGGAATTTAAACTTTGTTCCCAAAGTTGCTGCTGTTTCTCTCGCCATTCCAACGATGTTCAGGCAATCCGGTCTGTTGAATGTAACTTCAACTTCCAGAGCACTTCCGTTTAACTCCAGAACTTCCTTTATGTCTTTTCCGAGAGGAGTGTCTTTTGGAAGAATTATTATACCGTCCCTAGATTCCTTTGGTATTAGTTTATCTTCGAATCCAAGTTCTTCGTAGGAAACCATCATACCATATGAAGGAAGTCCTCTGAAGTTTGTTTTCTTTATTTTAAGTCCGTTAGGAAGAACAGCTCCTTCAAGTGATACAGGAACAATGTCTCCTTCTGATATGTTTTTAGCTCCTGTTATTATCTGTACAGGTTCTGCTTCGTTTATGTCTATTTGAGTTACAACAAGCTTATCAGCATTTGGATGTTGTTTTATTTCAAGAATTTTTCCGGTTTTAACATTTATTACTTCTTTATTATAATCAATAACAGCATCAACGTGTGATCCTGTAAGTGTCAATTTGTCAGCCAATGTCTTGTCATCCGTGTTAATGTCAACATACTGGCTCATCCATTTAATAGGTACTAACATTTTAACCTCCTAGAATTGTTTTAAGAATCTTACATCATTTTCAAACAAAAGTCTTATGTTTGGAATTCCATACTTAACCATTGCAACACGGTCTATTCCCATTCCAAATGCATAACCGGAATATACTTCAGGGTCTATTCCACAGTTTCTGAGAACATTTGGATGAGTCATTCCGCAGCCTAAAAGCTCCATGCTCCATCCTGTTCCATGGCATGAAGGGCAGCCCTTGCCCATGCATATTGGGCATGAAACGTCAACTTCGGCACTTGGTTCTGTAAATGGGAAGTTGTGCGGTCTGAAACGTGTCTTCATGTCGCTGCCGAACAATTCTTTTACGAACTGGTCTATGGAATCCTTAAGATTTGCCATTGTAACTCCCTTGTCAACAACAAGGCATTCCATCTGGTGGAACATTGGTGAATGTGTGTCATCCACATCGTCAAAACGGAATGTTCTTCCTGTGGAAACCATTCTGATGGGAAGTTTGCCTTCCTTCATTACTCTTATTTCCATCGGTGAAGTGTGTGTTCTTAAAATCAAGTCATCTGCTATGTAGAATGTGTCTGACCAGTCTCTTGAAGGATGGTCATATGGTGCATTAAGGTCGTCAAAGTTGTTGGCCACTGTTTCAATTTCAGGTCCGCTTATAACATCGTATCCCATGCGCATAAACACGCTCTCAAGTTCTTCCTTAACTTTGAGGAGAGGATGTCTTCTGCCCATTTCAGGGATTCTTCCCGGCATAGTTATATCGAGTGTTTCTGTTTTAAGCTTTGCAGCTGATTCATGATGTGATGCCTTTTCCTTGATTTGTTTAATTTCTTCCTCTATTATTGCTCTTACTTCATTTGCCAGTTTTCCCATTTCGGGTCTTTCTTCTTCGGATAAAGAACCCATTGACCTTAATATTACCGTCAACTCTCCTTTTTTACCCAAGTACTGAACTCTTACTTTTTCAATATCAGCATTATCGTTGCATTGTTTCAACTGTTCCAATGCTTCTGTCTTTAATTTTAAAAGTTGCTCTTTCATGAATTCTCCTTTCATATTCCATTAATCAAATATTGTTCAGAATAAGCATTAACTCATTCTTCTACCCTAATATATTGAGTTGCAAACAACTCAGTTTCGTTAATCTACCACTGACTTGACAATTTTTTTGATGGTCATCAGCGGTCCGCAGTCTCAATCACAAATTTATCGGCTCCCTCCGGTCGCATAAATTTGGATTTCGTTGCGTTTGACCTACCTGCCATTCTTGCTTCGCTATCGCTCGCAACAATGGGGTTAGGTCATAAAAAAACTCCACCTCTGTAAGAGGCGGAGTCCGCGATACCACTCTAATTTGCTCTTATAAAGAAAATCTTTATAAAAGCCTCATTTATATAACGGTCTGACCGTGCAGGACTACTTTGTTTCATCCCGCAAGCTCCAAAGCGAATGTTCAGCATAAATGTTTTAAATCATTTCCAGCCTAGATGATTATTCTCTGTAAAAACTTTATTTTATACCTACGTCTTTTTCATTGCCTGATATTCAATTCTATTTAAAGCTTCTAAGCTTTAATAATCCGATTATATCAAATAAATATTTATTTTACAACAGTTTTTTTCTTATTTCATAAATACTGATTCCTGCTGCTATTGAAGCATTCAAGGATTCTGCTCTTCCTGACATTTTAATTGTAATATTCATATGGGAAGCCTCTATTATTTCCCGGGAAACTCCCTGTCCTTCATTTCCAATGACAACACAGATTTTATCAGATTTTTCAATGTCATCAAATGTAAAATCAGACTCCACTACTGTTGAATAAATTTTAAACCCCTGCTCATATAATCCTCTTATTATTTCTTCATCATCACCATGAATGAAATTTCCTCTGAATATGGCACCTGCAGAAGCTCTCACAACCTTTGGATTGTACTGGTCCACACAGCCCTTGTTCATTATAACAGCGGCAGGGCCGAATGCATCAGCAGTCCTTATGATTGTTCCCAAATTCCCCGGGTCCTGAATGCGGTCACACATAACAGCAAAATTAAAGTTCTTAAGCAATTTTATATCATCTGTGTTATTCTTTTTTATTACTGCTAGAACTCCCTGAGCATTAATGGTATCTGAGACAGCATCAAACACAATGTCTGTGCATGCAATCACATCAGCATTAACTTTTTTAAGTTCATTTTCCATAGTCTTTGCTTCATTTTTATCCAAAGCACTTTCACTGAATAAAACAAATTTTATATTTGCTTTTTCAGTTATTGCTTCTCTCACAAACTTAATTCCTTCCACCACATATGAATTTTCCTGGTCACGGAATTTTTTTGAGCTTAATGAACGCACATACTTAATTTTTAAGTTATCCTTGCTTGTTATTAAATCCATGTTTACCTTTTTTCACTTATTTTTTTCAGGTTGTCGTTATTTCCAAGTATTACTACAATGTCATCTTTTTTTATTACCGCATCTGATGAAGGAACAATGTTTATACGTTCACCAGTCTTGATGGCAATAATTGTCATGTCTGAAAGATTCAGTTCCTTCAATGATTTTTGTTCCCATTCTTCAAGAGCTACAGTTTCAATAATGCTGTAATCCTGAGAAAACTCTATTACATCCAGTATGTTTGGAGTCACAAGACCAAAAGCAACACGCATGCCCATGTCCCTTTCAGGATAAATAACCTTGTCTGCTCCTATTTTCATTAAAAGCTTTCCGTGAATTTCGCTCATGGCTTTGGCTATAACTGTGGGAACCCCTGCTTCTTTTGCTATGAGTGTAGCCATTATGGAAGCTTCCAAATCAGAACCTATTGCTATTACTGCAACATCAAAGTTTCTGATTCCCATGGTCCTGAATGAAGGTTCATCCAATGCATCCATTTGAACTGCATGAGCCACATATTCAGAAATATCCTTTATTATGTCAGGGTTCTGATCAACAACCATTACGTCATGTCCAAGTTTAGAAAGTGTCTTTGCAACGGAAGATCCGAATCTTCCGCATCCTACTACTATTATCTGTTTCATGTTATTCTCCTTAACCGATTATTACTTTTCCTTCAGGATAAGTATAATTACCTATATTCTTATTTTGTTTTAAAAACGCATATGCAACTGTCATTGGCCCAACTCTTCCAATAAGCATAACCAGTGAAAGTATAAGCTTCCCGGCATCGCTTAAATATGGAGTTAATCCTTTAGAAAGACCAACTGTTGCAAAGGCTGATACAGTTTCAAACAACATATCCAGAAAATCATAACCTGTGGCTTCTTCTGTAATGGCAAGAACAAATGATACAACTATTACAAGCAGCAATGAAATCATTAAAATGGCAGCAGCCCTTATGGTTGTATCAGGAGTTATTCTTCTCTCGAAAACCTCAAAATCTCTCTTACCCTTTACAAGATTATAAAAAGATACAATCAGCACTCCGAAAGTTGTTGTTTTAATACCACCTGCTGTAGACGCCGGCGAACCACCGATGAACATTAAAAATATAGTAAAAACTGCAGTTGACATTCTGATTTTTTCTGTTGGAATAGAATTAAAACCAGCAGTCCTGGGATTTACGGCCTGAAATATTGCAGCCTGAATTTTACCAGATAAACTTAAGTTGCCCATTGTTTCGGGATTGTTGTGTTCAAGCGCGAACATCATTATTGTTCCGCCTATTAAAAGTGTTGCCGTAATAACAATAACAAGCTTTGAATGAAGTGTCAGCATGTGAAATTTTTTTGTTTCATATACATCCCAGAATACGTAGTATCCTATACCACCAATCACAATAAGCCCGCAGACTGCAAGAGTTATAACCGGATTGTCTACATAGTTGATCATGCTGTTACCTATAAGGTCAAAGCCTGCGTTACAAAAGGATGAAACTGCATGAAACACAGAAAATCCAATGCCCTTTTGAATTCCATAATCTCTTATAAACACAAAGGAAAACAATATTGCTCCAATAAGTTCAATTACAAATGTGAATATGAGAATATTCTTTGTCAGTCTTACAACACCCTGAAGTTCATCCACATTTCGTTCTTCCATAATAAATACCCTTGTTTTTAAGGACATTCTCTTTCCAATGAAGAACGAAATCAAAGCTGTCATTGTCATTACTCCAAGCCCGCCTACCTGTATGAGCATCACAATAATTGTTTTGCCAAAGACAGTCCAGTGGGAAGCTGTATTAACTACAACAAGCCCTGTTACGCAAACTGCTGATGTAGCCGTAAAAAGAGCATTGACAAAGCCTACACTTCTGCCGTTTTGTGAAGCAACAGGCAACGTAAGGAGAATCGCTCCTATTAAAATGATTGTTGTAAACCCAAGAAAGAAAACCATGTAAGGGTTTCTTTTAACGCCGCATACAACATTATATATTTTTTTCATTTGATTTTACCTCATATATCATAAAATGCACAAACTAATATGATTTATGCATTACTATGTCATTAGATTATAACACTTTTGTGTTATTTTTCAACATAAATTTATTGCCGATAAATTGTTTCAACACCAGAATTCACGATGCATAACTTGGGATTATAAATTTATTGTTTATTGCTAATATTAACTAACAAAACCTCGGGAGGACACGAGGTCCTCCCCTACGCATCGACAATATTGGCAACTGCAATGAACCTGAAACCACGGTTTGTAGGGGTTAGGGCATAGCGCAGTTTCGTTTACTAATTTTAATTCACTGCAAAACCGATATTAACCATTATGTAGGGGCGGACCTTGTGTCCGCCCGTCTTGCTGTTATCTTGCGGGAGGACAGTAGTCCTCCCCTACAAAACTGTAATTCTCAGGGTTAGGGCATAGCGCAGTCTCAATCACCAATTTATCTGCTCCCTACGGTCGCATAAATTGGGATTTCGTTGCGTTTGACCTACCGCTGTTTTTCTCTCCCTAC
>VSSQ01000946.1_pt1 | contig 10482 bp, 9 predicted proteins | sample 4763081 | NCBI WGS metagenome assembly VSSQ01 (sample SAMN12137344, study PRJNA551015) | bioreactor metagenome | isolation source: SDC9 anaerobic chlorinated ethene degrading culture | place: USA: Knoxville, Tennesee | collected 2015-01-01
GGGGCCCTTCTCGGGACAATGAACACGGTAGTCATCGTTCTCGCCGTGGTGTTCCAGTGGGGAACGGGGGCGATCATCAGTCTTTTCCCGGGCGAACAGCCCGGGGAGCTGACCTCCCTGGGCTTCCTGGTCTGCTTTACCCTGGTCACCCTGGTCATCCTGGGAAGTCTTTTCTCCCTGAGAGCCCTGAGAAATCCCAGGGGCCTCAGCTAGCGCCGAGAATGCCGGGGCTGTTTTCCAGCACGGCAGCGCAGGCCCGCACTACCACGGGGTCATAGAGGATTCCGCTGTTCCTCTCTATCTCTCCCAGGGCAGCCTCCAGGCCGAGGGACGGGCGGTAGGGCCGATGGGACGCCATGGCCTCCACCACGTCGGCGACGGTGAGTATTCTGGCTTCGAGCAGAATCTCATCACCCTTCAGTCCCCTCGGGTAGCCCGATCCGTCGAGCTTTTCGTGATGCTGCCGGGCAATTTCCGCCACCGGCCAGGGGAAGTCGATCTCCCTGAGAATGTCGTAGCTCGAGCCGGCATGGGTCTTGATAAGCTCGAACTCCAGGGGAGACAGCCGTCCGGGCTTGCTGAGGATCTCGCTGGGAATTTCCACTTTTCCCACGTCGTGCACCAGTCCGGCGATGCGGAGCCCTTCGAGCCGCTCGCCGTCCAGCCCCAGGGCGGCGCCGATTTCCGTGGCCAGCAGGGCAACCCGCTCCTGGTGCTCGATGGTGTAGGGGTCCTTCTTGCCTACGATCTGCCCCATGGTCCGGATCACGTCGTTGAATGTGTTCCGCAGTTTTTCGTAGCTCCGGAGCACTTCCTGCTCCGACTCCCAGCGTATCACCGAGGCGGCCAGGTTGTAGGCCGCGGCCCGGAGCACGTCCGTCTCGTCTGCCCTGACAGGTATCTCCCTTCCCTCGAAGCTGAAGCCGAGGAACCCCCAGAACTCCGACCGGAAGAGGATGGGAACGGCCATGAACCAGACGGGGCCGGCATCCGGAACAGGCCCCTCCGGAATGGAGCCGAAGCCGGAAATCGGCCCGGTGTAAATCCCCCCCTCCGCGAGGAGGGTGTAGACGGCGGAGAGGTTTTCTTCCCACGAAAGGGTCTCCGGAAGAATGGGGTCTCCCCTGGTCCAGGACGCAGAAGACCGGGCCAGGAGACGGACATTTTTCGTCCCGTCCTGGCCGGTGCAGTTGCGGAAGAGATTGGTCCTCCGGGCTCCGAGGGCTTCCCCAAGGCTCCGCAGGGCAAAGTTCAGAGCCTGTTCCCCGTTCTCCAGGGAGAGAAGGAAGCTTGCTCCCTCCGCCGCTGCCTCAACAAGCTTTCCATGAAACCGGAGACGCTCCTCGGCCCGTTTTCTCTCCTCGAGCTCCCGCCGGGACCCCTCGTAGAGCCTTGCGTTTTCCAGAGCGATGGACGCCGCCGCGGCAAACTGGTCCAGGGAGGCCAGCATCTCCGCGTCTATCTCGGGGAAGCCGTCCGTGTAGGCAATGGACAGGACTCCCATGAACTTCTTCCCCTGGAAAAAGGGCATGGCGATGATGGTGGTAATCTCCGACAGCCTTTCGTCGGGGGTCCGCCCTGGATGGTTCCGGTAATCCCGGATGATGATCCTTTTCTTTTTTTTGAAAACATATCCGGAAATGCCCACGAAGGCGGGACGGCTCTCGTTCACCATGGGAGCATAGAGCCCCGTGCCGAAGACCCGGAGGAAGGTGTTCTTCTTTTCCTGGTAAACGGAAAGGGATCCGTGCTCCGTCCCGGCGAGCTCGCAGGCCTTCGTCAGGATGCGCTCCAGGAGGGCGGTGGAGTCCAGCTCCTCCATAAAGGAAAGAAACATGGAATGGAGCAGTTCAAGCCGCCTGTTCTGGGCTTCAGCCCGGAGCTCGGCCTCCTTGAGACTCGTGATGTCGATGGTGAGTCCCGTCACCCGGAGCAAGCTCCCTTCCCCGTTCCTGACGGGGAACCCCTTGAAGACCACCCATCGGGAAGTGCCGTCAGGCAGGGTCGCCCTGCACTCCACGTCGAGGAAGGAGTCCTCCCCTGAAAGGAAGCGTTCCCACGCCGTTTCGGCCCCATCGTTTTCCTTCGGTGAAAGGGTCCGGCCGAAGAGCTCCTCCCTGGACAGGGGGAACTCCCCGTCCTCCAGCCTGAGGATTTCGCCGTGGCCGGAACCGGAGAAGCTGTCGCTCCCGGGAAAATATTCCCAGATCCCCACCTTTGAGGCGGCGAGAACCCTGGAGAGCCTCTCCTCGCTCTCCCTGGCCCGAAGCTCGGCGGTTTTCCGGTCGGTGACATCCAGCAGGCTGGACTGGTAGGCGAAAGCCTTTCCGTTCCCGTCCCGGTGAAAGGCCGTCCGATCCTCGATCCACCGGACCTCACCTGCCCTGGTAACGATCCGGTACTCCAGCAGGATCGAAGGGGCATTCTCCCGGACCGCCCCGAAAAATTCCTCCTTCACCCGATCCCTGTCTTCGGGAAGGAGAAGGGACAGAAAGGGAATTTCCTCCAGGACGATCTCGGAAACGGTATAGCCGAAACGGGCGATGTTCCCGGTGACGAAATCTACCGGATGACGCTCCTCCGGCTCGCCCCAGAGAATCACCACGGGGCTGGAGGCAATGATCCGGTCAAGGCTGAGAACGGCTGTGTCGCTCATGATTCTCTCATCCTCCTCTTCCGAAGGATTTCACTTCGCCGGCGATGACCCCCGGATTTTTCCGGAGGACCTCCATACAGGCGTCCACGACCGACGGGTCGAAAGCCGTTCCCCGTTTTCTCCCGATCTCCGCCACGGCGGTTTCCAGGCCGAGGGATGGCCGGTAGGGCCGGTGGGACGACATGGCCTCCACCACGTCCGCCACGGCGAGGATCCGGGCCTCAGGCAGGATCTCCTCCCCTTTCAGCCCCCGGGGGTACCCGGAACCGTCCATGCGCTCGTGGTGCTGCCGGGCGACCTCCGCCACGGGCCAGGGGAAATCGACCTCCTTCAGGATGTCGTACCCCGACTGGGCATGGGTCTTGATCAGCTCGAACTCCATGGGGGACAGCCTCCCCGGCTTGCTCAGGATCTCCCCGGGGATCTCCACCTTCCCCACGTCGTGGACCAGGGAGCAGATGCGAAGGCCTTCCAGCCGCCAGGGGTCAAGCCCCATAACGGCACCGATCCCGCGGGCCAGGACGGCCACCCGCTCCTGGTGTTCTATGGTATAGGGGTCCTTTCTCCCGACGATGAAGCCCATGGTGCGGATCACGTCGTCGAAAGTCTTCTGCAGCCTTTCATAGCCCTCTTTCACCCTGTCGTCCGCTTCCCACCGGACCATGGAGACCGCCAGGTTGTAGGCCGCCGTCCTGAGGACATCCAGCTCTCCGGCCGAATAACAGGGGGCCCCGTCCGGAAAGAGCAGGGCGAGGAATCCCCAGAACGCGGACCGGATGAAAATGGGAACCCCGGCGATTCCCGGCCCCGCATCCCGGTTCAGGGGACCGAGGTAGGTCCGGCCGGAGGTGAGGTGCCCGAAGAGAAGGGGATATTCTTCCGCCCGGACCGGACCATCCTCCACGGAGCAGGGAAGGCCCGCTCCTCCTTCTCCCCTTGCAACCACTTCGGCAAGGCCGTCTTGCGCCACGTTTCTGAGAAGGACGGCCCGCCCGGCCCCCGAGGCTTCCGCCAGGGAAGCCAGCGCCCGGCCGAGGGCCGTTCCGCCGTGGTCCTGGGAGAGAAGGAATCCGGACGCTTCAGCCGAGGCAGCGGCAAGCCCGGCATGGACAGTAAGCCTCTCCTGGGCACGGATTTTTTCCCTGATCTCCCGCTGGGATGCCTCGTGGAGCCTGGCGTTTTCCAGGGCAATGGAGGCAGCGGCGGCGAACTGGTCGAGGGAGGCGAAAAAGGAGTTGTCGAGGTCCGGGCATTCACCCGTGAAATGGATGCCCACCGTGCCGAAGTCGTGGGGGCCGGAAAAGAGCGGCAGGACAATGTTGGCGGTAATGGAGTCGAACCTGGGATCGGCAATCCGCCCCTCCCATGAGCGGTAGTCCTTCGCAAAAAGCCGACGCCGCTCCCGGAGCGCCTGCCCGCTCATGCCCTCCGCCGCAGGCCGCCCTTCCCCCACCATGGCCTCGTGAAGGCCGACGGCGCACCTGTGGCGGAGCACGGTCCCACCCTGCTCCAGCAGGGAGATCACCCCGTTCCCCGATCCGGCGAACTCCACGGCGCCCCGGAGAATCCTCTCCAGCAGTGAATCCGTATCAAGGTCCTCCATCATCCCGAGGGACAGGGAACGCAGCAGTTCAAAACGCCTGTTCTGGGAATCAGTCCTGTGAAGGGTTTCTTTCAGGGAGGTGATGTCCACGGTCAGGCCCGTCACCGCCGCAACCCGGCCCTTTTCATCCAGCCGGGGAAAAGCCCTGACGGATACCCAGCCCTGAGTTCCATCCGGCCGCAGAACCGGGTGTTCCACTGCGGAAAAACCTGTCTCTCCTTCCAGAAGACGGGCCCAGGATTCCTCTATCCTGGCCAGATCCGGCGGAGAGACAATATCCTCCCAGAGTTTCTTACGGGAAAGGCAGAGCCTTGACTGTCTGCTGCCGTCCACGGGGAAGCAGCCTGAACCCACAAGTTCGTCCGTCTCCGGGAGGTACTCCCACGCCCAGATCCTGGAGGCGGCCAGCACGGCAGACAGGTTCTCCTCCATCCGGCGGTTCTCCTGTTCCCAGTTTTTCCTGTCCGTGATGTCCAGGAGGGTGGACTGCCAGGCAAAAATCTTTCCCGCCCCGTCCCGGTGGAAAACCCTGTGATCCCGCACGGGACGCGCCTCTCCGGAGGATGTCTCCAGGAGGTATTCCCGAAGGCATTCCGCGGCGCCGGATGAAACGCACTCGGCCAGGGCCCGGCGGGCAGTCTCCCGGTCTTCTTCGAGAATGGGGGTTTCCGGGGTCACCCGGCCTTCCGTCAAGTCACCGGGGGAAAAGCCGAACAGGGCAATGTTCCCCGTGACGAAATCCACGCGGGGCGTGTCCTCCATCCTCCCGCCCATCAGGACGGCCGGGCTTGAAAGAATGACCTGGTCGAGACTCAGGGACTGATCGGGTACCACGATTGCCCTCCTTCCCCTGCCGGGTTCCTTTCAGCGGAACACCGGGGGGTTGCCCCATTCTAAATGAAGGGTGATGGTTTGAACAGACCGCACGGTACCGGCCGTACCCTCCCTGAAAATGCACAGCTCCCGGATTTGTTATAATACGTCGGGAGAAAGATTGAATACATTCCGGAGGTCCACTCATGAACAGCGAAAAACCGTCCCGCCTGGCCTATTATTCGGCCTATGCGGCCCTCTATCTCATCTGGGGCTCCACCTACCTGGCCATCGGCTTCACCGTTGAGACCATCCCGCCCTTCTTCAGCGGCTCCATGCGCTTCTTCCTCGCCGGGGGGCTGCTGCTCGCATGGTGCCTGCTCCGGGAAAAGGAGCGTCCCACCCGGGCGGGTTTCATCGCCGCCTTCAAGGTGGCGGCCGTCATGCTCCTGGGGGGCTACGGGGCCGTGGTGTGGGCCCAGCAGACAGTTCCATCGTCGGTGGCGGCCCTCATCATCTCCATCGAGCCTCTCTGGTTCGTCATCTTCGACTGGCTGTTCTTCAAGTCCAGGAAGCCCACCCTCGCCGAGAGCGTCGGACTGGTGCTCGGCTTCGGCGGAACGGTCTTCCTTGTCCTCGACCAGTCCGGCTACTCGCTTTCCCTGTCGGGGGAGCACACGGCAGGGATGCTCATCGTCCTCGTCGCCACGGTGAACTGGAGCATGGGGGCTCTCTACTCCCGCAAGGCCCCCGTGGCGAAATCGAGCCTGCTCTCCACGGCCATGCAGATGACCGCGGGAGGGGTTCTGCTCCTGATCCTGTCGGCGGCCGCCGGAGAACCGGCCCGGCTCTCCCTGGAGACCATCTCCCTGAAGTCCGTGGCCGCCCTTGCCTACCTTGTGGTCTTCGGGTCCCTCATCGGGTTCACGGCTTTTGTCTGGCTCCTGAAGGTGGACAGGGCATCCAGGGTGGTCACCCACACCTTCGTAAACCCACTGGTGGCCCTTTTCCTCGGCTGGAGCATCGGCGGCGAGACCGTTTCCGTCCCCATGCTGGTTTCCGCCGGTATCATCATCTTTTCCGTGGTGCTGATCACCCGGAGTCATCCCGACGGCCCATGACAATCCGGGCCACAGCGAGGGTCAGCTCGAACAGCAGGTAGAGGGGCACCCCGAGCAGGATCTGGGACACCACGTCAGGAGGGGTCAGCAGGGCCGCGGCCAGGCCGATGAAAAGAATGATCCAGGGTCTGAGGCGGGTGATGGTCCGCAGGGAGACGGCTCCTGAAAGCAGGAGGGCGAGAAGAAGCAGGGGAGCCTGGAACACCAGCCCCGAGGCCAGCAGGAGGGAAAACAGGAAGGAAGCGTATTCTCCGAATCCCCAGAGGGGGAGGATGCTGTCTCCCTCCCCGAAGGCGAGGAAGAACCGGAGGGCCAGGGGAGCGATCACCCTGTAGGCGAACGCTGCCCCCGCGGCGAACAGCACCGGCACGATCCCTCCGCCGATCAGCAGGTACTTCGCCTCGTTCCGGCGCAGTGCGGGCCGGATGAAGAGCCAGCCCTCGACCAGGGCGAGGGGTGCGGTGAGCACCATTCCTCCCCAGAAGGCCAGCCGCATGTAGGTGAGCAGTTTTTCATAGGGCCGGAAATAATAGAGCGATACGCCCAGCCCCTCCAGCGGCGCGAGCAGGAATGCCGCCGTAACCTCGGCGAAGGAGAAAAGCAGGACGGCGGAGATGCAGAAAAACGCCAGGACCGAAATGATCTTGCCCCGGAGCACCTCCAGGTGATCGGCCCAGCTTTCGCTATTTTCCCTGTCCGGGCTCCCCATCCTCTCCATTCTCCTTCTTCTCCGGAGATTCGCCGGTCTCGAGCCCTCTCTTGAACTCCTTCACCGCGCTTCCCACGGCCCGCCCCACTTCGGGCAGCCGTTTCGCCCCGAAGAGCACCAGCGCCAGGGCGAGCAGCAGAAGTATTTCTCCCATTCCGAGGTTCATGCCGTCATCTCCGTTCTCTGCCGGTCAAAATGGAAACTCTTCCAGAGGGGCCACCGTGGGCCCTCCCTCTCCGCCGGATACCGGGCGGATCTTCCCGTGCACCGCGAGTCCCGACACGGTGACGGCCTTCGGCTCCGCCGGGCAGGCGTATTCACAGGCCCCGCACCCGAGACAGATGGAGGGATCCAGCTCGGGGATGGTCAGGCCCCCCCGGAAGGGAACCATTCGCATGGCCTGGGTGGGGCAGTGCTCGGAGCAGGCGCCGCAGGCAGTTCCGTATTTCCGGACGATGCAGTTCCGCCGCAGGAAGCGGGCCTTCCCGATGGAAACGAGCTGTTTTTCTTCCGGTTCCAGGGACTCGATGGCCCCCGTGGGACAGGCATCGCCGCAGGCGGTGCATCCATACTGGCAGTATCCCCGCCGGTAGTCAAGGACGGGCTGGAAAAGCCCCGCCGCCCCCCATTCCCCGAGGGACGGGCGGATAATCCCAGCAGGACATGCGGCAACACAGGCCGTGCAGGCAACGCATTTTTTCGTGAAGTTCCCCCTGCTCTTCGACCCGGGAGGGGAGACGGGGAGCTTTTCATCCCGGGACGAAGCGGCCGCGGCGACGGTATCATCCTTCTTCGAGCTCCAGAAGGCAACTCCGAGAGCGGCGAGAGTTCCGGCCGCCGTACGGAGCAGACCCCTCCGGGACAGGCTCTGTCCTCCGCCGCCGAAGGAAAGGGAAAGGGCCCCTCCCGGGCAGGCGTCCACGCACCGGAGACAGAGAACGCACCTGTCGGCGTCAACCGTCCGCTCCTTCACGGAGATGCATTCCTGGGGGCAGACGGTGCCGCACAGGCCGCAGCCGGTGCAGCTCTCACCGGAAAACCGGATGGAGAGAAGGGACGACCTGGAAAAGAGCCCGAGGAATGTCCCCACCGGACAGAGGGCGTCGCAGAAGGGGCGCCCTTTCCGGAGGGACCACAGGGTCAGGGCCAGGAAGAATGCGGCGGTGCTCCAGAAAAGTCCGGGAACGAAGGGAACCCTCCCAGTACCGGAGATGACCCCGTACAGTCCGAGACTCTCGAAAAAACCGGCGAGACTGTCGATCCCCCCGGCCAGGGAGGGGCGGAGAAGCTGGGTAACACCTCTTCCGAAGGCGGCGTAGGGGTCAAGAAGGGCCGGAACGGCCGCCACCCCGGCAGCCCCCGCCGCCAGGACGAGAGCGAGAATCCAGTACCGCACCGGCGATCCCGGAGCGTATCCCGAAAGGCGCCGCCTGCCTGCCCGCCACACCGCCTCCTGGAAGGTTCCCAGGGGGCAGAGAACGGAGCAGTAGGCCCTCCCGGCGACCATGGCGCCCAGGGCAAGGGCTGCCGCTCCCCCCCACCACCGGAGAATGGACGGAACGGCCTGAAGAGCGGGAAGAAGGGGCTTGTCCGCCCTCCCCGCCCGGAACAGAAACCAGGCGAGAAACAGCGCCGCCACGGTGAGGGCAAGCAGAAAGCGCCCCTTCCCCATCCACGGTCTCTTCCGGGGAAGGGGCCTGTCAGAGGGCAATCCGCTCCACCCCCAGGGATTCCAGGTCCATGGTCCCTATCCCCATCTCCGCGGCATTCCGGATGTAGGCCACGTTCTTGGGATCGGCGCCGAAGATCCTCGCCGCCGCCGCATCCCCGGCCACGATGTCCGTGGACAGGATCTGGGCCTTCAGCACGGTGACATCTCCCTCCGACGTCCCCCTTGGGCCGTGGCGGGTCATCATCCGGTAGGCGTCGATGACCGTCAGGGCCGGCCGCCTGAACAGGCTGACATCGGCGATGCACTGGTGCAGCCCCTTCGAGTGGAATTCGCCCCGGTTCCAGACCGTGCCCATGAGATTCTTCATGCCCATGGTGATACCCGCCCCTCCATGATGCTTCAGCACGGGGACGTTGATGAACACGTCGCACTCCAGGAGCAGCTCGTGGACGGCGGTTTCCTTCAGCACCCTTCCGCCGGGGAGGGGCACTTTCTGGAAATATCCGGACGTGTCCGCCGGAGCGGCCACTCCGCCCCCTCGCTTCACCGCCTCCTCCACGCCGCTGTTCCGGTAGCTGTTCCGCCACAGGTCGCAGGTGTGGTCGAAGGCGTACACTTTCGATGCGCCGGCCTCGAGGCAGCGGCGGACGATCCTCTCCACCAGCTCCGGGTTGGTGTTCCCTCCCCGTTCGGGGGGAACGTCCCATGACATGTTCGGCTTGATCACCACGGTCTGGCCTTTTTTCACAAACCGCCCCATTCCGCCGAGGGCCGCCACCCCCCGGTCGAACATCTCTCCCGGCTCTCCTCCCCTTACCGCGGCGAGCCCCGGCAGACCCTCCCGGGCGCCGAAGGCTCTCCGGACGCCCCCCGGAAGCAGCAGGGCCGCCCCTCCGAGGCCGAGAGCCGCCGTTCTCTTCAGAAATTCTCTCCTGTCCATGACGGAACCACCTCCGTTTCTCAGAGAGAGGGTATCATAATTTCATTTTTCTCAACATCCGCCATATTCCCTGAACAGCGAAAAAGGGGGCGGAGAATTCCTCCGCCCCCGGTGAACGCCTCGCTGACTTCCGGCCGCAGGCCCCCCTAGGGCGTCCGCGTCTCGGCCAGCATTTCCTCGAGCAGCCTGCGGACCTCCTCGGCTTCGGCGTCGTACTTTGCCATCATTTCTTTCCGCTTCTTCTCCGGAATTTTCGCGGCTGCGGGATCGTCCTGAAGGTATTTTTTCTTCTTCTCCAGGATCCGCAGAAGCTCTTCCCTGTCCCGAAGAAGCTTCTGCCATTCCAGGTAGCTTTCCTGGTCTTCGTTTTCCTTGACAAAAGCCCTGCTCACAGTCATTTCCCCCCTCTCCGACGGAGAACGGCGAAATAATACACAAGGCCACGGAGTTCTCCGGGGCCCTGTTCGCTCTCCATATTTCGACAGAAAAAACTGCGTAATTTAAACATATTATCCCCCATCCCCCCTTTTTTTGCAACCGCGCCTGTCCCGCTTCAATTCCGTGGTGGACGCAGAAAAAAACACTCTATTTGACACTGCAGATTTTTTCATTTATTATTCATGAAGGAAAAACTTCTTATCTGTCAATTTCGCGGCGCATTTCCTTCAAAAAGGAGGTCCCATGCTGAAAGAACGGATTGCTCTCCGGCTCAAAGAAATGACTCCCGGGCAGGCGGCGGTGGCACGATTCCTTCTTGACCATCGGAAAGAAGCCGCGTTCCTCACGGCGTCCCAGCTCGGAGAGCGGGTCGGGGTAAGCGAAACCACGGTCATCCGCCTCTCCCACCTCCTCGGCTATTCAGGCTATCTGCAGCTCCGTTCCGAAATGACCACCAGTCTTATCGACCACCTCTCCACCCTGGAACGGATCAAGGACTACGGCACCTCCACCGAAAATGACCTCTACGA
>VSSQ01001232.1_pt1 | contig 10466 bp, 8 predicted proteins | sample 4763081 | NCBI WGS metagenome assembly VSSQ01 (sample SAMN12137344, study PRJNA551015) | bioreactor metagenome | isolation source: SDC9 anaerobic chlorinated ethene degrading culture | place: USA: Knoxville, Tennesee | collected 2015-01-01
CAATGGGATCCGAAGAACCAGCGACCGGAACTCTGGAATATCTTCAACGGTAAAAAACAACCGGGTGAGCATTTCCGGATATTTCCCATCAGTAACTGGACGGAAATGGACATCTGGCAATACATCCTGCAGGAAAACATCCCGCTGCCTTCGTTGTACTACACCCATGAACGGGAGGTTTTTGAACGCGACGGCATCATCTATGCAGCTTTACCGGCCATGCCCCGCCGTCCGGAAGAAACCCCTGTGGTGGAAAGGGTTCGCTGCCGTACCATTGGCGACATTACCTGTACCGGTCTCACCCGCTCCAATGCGAATTCATTAGAAGACATCATCGCCGAGATTGCCGGTTCGCGTATCACCGAAAGGGGTGGCCGCGCCGACGATAAACGTTCCGAAGCCGCGATGGAAGACCGTAAAAAAGCGGGGTATTTTTAATTCATGTCACCAGACGCCAGACACCGGACATCAGACTGGAGACTGGAGATCGGAGACCGGAGTCTGGTGTCTGGAGTCTAAAACAAAAAAAGATGAACAATACAAACGGATATTTAAACATGGAACTCCTGCGTTTCACAACGGCAGGGAGTGTGGATGACGGCAAAAGCACCCTGATTGGGCGACTTTTGTACGATAGTAAATCAATTTTCGAGGACCAGTTGCAGGCAGTGAAAGATGCCAGTGAACGGCTGGGTGGCGATGAAGTGAATTTAGCGTTATTGACCGACGGCCTCCGTGCCGAACGGGAACAGGGCATCACGATTGATGTGGCTTACCGCTATTTCGCGACACCCAAGCGCAAGTTCATCATTGCCGATACGCCGGGGCATATCGAATATACCCGCAACATGGTGACAGGCGCCTCGACGGCCGATGTGGCCATCATCCTGATTGATGCGCGTAACGGCATCGTGGAGCAAAGTAAGCGCCATGCCTACATTGCTTCGCTGTTGCAGATACCGCATGTCATCATCGCCATCAACAAGATGGATTTGGTTGATTTCTCGGAAGAGGTATACAATAACATCCGGAGGGAGTTTGAAGACATCTCGAAGATACTGAAACTCAAAACAACTTACTTCATCCCGATTTCAGCCAAAGATGGTGACAACGTGGTGGAGCAATCCGACAAAACACGCTGGTACAATGGAATTCCATTGCTTCAATTGCTCGAAAGCATTCCGGTACACAAAAACGAAAGTGAACTGCCGGCAAGGTTCCCGGTGCAATACATCATCAGGCCGCACCGCAAGGACTTCCACGATTACCGTGGCTACGCCGGAAGAGTAGCCGGTGGCAGTTTTAAAGTCGGCGACCACATCACGGTGCTACCTTCGCGTACACAATCGGTCATTACGGCCATCGACGAAGCGGACAAATTAATCAACGAAGCATTTACGCCTCAATCGGTCACCTTGCGCTTAGCTGATAATATCGACATCAGTCGCGGTGACATGATTTTCAAGACCGATGATCAACATCCGACCCTCAGCGCGCAAATCACCCTGATGGTTTGCTGGCTGAACCACAAAGCATTGAAACCGGGAGGCCGGTATCTGGTCCGCCATACTTCCGATGAAACATTGGCTTTGATTCAGCAAATACACTATAAAGTCAACATCAACACATTAGAAAACAATCCGATTGACAAAACGGTGAACATGAACGACATCGCCCTCATCAAAATAAAGACCCTCAAGCCCCTGAAGTTCGACAGTTATGCCGACAACCGCATCACGGGAAGCCTGGTGCTGATTGATGAAAACACCTTTGAAACCGTAGGTGCAGGCATGATTGTACACGACCTCGAAGATGAAACCTTTACTATCTAAGGTAATGTATAGTATGTAAATAAACCATATAAGTCATATAAGATCATATTAGCTAATCACATGAACCCCGAGCAAACCATTGCACAATTTAACCAACAATTCGCGGGCAAATCCCCGGAATTTGTGCTGACCTATTTCCTGCATGCCTACAGTGGCCGGATAGCTTTGTCGTCGAGCCTGAGCATCGAAGACCAGATGCTCACCGACCTGATTGTCGGGATTGCACCGGCTACCCGGATATTCACGCTGGATACCGGTCGCCTGTTTCCGGAGACTTACAGCCTGATTGAAAGAACCAGGATGAAATACCCCATCACCCTCGAAGTATTCTTTCCGGATGCTGCCGAAGTGGAAAGCATGGTTCGGGAAAATGGCATCAACCTGTTTTATGAAAGTGCTGAACTACGCAAAAAATGTTGTCAGGTAAGAAAAATTCAACCCCTGAAGCGGGCCTTTCAGGGGCTGGAAGTCTGGATATGCGGGTTACGGCGCGAACAATCCGTCACCCGGCAGGACATGCAACTAATTGAATGGGATGCATCAAACGGACTCATCAAATTGAATCCGCTGATTGATTATACCGAAGCACAGGTTTGGGAGTACATCAAAAAGAACCAGGTTCCTTACAATAAGCTGCACGACCGTGGCTTCCCGAGCATTGGCTGTCAACCCTGTACCCGCGCTGTTGAACCCGGTGAAGATGTCCGTGCCGGCAGGTGGTGGTGGGAAAACCCGGAGCAAAAGGAATGTGGACTACACAAAAGGTAGCGTACTGTTTCCGCTAAAGGGGTAAAGTAAAATAAAATTTCGAACCTTTACCTTCTTCACTTTGCATCCCTATTTTACCCCCCATTTTTTCGATGTAGGCTTTCGAAATTGCCAGTCCGAGCCCGGCGCCCTGTCGCGCCATTTTATCTTCCGGATCAGCCTGTATAAAACGTTCAAAAATAGCGGCTTGCTTATCATCGGGAATACCGATGCCAGTATCTTTTATGTAGCAGAATAATTGATTGCCTTCCACATGGCATCCCAATTCAATAAAACCAACCTGGGTGAATTTAACCGCGTTTTTCAACAGATTAATCAAAACTGACAAGAGTTTATCCCGGTCAGTCTTTACAATTAGTTCTTCCTGAATGGTAATGCCGGTTTTAAAATGCAATCCTTTTTCATCCATTTCCGGCTTGAAGAAAGTATACACATAATCCAGCATTTCACTAATTCTGACCTGCTCTTTGTGCACATGAATCACACCGGTTTCGATTTTTGAAATCTCGATGATGTCATTAATCAGGTTAAGCATGCGCACCCCCGACTTCTCGATAATCTGTATATATTGCTGTTGCTTCTCAGGAGGTAAATCCTGATTTTTCAACAAATCGGCAAAACCAAGAATACCATTCATCGGCGTTCGGATTTCATGGCTCATATTGGCTAAAAAGGCAGATTTAAGCCGGTCACTGACTTCAGCTTTTTCTTTCGCTTTTTTCAGTTTGAGGTTTACCTGCTTATATTCTTCATTTTTATTTTCCAACGCTTTTTCATATTGAATCCTTTCCGTGACATCCACACCTATACTTGCGATAGCTTCTACTTCACCTTTTTCCGACAAGAAAACAGTATTATACCAGGATATATAAAATAACTCACCGGATTTTGTTTCAATTGGATTATAGAAATTATTATCAATTTTTTTATTCACTATACTTTCACAGAAAACCTGGTAAACGTGCAGTTTAAATTCTTCAGGAAGAAATTTGAGAAACCAGTTCTGATTGATAATCTCTTCTTTGCTATAGCCGGTAATTTGTGACAAATAATTATTGCAATACTTCACATGTCCATCTACATCCAGCAATAATGAAACGATATTACCACTTTCCAACACCTTGAGAAATCTCTTTTGCAACTCCTCCAACTTCACCATTGCCTTACTATTCCGGGCATTAAAGTACTGCCTCAACATCAGAAACCCAATCAACACAGTGGCTGGAGTATACAAAAACACCAAAGGCAATGCAATGGTTTTAAGTGTAAAAATCATTTTATCAGGTGGCAATAAAAGTACACACAAAGCCATGACTAAGTGTACCACCAATCCCAATGCAAACAGTTCCCGTAGATATTTACCAGTTCTCCAGGCAGGACGGAAATATCGCCACAACAACCCGATTGTTCCGGAAGTAATAATCGTAGCAACTCCCATCCACATACCATCCCCTCCCATCACGAAACGCACGGTCCCGGTTACGAGCATGGTGATTACAGTTGGCACAAAACCAAAAAACAAACCTGAAATGGAAATCATCACCGTGCGGGTATCGAAAACCAATCCCGGTCCCAGTATCCAGGGAGTGAAGATCAGGATAAGGCCAATGCCGCTTAACACGAATCCTACTAAAATTTTAGCAGCCAAGCTCTTCGATTCTTCGTTTTTTACCCAGAAGTTTTCATACAGCATGGTAAAAGCCAGTAAAATGGCTATGTTTTGCAGTAGACCGATGATGATGGAGTTTTCCATTAGTGACAAATTCATTATTAGTTATCAAAGGATACAAATATATAAACATTCTACAATTTTTTTCTATCTTTGCCCACCTTATTTAACATCAAAAAAAATTGCAATTCATTTCATGCCGTCAAACTTACCCAATATTCTGATTGTAGATGACAATACGTCCCATCTTCTTTATCTGGAAATTATTCTATTTGACATTAAAGCCAATATCTACAAAGCAGAATCCGGTCCGCAGGCCCTGTAAATAATTAAAGACATTGAAATATCCATGGCTATCCTGGATGTTCACATGCCCATTATGAACGGTTTCGAACTCGCGCTGGAACTTAATGCTAAAAAAACGGATAACAAAATCCCGATTATCTTCTTAACCTCAGACAGTCCTGCCATAGAGAAATTGTTACAGGGCTACGAATCAGGGGCAGTTGATTATATCATAAAATCGCTGAATAAAAACCTCTCTTCACTTAACAATACTTTCCGTTTACAGCAAAAAAGCTCCGAAGATTTTCTGAAAGACCAGGAAGCTTGCGCGTCAGAATCAAAAAAATACCGGGAGCAAATGAAAAAACTGAACGAAAACCTGACTGCGCTGAATCAGGTTTATAGTAATATGTTGTCGGCTATGGATGGTAGGAAGAATTAACAAATACACCATAGAAAAAACAATAATTAATTGTAATCAAGCCTCAGTCAGTTAATAAATTCAAAAAAAATCACATGTAAATATATTTTTTATATCTTTGTCAAACATTTTTACATGCTCTTTTGTTAGAAAGATATTGAAAGTGAACTGAATGAAAAAGATTTACGCCACAATACTACTATTAGTAATGATGTTTATTGCAATACAACCTGTTATTGCAGTACACTTTTGTAGTGGAAAACTCTATTCATTCAATCTGATTGACAACGCTGATGCATGTTGCGATAACGCATCCCATGCTGCCGAAAAACAATCGTGCTGTGCAACAACAGGACACGAAATACATGCCAAAGTCAATAACTGTGATGCCATTGACGGATCTACTTGTTGTGACACGCATACAATTCAGGTTCAGACGGATGAGTTTCAAAGCGAGCTAAACCAGATCAGTTTTAGTCAAATCGTACGCGCTTTTGACATTCCCTGGTTAACGCTCGAAAACTTATTCAAACAGTATGACCCTGAAAGTAAAGCTCCTTTGCTGTCAGAGGCCTTCCCCCCGGACGGACTTTTCCTGAGAGACGTGAGTATCAACACTTTCGTCTGCATTTACCGTATTTGATTATTTGATGGTCAATAATCAACCACATTGATTATTGATTGAACATTTTCAGCCATTTATAAATTTAAATCCATTTTAAATTTGTAAGTGCCCTGATTTTATCTATATGCTAAAAACATGTTCACCAATCAAATAAACTCAATATGCTAAATAAAATTATCAGATATTTTCTTGATAACAAAGTTATCACTATTTTAAAAAGAATGAAAAGATTTACTGCCATATTATTGCTTCTCTTTATGTTGATGTCCGCCGTGCAACCCGTACTGGCGATGCATTTTTGTGGAGATAAGCTTTATTCATTCTCCCTGCTGCAAGGCACCGGAAATTCCGGAGTATGCTGCGAGAATAATGCCGCTAAGGAAAACAAAGACCCCTTACAAGGCCATCTCCCGAAAGGAGAGGCCGATCACCGTGTCACCCTGGATGATACTCATGCATCATGCTGTGATACCCAACTGTTGCAACCCGGTACCGATGATTATCAGACCAAAACCGAACAATCTGTTATACTCATTGGTGTTTTAAATAAGAAACTTAACCAATTATAGCAAACTTATTCAATTAATATATATATTCTATGATCAACAAAATCGTAAAGTATTTTCTTGACAACCGGTTTATTACCATCCTGTTACTTATAACTATTATCGTATGGGGAATATCGGTTGCACCTTTTAACTGGGGCAGTATGCTGCCAAAGGATCCGGTTCCTGTAGATGCAATCCCCGATCTCAGTGACAATCAACAGATTGTTGCGACAGAATGGATGGGACGTTCTCCCAAAGATATACAAGAGCAGATTACCTACCCGCTGACTACTTCATTACTGGGTGTCCCCGGGGTTAAAACCATCCGAAGCACATCCATGTTTGGGATGTCTTTTATCTACATCATCTTCGAAGAAAATATTGAATTTTACTGGAGTCGCTCGCGCATTCTGGAAAAACTGAACTCATTGCCTCCCGGAACATTGCCTCAGGGCGTACAACCGAGTCTCGGGCCGGACGCAACTGCTTTGGGACAAATCTTCTGGTACACCCTGGAAGGGAGAAACCCTGAAACAGGTAAACCTTCCGGCGGCTGGGATCCGGATGAATTGAGGACAGTGCAGGATTTCTATATCAGATACTCGTTAATGTCGGCAGAAGGAGTGGCTGAGGTGGCTTCGGTGGGTGGTTTCGTGAAAGAGTACCAGGTAGATGTAAATCCCAATTCTCTGCGCGCATACAACCTCACTATTATGGATGTAATGAACGCCATACAGAAGAGCAATCTCGATATCGGTGCCGAAACTGTTGAAATCAATAAAGCGGAATACCTTGTTCGCGGACTTGGTTACATAAAAAAAGTATCCGACCTGGAAGAAGCAGTGGTTACCGTAAGAGATGGTATTCCGGTAAAAATTAAAGATTTGGCATTCGTGACCCTTGGTCCGGCAACCCGGCGGGGTGGCCTCGACAAGGAAGGAGTAGAAGCCGTGGGTGGCGTAGTGGTGGCACGCCATGGTTCCAACCCGCTTCAGGTTATCGACAACGTGAAGGAGAAGATCAAAGAGATGGATGCAGGATTGCCGCAAAAGACGCTTGCGGACGGATCTGTTTCTAAAGTGACGGTTGTTCCTTTTTACGACAGAACTGCACTGATTCACGAAACGATAGGTACCCTGGAGACTTCGCTTACACATGAAACGCTTATCGCCATCATTGTTGTAATTGTTTTGGTTTTAAACCTCAGGGCTTCGGTTGTTATTTCCAGCATTTTACCTGTGGGAGTACTGGCCACTTTTATCATAATGAAATATGCGGGAATACAAGCCAACATAGTAGCACTATCGGGTATTGCAATCGCAATCGGAATCATGGTTGATGTGGGAGTGGTATTTGTCGAGAATACGCTCAGACACATGGACATGGAAGAGAATAAGGGCATTAGAAAGGGTAAACCATTTGCAAATTTAATTTACAATAGTGTAAAAGAAGTGTCCGGAGCAGTTCTTACCGGACAACTTACCACTATCGTAAGTTTTATTCCGGTTTTCATGCTGGAAGCACAAGAAGGAAAACTTTTTGTTCCTTTGGCATTCACCAAGACATTCGCACTCGTTAGTGCATACATGCTCGGTATCATGGTGATACCTACATTGATGTATTATTTCTTCTCGATAAGGATTACATCAAAACAGGTTCGAAAAATATCAAATATCATATTGATTGCAGCGAGTATCGCACTCGCCATAATTACAGGGTACTATCTATTATTCTCACTGGCGTTATTAGGCCTGAATAACCTTTTCTCGTATAAGTGGAAGAACTCAAAAATACCCACTTATATCAATTTAGGAATTGTATTGTTTGCGGTAGCATATCTTCTTGCAATGGACTGGCTGCCCATGGGCACTCAGGCCGGAACACCACGGAATTTTCTCTTTGTTATTTTAATAATTGCTGTTATCCTGGGAGCACTGTGGTCGATGGTAATCTATTATGAACCAATACTCCGGTGGAGCCTTGCAAACAGATGGAAATTTATGACCATTCCCATCTTGACAATTCTGTTCGGCATTGTTATCTGGCAAGGATTTGACAAAACATTTGGCCTTGTGGCAAATGGTTTCGAAACTGTTGGATGGAAATCATTCCGACAGACAGGATTGTGGCAAACTGCAAGCAACCGGTTTCCAGGAGTCGGTCAGGAGTTTATGCCCACTTTGAACGAAGGTTCTTTTCTACTCATGCCCACGAGTATGCCTCATACCGGGATAGAACAGAATATGGATTACATTGAAATACTGGATAAAAGGATCAGTAATATTCCGGAGGTGGAAATGGCCGTCGGTAAATGGGGACGTGTCAATTCGGCTCTCGACCCGGCACCGACTCAAATGTTTGAAAATACAATCACCTACCGCCCGGAATATATTCTGGATCAGGACGGCAACCGAAAACGTTTCAAAGTAAACAGGCAAGGTGAATTTATTCTGACCAACAACAGTACATATAATCCGGAAGGGGGTTTCCGATTGATACCTGAAGATAGTCTCGTTCACGACAGACGTGGTAAATACTTCAGACAATGGCGCCCAGAAATAAAGAATGAAGACGATATATGGCAGGAGATCATCAATGTATCGCATTTACCCGGACTTACATCAGCACCCAAATTAATGCCCATAGCTGCAAGGACAGTGATGCTTTCTACCGGCATGCGCGCTCCGATGGGAGTAAAAGTATCCGGACCCGACCTGGAGTCGATAGAACAAGGTGGTAAGGCAATTGAAACTGCTTTGAAAGATGTTCCTTCAGTGCTTCCATCCACCGTGTTTTACGATCGGGCGGTGGGAGCTCCCTACATCGAAATCAGCTTAAACCGGCAAGAGATGGCCCGCTACGGTATTACTGTAGCCGACCTGCAAGAGATCATCAGTGCAGCTGTTGGCGGAATGTCCCTGACCACCACAGTGGAAGATCGCGAACGTTTTCCGGTACGACTGCGTTATCCGCGTGAGTTAAGAGAGAATCCGGATGAATTGGCACGTCTCATCGTGCCTACTGCCACGGGGGCGCAGATTCCATTGGGCGATGTAACAGACATAACCTATAAACGGGGAGCGCAGATGATTCAAAGTGAGAATACCTTCCTGATTGGATATGTTATCTTCGATAAGGTAGAAGGCAAAGCGGAAGTAGATGTGGTTCATGATGCCCAGAAGGTACTTGATGAAAAAATGAGAAACGGTGAATTACAATTACCAAAAGGAGTTTCCTTTACTTTCGCCGGAAATTATGAACAACAAGCCCGTGCAGCTCAGCGGCTGGCTATTATCATACCCATTAGTCTTCTTGTTATCCTGCTCATTCTATATTTCCAGTTTAAAACAATCACGGCCTCATTAATTCACTTTTCGGGAATATTTGTGGCGTTGGCTGGTGGCTTCATCCTCTTGTGGCTTTACGGTGAACCATGGTTTATGAATTTTGATATCGGAGGAATGAATATCCGTGACATGTTCAACATGCAACCTATTAATCTGAGCATTGCCGTATGGGTTGGATTTATAGCGCTCTTCGGTATTGCTACCGACGATGGAGTACTGATGGGAACCTATATTCATGACGCCTTTCTGGAGAAAGATCCACAGACAAGGGAAGAAGTGAGGGAAACGGTTGTTTATGCCGGTAAAAAAAGAGTACGACCTGCAGTAATGACCACAGCTACTACTTTGATCGCACTTCTTCCGGTGCTCACTTCCACCGGCAAGGGTTCAGAGATCATGGTACCCATGTCAATCCCTACTTTTGGCGGAATGGTCATTCAAATGATGACCATGTTCATCGTGCCCATCCTGCAGTGTTGGTGGAGAGAAGGTGTTATCCGAAAAAAAGAGAAACAACAAGCTAAAATTGCAGATTATGAAACAATATAACGTCAACCTCTTATTCATCATATTGCTGGGTTTTATTATTACACTCCCAGTCAAAGGCCAAACGGCAGATTCACTCGCCCGATACCTTGAGATAGCGGGTAGAAATAATCCCGGGTTGAATGCCGATTTCCTGGCTTACAAAGCATCACTGGAAAAGGTACCACAGGCAGGTGCATGGCCAGATCCCAAACTGGATATCGGCTTTTTTCTTAAACCGATGGACATTGTAGGTGGTCGACAGATAGCTGATTTTACCCTTATGCAGATGTTCCCCTGGTTTGGTACCAAGAAGGCGGCACAAACCGAGGCCACCCACATGGCCAAAATGTCGTATGAACAATTCAGGGAGACAAGAGATAACCTCTACCTGGAGGTATATACCCAGTGGTATGTCCTTACTACACTGGTACAGCAACTGAATA
>VSSQ01000656.1_pt1 | contig 10460 bp, 12 predicted proteins | sample 4763081 | NCBI WGS metagenome assembly VSSQ01 (sample SAMN12137344, study PRJNA551015) | bioreactor metagenome | isolation source: SDC9 anaerobic chlorinated ethene degrading culture | place: USA: Knoxville, Tennesee | collected 2015-01-01
TTGACACGTTTAAAACTTCAGTACAGAGAGGAGCTGGTCTCTTATCCTGATAAGAAAAGAAAAGGAGCGATCGTCCGAAAGACCCTCGGACAGCTGGTTCAGAAGAGGGCTATATCTCCTAAACAGGGAGCATTGTTGTTCAAAATCGTCAATTACTTCAAACCGGTTCATATTTTACAGATAGGGACCAATATGGGGCTGTCCACTCTTTACCTTACCTCTTACGCTTCCGGATTACAGTGCATTGCATTAGAGAGTAATCCGGCTTTTGCATCTGTTGCACGTGAGACCTTTAAACAGGCCCGGAATCCGATTGATTTGAGAGAAGGTGATTATACTGATCTGCTCCCCAAAGCTCTTAAAGATATAGAAGCTTTGGATTTTGTATATTTTAATATGCAGGATGATGATATTTGCTGTTCCTCGTTGTTTAATAAATGTGTGGAGCAGACGAATCAAAATTCGGTCTTTGTTTTTAAAGGGATTAAATCGTCTTCAAAGATGAGAATTGCCTGGAAAGAAATCTGTTCGCATCCGAAAGTTACAGTCACCATGGACCTATATGCTTTGGGAATTGTTTTTTTTAATGACAAGCTGCATAAGCGTAATTATATAACCTACTATTGAAATTAAGATTATGGCAACTAAAAAAAGTTTGATATATACAGGAACAGGCGACAAAGGAACTACCTCTCTGGTGGGTGGCGAACGTGTTTCTAAAACGCATCAGCGACTGGAAAGTTATGGAACAATCGACGAACTGAATTCTTTCATCGGTTTGTTGGTTACTTCTCTGGAGGATCAGCTGGATAAAGATTTTCTATATTTTATTCAGCATAAATTATTTAGTGTTGGATCTTATCTGGCAACCGACCAGCATAGCACTGAGTTAAAAATTGAAAGCCGTATTACTCCGGAAAGCATAGACCGCATCGAAAAAGAAATAGATAGGCTGGATGCCGGAATTCCGGTTATGCGGAACTTTGTCTTACCTGGAGGATGTCGTTCCGCCTCTTTGGCACATGTATGCCGGACTGTTTGCAGGAGGGCCGAAAGGCAGATATACAAATTAACAGAAACAGACCCGGTAGAGGAGCCGGTTTTGATTTTTGTAAACCGTTTATCCGACTATTTGTTCGTTTTAGCACGAAAAGAGTGTATAATTAACGATGGAAAAGAAATAATTTGGGATTATACTTGCATCTAAGAAATATAGTTCTATTTTTGCGGGAAATTGAAAATTAGAACTAACTTTTTGGTAACTATTAATACTTTATAACTATGTATTGGACATTGGAATTAGCTTCAAAACTAGAAGACGCACCCTGGCCTGCAACAAAGGACGAGTTGATTGATTATGCACAGCGTTCTGGTGCGCCGTTGGAAGTGATTGAGAATTTACAGGAAATGGAAGATGAAGGCGAAATCTATGAGTGCATGGAAGATATTTGGCCTGATTATCCAAGTAAGGAGGATTTCTTCTTTAATGAGGAAGAGTATTAATGTTTTTTTAAATACATTGGAGGCAGTAAGGAAATACTTACTGCCTTTTCTGTTTTTTATAGCAGCGTACAATTTATTGCTGTTTTTGCAGTTACAATATCGTACTATGCATAAAGTAAGAATGAGAAGGCTTTTTCTGCAATTAATCATATTGTTGGGTGGAATGAATGTCGCTTATGGACAATACGATGCCCAATTCAGTCAGTATTGGATGGCGATGGGATACTATAATCCCGCTGTTGCCGGTAATACAGACAATATCAATCTATTTGCTTTGCACCGCCAGCAATGGATCGGTATTGAAGGAGCACCCAAATCCTTTTTTGTTTCAGCCGATATGCCGTTAACTTTTGGTAAAACCACCCATGGGGTCGGGGTTGTGGGTTTTACAGAAACAATCGGTCTGTTTCAGAATACCCATGTTTCGGCTCAATATGCATATAAGAAAAAACTATTCGGAGGGATTCTCAGCATAGGTATACAGGCAGGTATGGTTAATCAAAGTTTCGATGGAACAAAGGTGGATATCCCTGAAAGTGAATTTCATACAGGTACGGATGAAGGAATACCCAATACCAAGGTTGAGGCCATGGTTCTTGATTTAAATGCAGGTATATATTACAGCCATAAAGACTTTTATGCAGGAATTGCATCGACACATATTTCTGAACCGGAACTGGCGCTTACTGAAAATGTATACAGCTATATAGGCAGGGCGTATAATTTAACCGGAGGATACAATATTCAACTCAGTAACCCGTTGTATGAATTGCAACCGTCTGTATTCATGAAGACTGATATGCAATCGTTTCAGACTGATATTACGGCCCGGTTAGTTTATAATAAAATGTTTAATGGCGGACTATCCTGGCGGGTGAATGAATCGGTGGTCCTTTCAATTGGGGCCCTTATCGGTGGATTTCAGGTGGGGTATGCTTATGATTTCCCGACATCTGCCATATTGAAGGGAAGTACCGGCAGCCATGAATTGATGATCCGGTATAAGTTGAAGCTGACAAAGACAAAAACAGGGAAAAATAAACACAAAAGTGTACGTATATTATAAGTATATGAAGAAGGTATTATCAATACTTGGGGCAGCAGCCTTAATTACCTCTTGCGGTAGTCCGTTAAGTGGAGGTGGAGGTGAGCTTACAGGAGCCAGAACGGCATCCTTCAATGAGCCGGCACCGTTTGGAATGATTCTTATTAAACGAGGTTCATTCGAGATGGGACCTTCGGATAAGGATTCGTTATGGGGTACAGATCCGGAAACCAAAGGAGTATCTTTTGATGCATTCTGGATGGACGAGACAGAAGTCACCAACGCTAAATATCGTCAGTTCCTTTATTACGTACGCGATTCGATCATTCGTGAACGTCTTGCCGATCCTGCATACGGAGGCAACGAACTTTTTAAGATTACGGAAGACCGCTATGGCGAACCTGTAACACCTCATCTGGACTGGAGTAGACCCATACCCTGGAAGCGTGCAACTGAAGACGAGCAGCGCGCTATTGAGAGTGTATACTATATTCATCCCATCACCGGAGAAAAAAGACTGGATGAGAAGCAGATGAATTATCGATATGAGTGGTATGATCATACTGCCGCCGCATTAAGGAAGAATAACCTGGATCCGGCAGCCCGTCAACGTAATACAGATATAAAGGTAGATCCCAATGAGGTTGTCATGATCTCCAAGGATACGGCTTATATCAACGATGATGGAGTTATTGTTAATGAAACCATTACAAGACCGCTTAGCGGTTATCACGACTTTCTTCATACGAGGATCGTTAATATTTATCCGGATGAAACTTGTTGGGTAAATGATTTCAACAATGCCTATAATGAACCATACATGAGGATGTATTTTACGCATGCCGGTTACAATGACTATCCGGTTGTGGGAGTTTCATGGGAACAAGCCACCGCATTTTGTGTATGGAGAACCAACTATTTTAAAGAATCTGCCAATTTACCTGCCGGTTACACAATAGAACCTTTCAGATTGCCTACCGAAGGCGAATGGGAGTATGCAGCGCGTGCCGGTAAAAATGAAAATAAATACCCCTGGGCTACCAACGATTTGCAAAGCAGCAAAGGATGTTTCCTGGGGAACTTTAAGCCGGGTAATGGGAATTATACCGAAGACGGACATCTGATCACGTCGAAAGTTGGTTCGTATTCTCCCAATGAATTCGGCTTATATGATATGGCTGGTAATGTGGCCGAGTGGACTTCCACCACCTATTCTGAATCGGGGCCGAACCAGATGAATGATATGAATCCTGATTTGCGCTATAATGCAGCGAAGGAAGATCCTTACGCCATGAAGAAAAAGGTGGTGCGCGGCGGCTCCTGGAAGGATGTATCCCAGTTTATACGCTCGGATATGCGTTCCATGGAATACCAGAATGAAACGCGTTCGTATATCGGATTCAGATGCGTACGAACGCAGATTGGATTTTCAAAGGGTAAAAAATAGGAAATGATATATAATATAATACTTCGGAACGATGGGAAAGTATAAGAAATATAAAAATAGAATTGAGATGTTTCTTTCCAGTGATATGGGTAAGAGACTGTTGAATTTCTGTTATAGTTGGGGAGCCTCGATTGTAGTATTGGGAGCTTTATTTAAATTGCTTCACCTCCCTTTTGGTAATGAAATGTTGTTTGTGGGTATGATGACGGAATTTTTTGTATTCTTCATCTCCGGGTTTGAACATCCCGGAAAGGATTATCATTGGGAAGAGGTATTCCCTGTACTGAAATCCAAGAATCCCATGGATCGTCCGGAGTTTGCCAATCAGAAAGTTTCGGGTATCATGCATTCGGCAGCGAATGAAGAGGATGATTCCAATGCAAATATGTTGATTAGCCCAATGGCCGTTAAGCAATCGGCAGGATTAAGCGGAGCTTTGGATCTTTCGGAAGAAGATACACGGAATCTTTCGGATAGCATTAAGAAGCTGAGCGGTGCTGCAGAACAGATCTCCAAAATGGCTGAGCTTACAGATGCAACGCAACAGTACCTGGATCAACTGGCTGGGATGGCCGACCAGATGAAGCGTTTCAGTCAGACTACAAACAGCCTTACGGAAGTATCGGATACGTTGCTAAGCTCCTATAAAAGTATTACGGACCATTCGGATGGAATCAACCAGAATTCAAGGGGATATGTACATCAGATGGAGGCGCTTAACCGGAATATCTCAGGGCTCAACACCATCTATGAAATTCAGCTTAAGAGCATCAGCTCACAAATTGACACCATCGAACGTATTAACGGCGGTTTGAGTCGTATAAAAGATTTATACGAAGGATCTGTGGTAGATAGTTCTGTCTTCCGGGCGGAAAACGAGCGTATGGCACAACAGCTTGCTCAGCTCAATACTGTGTACAGCCGTTTGTTGCAGGCGATGACAGTCAACATGCCCGGAGCCGGGATGTTTCAGTCACAACCTCAGGGAGGACAAGGTTACAATCCACCCTCGGCATCCACCTACCAACCCCAGGGAGCTGCTTCTTATGGTTCAAATCCCGGACAACCCGGAAGATAATAATTAAACTGCAATCAGAATATGCCACAATTATCAAATAATCCCAATTCGCCCAGACAGAAGATGATCAATCTGATGTATCTGGTGTTCATTGCCATGATGGCACTTAATGTGTCGTCCGAGGTTTTGGATGGTTTCGAATTGGTGGAAGGCAGTTTACGAACTACGATCGACAACTCATCCAAACGAAATCAGATTGTATCGGGCGAGTTGGACACCTACTATCAGACTAACCCGACCAAGGTGAAAGAATGGTATGAGAAGGGACAGCAGGTGAAAAAGTCGAGCGATTCATTATACAACTACCTTCAGGAACTTAAGGTACGTATTGTAAAGGAGGCGGACGGGAAAGACGGGAATGTAAATAATATCGTTCGTAAGGATGATATTGAAGCTTCCTCACAAATCATGTTGTCTCCGGTTACAGGCGAAGGTAAAAAGCTGAAACGTAGTATAGATAACTATCGGAAATTCTTGGGAGAATTGGTTACGGATCCCGCTAAGACAAAGGTTCTTGAAGCGAGCCTGAATACAGAGTCGGTGAGAAGCGGACTCACAACCCGTTCCTGGCAGGAGTCCTTGTTTGAAAATATGCCTGTTGCTGCGGCAGTAACCATGCTTACCAAATTACAAAGCGACGTACGCTATGCAGAAGGTGAGGCCTTGAACTATCTTCTCAGCAGTGTGGATGTGGGCGACTATCGTGTAAACCAGATAACGGCACAGGTTATTCCTCAAAGCCAGGTTGTAATGCGTGGCAGTCAGTATGAAGCAAACATTGTTCTTTCTGCAGTCGACTCCACCAAACGGCCCAAGATAGTTGTCAACGGGACCGAGCTGCCCGAAGCCAACAAAGGGATGTTCCGTGTAACAGCTTCTTCATCGGGTACATTCCCTCTGAAGGGCTATATCGAAATGCCCGGCAGCGACGGCTCTGTTATGCGCAGAGACTTTGTGAGTGAATATTTTGTTACGGAGCCTACGGCTACTGTTGCTCCCACTTTGATGAATGTATTATATGCCGGCATAGCCAACCCGATCCGTATAGCCGTTCCCGGCATAGCCAGTTCTCAGGTTACGGCAACGATGACTAACGGTACGCTGACCAGGCATGGTGAATTATGGGAGGCCCGTCCGTCGCGGGTGGGCATGGAGGCGGTTGTCTCTGTAAATGCCCGGATGGCGGATGGCCGTTCGGTAGAGATGGCAAAAACGTCTTTCAGGGTGAGGGCTTTGCCAGATCCGCTGCCCTATATCGAATATAAAGATGCCAATGGTAACATCCGTAAATTCAAGGGTGGACAGTTTGCCAAAAGGAATCTGGTGGAAGCAGATGGAATCAAAGCGGCAATTGACGATGATTTGTTGAATGTAACCTATTCCGTACTTCGGTTCGAGCTCACTTTTTTTGATTCCATGGGGAATGCCATTCCTGAAGTATCGGACGGAAGTAACTTTTCTCAACGGCAGAAAGATTATATCCGCAGGCTGTCCAAAGGAAAGCGTTTCTATATCACCCGTGTCGTAGCAAAAGGGCCTGATGGTATTGAACGGACCATACCCACCATCGAAGTTATTGTAAATTAATTGATCTTGTATATGAAACATCTGTATTATATAGCAATTCTTGGAGGCTTCCTCTTTACTGTAAATCCGGCATTTGCTCAGGAGGAGGGGCAGTCGCAACAGCAGACTCAACAAAGAAGATCACCCCGGGCCACAACCGGATCCCGGGTGGAGACGCAGGAAAGCAATGTTCCGGAGCTGACGGTAAGAGCACAAAACATGAACGAACATCTTACCCAGGATATCGGGAATGCACGTTGGATGCGTGTAATTTACAGAGAGGTGGATCTAACCAAGGAGCAGAATGCACCGCTTTATTATCCTGTACGTCCCATTAATAAGCAGATGAATTTGTTTACAATCATCTTCCGTCTGTTAGGTGAGAATAAAATATCAGCCTACGAATACCTGGATGGTTACGAGGATTTCAGTCCGTCGCACCAGGTTAATTTCAAGGATTTGCTGGACCGTTTCTATATTCTTTACAAGGAAGAAACTGTTCCCGGCGGTGGCGGAGTAAAGTATGTAATAGACGATAGCGACGTCCCTTCGGAAGAGGTAAAGGCATATTACGTAAAAGAGGCATGGTATTTTGACCAGCATAACTCAGTATTTGATGTTAAGACACTGGCCATTTCGCCGATTCTGTTTAATGCAGGCGATATGGGTGAACAAAGAATGCCGATGTTCTGGCTGCCCTACGAATCCATACGTCCCTATGTATCCACTGTGCCAATCATGACATCCAACATCAATAATGCAAAGACATTTACTATTGATGATTATTTTCGGAAACGGATGTTTGCCGGTGATATCGTGAAGACCGAAAACCTGATGAACCGTAATCTTCAGCAATATTGCCCTACGCCCGATTCGATGAGCCGGGAACAAGCCCGTATTGAGAAAGAGCTTACGATGTTCCGCGAGAGCCTTTGGGTTCCCGAAGATACAGCCACGGTTGCAGCCAGCACAAATAAGGAATCCAAAGGAAGAGTTAAATCCGTACGCGGACAGGCTCCTGCCAAACAAAAAACCGTCAAACAGAAAGCATCCAAACCCGAAAAGTCGGCACCCACAAGAAGCGTACGCCGTACAAGATAGAACGCAGCACGCAAAGTCTGCATATTTATAATTACCTTTGTTGTTGATTCGTTTGTTTAATCAATAGCAGAGGTAATTTTATGTATTGGACGCTCTTCATCACATTTGTCAGAATCGGAGCCTTTACCATCGGAGGAGGATACGCCATGTTGCCATTGATCCAGCGGGAAGTGGTTGATAGGGGATGGATGAGTAAGGAGGAATTTATCGATCTTTTTGCGGTCGCTCAATCCTTACCCGGGGTTTTTGCCGTGAACATATCCATCTTTGTGGGTTATAAATTGAAAAAGCTCACAGGCAGTGTAATCTGTGCATTAGGAACCATCCTGCCATCTTTCCTGATCATATTGGCGATAGCCCTCTTCTTTACACAATTCAGAGAAAATGAATGGGTAGAGAAGGCATTTAAAGGCTTACGCCCTGCTGTGGTCGCCCTGATTGCCGTTCCCGTAATTACAACAGCCCGTTCCCTCCGTCTGCGGGGCTGGGTGCTGGTCATTCCCGTGGTAGTTGCGCTATCCATATGGTTGCTCAGCTTGTCGCCAGTCTATATCATTATCGTAGCCGCAGCAGGCGGTTTATATTATCGGATGTATTTAAAAAGACATTAGTATGCTGTTTCTACAATTATTTTACACCTATCTTAAAATCGGCCTTTTTGGTTTCGGAGGCGGATATGCGATGCTTTCATTAATTCAGGATGAGGTGGTCGACAAGCATGGGTGGATATCTACCCAGGAATTCACCGATATCGTTGCTATATCACAAATGACGCCTGGTCCCATCGGGATAAACAGTGCCACCTATATTGGCTATACAGCGGTGCAGAATGCAGGATATTCTACGGAGATCAGTATCTTAGGATCCGTAATCGCAACCTTTGCAGTCTGTCTGCCATCCTTTATTCTGGTGCTTATCATCTCCTATTATTTTGCCCGGTTCAAAAACAATAAATATGTGGAGGCCGCTTTCACAGGCTTACGTCCGGCTACGGTCGGCCTGATTGCTGCAGCCGCCCTGTTATTGGTGAATGCAGAAAATTTCATCGATGCTAAAAGTGTGCTGATATTTATCGGCTCCTTTATCCTTACCTGGAAATACAAGATGCATCCCATACTGATGATCTTTATTGCCGGAATTGCCGGAATCATTCTCTACTGGTAGAGTCAGGTTACTGGTATGTAACCTTGTACCAATCCATTCCCTTGTACCACTCGTTGAGCTGTTCCAGTCCCGCTTGCGGAACATAGATGCTCAACCCCGAAAAGCGATTGATATAGATAGACCCTTTGGCATAGGTAGCCATGGGGGTTGTCTGCTTGTATATAACCACTTCGTCCAACACCTTTTTAAAGTTTGTATATTGGGGTTCCGTAGCCAGTCTGCCAATAAAATCATCCAGGTCGTATAAGGCATGGTAGGTGTTTCCCAGATACTCCAGCTGTTGCAGTTCATTGACAGGCAGCGAAGCGATTGTCTGCTCCTTTCCTTTTACAATCTCGCTGCATACGGCGGCCAACTCATCCAATTTGGAAGTGTTAATCAACGACACCGATGCCGAGCGGTTCAGTCCGGTCAGCTTATCATAGTATGTGTAAAATTTTTCACCTATTTGCTGCAGACCGGCTTTCTGCGTGAAGAAATCAGCCATAATCAGCTTGTAAGGAAACCCTTCGGCCAGTACCTCGGTTGGAGAAGCCAGAATATAGTCCGCTTTGCTGCGGAGTGCATACACCACTTCTGTGCTCGCCATATAGCAGGCATCAAACAGAATAAAGTCAAATACATGATCGGGAATAGCCTCGGCAAGCTCATCAATCTCCATCCAACTGGTCTCATCCTGTCCAAAAGACCGGAGCATCGGCTGTACATTGTAAGGCAGCCAGGCAGTGCCGTGACTCCATAAAACCAGGCCGTAACTTTCGGCCGGAAACTCAGATACAACCGATTCGAACACCCCGCGCATAACAATGGGGTCGGCCGAATTCTGCTCGGGATAATCCTTTATAGCCAGCTTCTGTATCGTACCGTCGCTCTTGGCCTTGATCTGAAGAAGCTGCGGAGCCGCATCGGAAGCATCCAGATAGACCAGCAGATTCCCGCCATTGAGTGCGGCTGCAGAGCTCCCCTTTACGATAGATTCCAGATTCTTGTAAGAGAATGAACTCAGGGAATTATCCGCTGCCATGTAAATAAGCACGGTACGTACGGGAGTCGGACTAGGTTCATCGTTGGAGCATCCCCATAAAAAAGGCATGCAGCATAACAATCCGATAAGAATACGCCGAATGTTATTCATCTTATAGCTTCACTTTTTTTGATTTTCCTTTTTTGCTCTCATTATGGAAACGATCCACAGCAGTTACTACATACTTGTATTTATCATTTCCCTTTTCATAAGGTAACAAATAAAAAGTCTTGTTTGTTATGGTTACGATGTTGGCCGGGTTCGTGATGTCTGCTTTTTCACCCGCCTTAAAACAATACACAACGAAGTAACGGGCTAACTCCGGATTTGTATCACTTTGTTCGGCTTTCCAGTGTAACAGATACCCCTCCTTTGTCCATTCGGCTTTAAGGCCGGAAACCTCTTTGGGTAGCCGGTCGTGCAAATGCGTATAAGCCGGAATCAAAGCCGGATAGCGGTGATATTGTTCTTGCAGCTGGTTGGCCACACCACCGGTATTCCATAAAATTTCATTTGCCGGCCAGAAACAGTT
>VSSQ01001234.1_pt1 | contig 10438 bp, 5 predicted proteins | sample 4763081 | NCBI WGS metagenome assembly VSSQ01 (sample SAMN12137344, study PRJNA551015) | bioreactor metagenome | isolation source: SDC9 anaerobic chlorinated ethene degrading culture | place: USA: Knoxville, Tennesee | collected 2015-01-01
AACGCTCTCGGGCAGGTAGTCCTCGAAGGCTTTGCGCAACACCCATTTTTCCATCTTGCCCTTTCCGGCCATCTTGTCTGTCGGGTTGAGGCGCATGGCCACATCCATGAATTCTTTGTCGAGGAAAGGTACGCGTCCTTCTACACCCCAGGCTGCCAGCGATTTGTTGGCGCGGAGGCAGTCGTACTGATGCAACTTGCCCAGTTTGCGTACGGTTTCCTTGTGGAACTCTTCGGCATTGGGCGCTTTGTGGAAATAGAGGTAACCGCCGAAAATTTCATCGGCTCCTTCGCCGGAAAGTACCATTTTCACGCCCATCGATTTGATGACGCGGGCGAGGAGGTACATAGGGGTACTGGCACGGATGGTGGTTACATCGTAGGTCTCGATGTGGTAAATCACGTCGCGGATGGCATCCAATCCTTCCTGCACGGTGAAGTTGATTTCGTGGTGCACGGTGCCGATGTGTTCTGCTACGACACGGGCAGCGGCTAAGTCGGGCGAACCGACCAATCCCACGGCGAACGAGTGGAGTTGAGGCCACCAGGCTTCTTCTGTATTCCCCGATTCGATGCGGCGGGGTGCAAATTTCTTGGCCACAGCTGAAATGATGGAGGAGTCCAATCCGCCGGATAACAATACGCCATAAGGCACGTCGGCCATGAGCTGACGTTCTACTGCATCTTCCAGCGACTTGCGCAGGAGGGCGATGTCGGTTTCGTTGTCTTTCACGTTTTCAAAGTCCATCCAGTCGCGCTCGTACCATTTAACCGGTGCGCCATCTTCGCTGTAATAATACTGCCCGGGCAGGAATTCCTCAATTTTAGCGCAATGTCCTTCGAGGGCTTTCAGTTCGGAAGCCACATAATAGCCACCTGCTTCATCCCATCCCTGATAGAGGGGAATGATGCCGATATGGTCGCGACCAATCAGAAAGACGTTTTTCTCTACGTCATACAGCGCGAATGCGAAGATGCCGTTCAGATCTTCGAGAAAGTCCTTGCCTTTTTCGCGGTACAAAGCCAGGATGACTTCGCAATCGGATTGGGTCATAAACTCGTATTTCCCTTCGAAATGCTTCCTGATTTCCTGGTGGTTGTATATCTCACCATTCACGGCCAATACCAACTTGCCGTCCTTGCTGTAAAGGGGCTGCTTCCCGGATTTCGGGTCGACAATCGACAGGCGCTCGTGCGCCAGGATGGCCTTATCGTCGGAGTAAACACCCGACCAGTCCGGACCGCGGTGCCGGATTTTCTTCGACATCTTCAGCACCTGAGGACGTAAGACCGTACTGTCGGTTTTTATATTAAATGCGCATACGATTCCACACATGTTAGTTTCTTTTATTGTTTTTACTGTTGAATTATTGACTAGTTGATTTGTTTTACTGTTGATTTGATGAACTTATAACTCGATTCCACAATTCAACAAATCTATCGTTTTAACCTTATTTCAACCTTATTTTTCTGACTAAACAACCTTAGTAGCAGATATACATAATAAAGAACATCTCTGACCTTATTACCTTATTCTTGATTTAACCTTAATAAGGTCAGAGGGTGGTTGGGTGTTGACTGTTTGCTACTAAGGTTGTTTAGTCAGAAAAATAAGGTTGAAAATAAGGTTTTGCATTACCCTGATTGTGAAACTCCTTAAACTCGCACTTGATTGTTTCAACCAAACACAATTCGCTATTCACAACCCGCTCATCACTCACACTCATCGCTATTCACTATTCAAACTTCATTGAATTCCTCCGGTTAAAACCGGAGGCTAGTCATAGCTAATTCGATATTACCTATTCGCTATTCGCTCAAATAATCGTCTCATGAATCTTCTCCGCCGTTTTCCGTCCCAATGCAATCGCTCTCACAACCAGGCTGGCTCCAATGGCTGCATCGCCGGTAGCGAAGACTTTCTGCACGGAGCTTTGGTAGTTCTTGTCGACGAGGACATTACCACGATCGTTGTATTGAACGCCTAGCTCGTTGAGTAAGCCTTCCTGAACGGGATGAACGAAGCCTAAGGCTAAGAATACGAGGTCGGCTTTGATGGTGTCGGTCTTACCCGTTGGCACCATGTTAAACTTGCCGTTTTCATTCACCCATTCTACTTCTTCCACCAACACGCTGGTTACCTTACCATCTTTGCCTTTGAAGGCTTTGGTATTCAGACTCCACCTACGTGTACAACCTTCTTCATGCGAACTCGATGTTTTCAGGATGTTGGGATAGTAGGGCCAGGGTGTAGCAGGGTTTTTACCTGTCGGCGGTTGCGGTAAGATTTCGATTTGGGTAATCCTGGCGGCGCCTTGTCTTACGGCCGTACCCACGCAGTCGGAGCCGGTATCGCCACCACCAATCACCAATACATGTTTGCCTTTGGCGTTGCTGATGCTTTTTTCGTCCACAGGCTCGCCCATGATGAGTTGGTTCGACTGACTCAGGTATTCCATCGCGTAATAGATGCCTTTCAGGTCTTTTCCTTCGGGGGTGATGTTACGCGGCTGACCGGCACCGATGGCGATACAAACGGCGTCGTATTTTGCCATGATTTCCTTGCCGGTGATGTCCTTACCCACTTCCGTATTATTTTTGAAGATAATACCTTCTTCTTCGAGCAAAGTCAGGCGGCGGTCGATGATTGTTTTATTCAGTTTGAAATTAGGAATGCCGTATCGAAGCAGACCACCGGGGGCATTGTCTTTTTCGAATACGGTCACAGTGTGTCCCTTTCTGTTCAATTGTTGCGCAGCAGCGAGTCCGGCCGGTCCCGAGCCAATCACGGCGACTTTCTTCCCGGTGCGGGTTTTGGGTGGTTGTGCCTTGATCATGCCTTCGAGGAAAGCCACTTCGGTGACTGCCGCTTCGTTTTCCCGGATGGTTACAGGGGCTTCGTGCAGGGCCAGCACACAGGATTTCTCGCAGGGTGCCGGACAAATACGTCCTGTAAATTCGGGGAAGTTATTGGTTTCGTGTAGTACTTCCACCCCTTCTTTCCATTTTCCTTTGTAAATGAGATCCTGCCACTCCGGCATTTTGTTGCCGAGCGGACAAGCCCAGTGACAGAAAGGAATGCCACAGTCCATGCACCGTGAAGCCTGTAGTTTCCGGTCTTCGCGGTTCAGCGTTTGTTCAACCTCCCCGAAATCGTGGATACGATCGGCGACTGGTCGGTAACCCGCATCTTTACGGGGTATATGTATGAATGCTTTAGGATTTCCCATTGTCGTTTTATTGTTTGATTAATAATCCCGTTCAACCTGCGCAATCTTTTTATTGATTGCTTCCATTTTCTCTTCCTGCAATACTTTCTTGTATTCAATCGGAACCACCTTGATGAATTTATCCACATTATCGCGCCAGTTGTCCAATATCTCTTTTGCCTTGGCACTTTGCGTATATTTGTAATGGTTCGCTATCAGGGCATGCAGTTCTTTGCTGTCCATGCTGTCTTCTATCAGCGAAAGTTCTACCATTTCCATGTTGCAATAGTAGTCGAAGTCGCCGTTCTCGTCGTACACATAAGCCACGCCACCACTCATTCCGGCGGCGAAGTTTCGTCCGGTTGCTCCGAGGACTACCGTCCGTCCACCTGTCATGTATTCGCAGCAATGGTCACCGGCTCCTTCCACAACGGCAGTTGCACCGGAGTTACGCACGCAGAAGCGTTCGCCTGCCACACCATTGATGTACACTTCGCCGGAAGTGGCTCCATACAACATCGTGTTGCCGGCAATGATATTTTTATCCGGTCTGAAAGTAGAACCTGTTGGAGGTACGACTACGATTCTTCCTCCTGATAAGCCCTTTCCGAGGTAATCGTTGGCATCGCCTTCTAATTTGAAGGTAATTCCTTTGCTGAGAAACGCCCCGAAACTTTGTCCCGCCGAACCGGTAAAGTGAGCCAGGATGGTTGAATCCGGCAGACCGGCTTGTCCGTATCGCTTGGCGATTTCGCCGGAAAGCATGGCGCCCACGGTACGGTCGGTGTTTTTAACCGGGCTCTTGATTTCAACCGGCATGCACAAATCGAGTGCAGGAAGCGCTTTCTTAATCAGTTCAACATCCAGTACTCCGCTTATCTTGTGCTCCTGATTTTTTACATGATGCAGGGCTGCGGTACTGTTTTCGACCGGGACATAAAGTATTCTGGATAAATCGACTTTATCGATTTTTGCCGGACCATCCACTTTCTTACGTTGCAGCAGTTCTGCATGTCCCACAATCTCATCGATGGAGCGATAACCCAGTTCCGCCAGGTGTTCACGTACATCCTCCGCTAAGAAACGGAAGAAATTAATCAGGTATTCATAACGTCCCATGAAATGTTTGCGAAGTTCGGCATCCTGCGTGGCAATGCCCACCGGACAAGTGTTCAGGTGGCATTTCCGCATGATGACACAACCCAGTACAATCAGGGCGCTGGTGGCAAAACCGAATTCTTCGGCGCCCAGTAAAGCAGATACAATCACATCGCGACCGGTTTTCAACTGCCCGTCGGTTTGCAGGATAACTTGTCCGCGCAGGTTGTTGATAACCAGCGTTTGCTGTGTCTCGGCCAATCCGATTTCTACCGGCAGACCTGCGTGTTTAATGGAACTCGACGGACTTGCACCTGTTCCACCTTCCGTTCCGCTGATGAGGATTAAGTCGGCCTTGGCTTTGGCAACACCGGCAGCAATCGTTCCCACTCCGCTTTCCGATACCAATTTCACGCTGATGATGGCGGTAGGATTGATGTTCTTCAAGTCGAAAATCAATTGCGCCAAATCTTCGATGGAATAAATATCGTGGTGGGGCGGGGGAGAAATCAGTGAAATACCCGGTATCGAGTGACGGGTTTTAGCGATTATTTTATCCACTTTGTGTCCGGGTAGCTGACCGCCTTCGCCGGGTTTCGCACCTTGCGCGATTTTAATCTGAATTTCATCGGCGTTGACTAAATATTCAGCAGTTACGCCGAATCTGCCCGAAGCAACCTGCTTGATAGCAGAGCGGGTACTCAGCCCGTCGGCGCGTTTTTTATAGCGTTCGGGATCTTCGCCACCTTCGCCGGTGTTAGAGCGACCGCCGATTACGTTCATCGCCATCGCCATGGCTTCGTGAGCTTCACGACTGATGGAGCCGTAGGACATGGCTCCGGTCACAAAACGCTTCATGATGTTTTCAGCCGGTTCTACTTCATCTATACTAATCGGGTTGCGTTTGTATTCCAGCAAGTCACGGATGAAGATAGGCGATTCCTTTTCATCGACCGCTTTCACATACTCTTTGTATTTTTCATAACTGCCAGTCCGCGTGGCTATCTGTAAACGTGCAATAGTTTCGGGATTCCAGGCATGTTGCACTCCTTCAACGCGATACGCATATTGTCCGAGATTCAGCAAACCCGGTTCTTCTCCTTCAGCAGGGAAAAATGCGGATTGGTGGGGTTGCAGGACTTCCGCGGCGATGTCTTCCATATCGATACCTTCAATCTTAGAAACAAGGCCTTTGAAGTAGGTGTTAACTACGGAAGAGGAGATGCCGATGGCTTCGAAAATCTGGGCGCCACGGTAACTCCGCAGGGTAGAGATACCCATTTTCGACATCACTTTCAGCAAGCCTTTCTTTACGGCTTTGATGTAGTTTTTCTCTGCGGTATGGAAGTCAAGTTGTAAATCACCCGATTTGATTTGATTGTTCAGAATGCAGAATGCCAGGTAAGGATTCACGGCATTGGCGCCAAAACCGAACAGCAGGGCGAAATGCATCACTTCCCGAGGTTCGGCTGTTTCCACCACAATGTCGGTTTGCATGCGTTTGCGTTTGTCGATCAGGTAGTGATGCACAGCTGAAACAGCCAGCAGAGAAGGAATGGGTGCATTTTCGCCATCCACGCCGCGGTCGCTGAGCACGATGTAGTTTTTGCCGTCATCCACCGCTTTTTCAACGGCGAGACAAAGTTCTTTCACTGCTTTCTCTAATCCCTTCTTGCCGTCTTTCGCTTTGAAAAGCATGGGTAGTACGGCCGTGGAGAAGCCTTTGTATTGGAGGTGCAGCAAGATGTCGAATTGCGCGTTGGTGAGTACCGGACTTTTCAGTTTCACCATCTTGCAGATTTCGGGAGCCGGTTCCAGCAGGTTGGTGTGTACAGAGCCCACATAGGCCGTGAGCGACATCACCAGTTCCTCGCGAATCGGGTCGATAGGCGGGTTGGTCACCTGCGCGAATTGCTGCCTGAAGTAGTTGAACAAACGTTGCGGTTTGTCGGAGAAAACCGACAAAGCTACGTCATTACCCATGGAAGAAACCGGTTCCTGTCCGCCTTCCGCCATCGGGATCATCAGTTTTTCTATGTCTTCCCGTGAATATCCGAAAGCAGTCAGCAGGGTTTTGTAATTGCTGATATCTGTCTTAACCGTTCTTCCGGATGATATTTGATCTAAATTGATGCGGTTTTTGTCTAACCATTCTTTGTACGGAAAAGCTTTTGCCAGTCCTTCTTTGAGTTCACGGTCGTAGTAGATTTCACCTCTTTCGGTGTCTACCATGATCATTTTACCCGGTTTCAGTCTCCCTTTTTCTTTGATTCTGGAGGCTTCGAATTCAATTGTCCCGGTTTCTGATGCAATCACCATCAGATCATCGTGGGTAATGAGGTAACGGGCAGGGCGCAGACCGTTTCTGTCGAGCATACCACCTGCATAGCGACCATCGCTGAAAAGCAGGGTGGCCGGACCGTCCCACGGTTCCATGAACATGGAGTGGTATTCGTAGAAAGCCTTCAGATTATCGGAAATCGGATTCTTGTCGTTCCAGCTTTCGGGTACAAGCATGGCCATGGCATGCGGCAGACTTTTGCCCGACATTACCAAAAACTCGAGTACGTTATCCAGCGAAGCTGAGTCGCTCATGCCTGGTTGTACAATCGGCATCAGAGCTTTCAGGTCGCCTAACTGATCTGATTTTAATACACTTTCGCGCGATTCCATCCATAAACGGTTGCCGCGGATGGTGTTGATTTCGCCGTTGTGTCCGAGCAAACGGAAAGGTTGCGCCAGATCCCAGGTCGGGAAGGTGTTGGTGCTGAAACGGGAATGCACCAGTGCGATGCCGCTTGTAAAGTGCGGATTGGATAAATCCGGGAAATAGGCTCTTAATTGCAGGGAGGTCAACATGCCTTTGTACACCATCTGGCGGGTGGAAAGACTTACCATGTAAAAGCTTCTGTCTTTTGCCAGATTTGATTTCAGGATGGCATGTTCAATCTTTTTTCTGACAACGTATAGTTTCGATTCCAGCGCCTGTTGTCCGGTAGCGCCCGTAATGAAAATCTGTTTGATGAGTGGTTCGTTGGAAGCTGAGATAGCACCCAGGATGTCACTGTTTACAGGTACATCCCGGATGGCCAGCAATTGCAAACCTTCTTTCTCGACATTTTCCTTGATAACATTCAGGCATAAAGCCGCTTTTTGTTCTTCTTTCGGCAGGAAAACGAGGCCTGTGCCGTATTTACCTTTGGCTGGTACAGGTATTCCCTGAAGCAGAATAAATTCGTGTGGTATTTGTACCAGAATTCCGGCGCCGTCGCCTGTTTTATTATCGGCGCTTTCGGCTCCGCGGTGTACCATGTTTTCCAATACCTGTAAACCTTTTTCAACAATCTCATGCGATTTTTCGCCGTAAAGATTGAGCACCAGTCCGACACCACAAGCATCGTGTTCGTTTTGAAAAGAATACAGCGATTGCTGTTCTATTTCGTTGATTTTTAAGAGATTTCTGTTCATGACTTTAATCTGTGAATGGGTGTAGAATCCCATGTCAAACTGCATGTGCAATTTGTTTTATTGTTTATTACAGCGGAATACCGGTCAGGATATTCCGCTGCTTAAGAGATAGACTTTTTGAAAAGTGGACTTATCGGATGAAGAGTAGTTCTCTGTATTTTGGCAGTGTCCACATCTGGTTGTCGACGATCATTTCGAGTTTGTCGACTTCGTAGCGGATTTTGTCGAAGTAAGGGAACACCTCATCGTGATAAGCTTTCGCTTTATCATATTCATGTTCAATTTTATTTGCAACTTTGCGCGCGTCCACCATGGCATCCACGTTGTTTTTAATCTTGCAAATCCGGGTTGAAATTTCCTCAATCAGCGATTTGTTCATGGATGAAAGTTCTTCAGCTTTATCAGCCGGATAGATTCCGTATATTTTAGATACGTTGTCAAGCAACAGTGACTGATATTTTGTAACTACCGGAATGATGTGGTTCATACACAAATCGCCCAGTACGCGCGCTTCAATCTGGATTTTCTTCGTGTAAGTTTCCCATTTCACTTCATTACGTGCATGTAGTTCTTTTTCTGACAATACGCCCACTTTTTTAAACATGGCGATTGATTCCGGAGTTGTGTATGCCTTATAGATTTCCGGTACACTGGTTTCACAGTCCAGGCCCCTCCTTGCAGCTTCCTGTTTCCATGCATCGCTGTAACCGTTACCATCGAAACGAATCGGTTTGGAAATTTTGATGTATTCCTTGATTACTTCGAAGATGGCTTTTTCTTTGGTAGCGCCGGCAGCAATCTTGGTGTCTACGGCTACTTTGAAATCTTCCAGCTGAGCTGCAACCGCACTGTTCAATGCGATTAGAGCGGAAGAGCAGTTGGCCGAAGAGCCTACCGCACGGAATTCGAAACGGTTACCGGTGAAGGCAAACGGAGAAGTCCGGTTGCGGTCGGTATTGTCGAGTAACACCTCCGGAATATGCGGAATGCCTAATTTCAGGATTTGTTTGTCGTCCATCACGATGGCCTCATCCGAGGTGCTTTTCTCCAGTTTGTCGAGCACAGCCGTAATTTGTGAACCCAGGAAAGCCGAAACAATAGCCGGAGGAGCCTCGTTGGCGCCAAGTCGGTGTGCGTTGTTGGCAGTCATGATTGACGCTTTCAGCAAAGCATTGTTTTTATAAACCGCCATCAGGGTGTTCACTAAGAAAGTAATAAACTGCAGGTTTTCTTCCGGAGTTTTACCCGGGGTAAGCAGCCCCACCCCCGTGTTTGTACCTAATGACCAGTTATTGTGTTTACCCGAACCGTTCACACCGGCAAATGGTTTTTCGTGCAACAGCAAACGGAAGCTGTGGCGGCGTGCCACTTTCTTCATCAGCGACATAATCAGCAGGTTCTGGTCGTTCGATAAGTTGGCTTCGCCAAAAATAGGAGCCAGTTCGAACTGGTTAGGAGCTACCTCGTTATGTCTTGTTTTCAGTGGAATACCATATTTGTAAGCTTCAAATTCCAGATCTTTCATATAAGCAACCACTCTTGAAGGAACAGCGCCGAAATAGTGATCCTCTAACTGCTGGTTTTTTGCCGACTCGTGACCCAGTAAGGTTCTGCCGGTCAGGGCTAAATCCGGGCGGGTGGCATATAATCCCTCGTCCACCAGGAAATATTCCTGTTCCCATCCCAGGAAGCAAACTACCTTATTAACCGTTGGATCGAAATACTTGCATACGGCAGTCGCAGCTTTATCAACCGCGTTCAGAGCCTTCAATAAAGGCGCTTTTAAATCGAGCGATTCACCGGTGTAAGAGATGAAAATGGTCGGAATAACCAGCGTGTCATCCATTACGAAAGCAGGAGACGAAGGATCCCATGCCGTATAACCACGTGCTTCGAAAGTGCTGCGGATACCTCCACTCGGGAAGGATGATGCGTCAGGCTCCTGCTGAGCCAGCAACTTGCCGGAGAAATCTTCGATGATGCCTTCGCCCGGTGCGCCGATATAGTCGATGAATGAATCGTGTTTTTCGGCGGTTCCGTCTGTCAATGGCTGAAACCAGTGTGTATAATGGGTTGCTCCTTTTTCCATCGCCCAGCGTTTCATGCCGGCAGCAACGTGATCAGCAATACCTCTTTGCAATGCCACACCATTGTCAACAGCATTCTGAACCGATTTTAATGTGTCTTTGGATAAATATTTCGCCATGGTTGAGCGGTTAAATACGTATTTACCAAAATAGTCGGATGTGAGTACGCCCGGAGCTTCTACACATAAAGCTTTTTTCTTGTAAGCTTCTTCTACTGCTTTAAATCTGAGTGATGACATAATTTCTATATTTTGTGGTTTGTTTGATATCTAATTGTTATGTTAAAACGTGATGTTGCTAACTTTATGTTAGTTATTCTTTGCAAAAATAATAATAATGTTATTTATATTGTTATTTTTATTGTTAATTGTTTGTTTTAAAAACCGGATGTGTCAATTTGATATTCAATCTTTGTTTTTTGCTTACAAATCCGAATCAAAACAGAATTATATGTTATAAAGCATAAAATCTTATGGATGTCTTTCTTAGTTTTTTAATCTGCAAAGATACATACTTTTCTGTAAATTTGTTAAAAAGACAGGCCATTTCTCACGAAGTAGCCTGTCTGAAACAATAA
>VSSQ01001235.1_pt1 | contig 10433 bp, 10 predicted proteins | sample 4763081 | NCBI WGS metagenome assembly VSSQ01 (sample SAMN12137344, study PRJNA551015) | bioreactor metagenome | isolation source: SDC9 anaerobic chlorinated ethene degrading culture | place: USA: Knoxville, Tennesee | collected 2015-01-01
ATATGAACTGACGAACCTCGATGCCGGCCTTCTGTAGCGATCGGGCGGTGGCAAAGCCTCCAATGCGAAGGGTGTTCCCATCGGCGATCAACAGCGCGTTCGTATGACCGAATGCCTCCACAAAGGTTGAGCCTACCTTCTTCAAGGCCCCTCTTTGCACCAGCGAAATCTTCGTATCCATGCAAGCCTCCTTTTTGAGCATACCACAGACTCTTGAGTGAGGAAAAGCAGTGCGATACACTGCCTCCATGACACATACAACCTTCTCAATCCTCGGTGATTCCATATCAACCTTCAAAGGTTTTGTTCCCCAAGAGAACGAACTCTTCTACCCCAAGGAGGGGGTGGACGTCATCAACGTCGAACACACCTGGTGGCATCAGCTGGCAAAGCGGTGCAATCTGGACCTGATCATGAACGAGTCATACTCGGGAAGCAGGATCAGCAGAACCGGCTTGAGACCCCTTTCTTCTTGTTTCCAGGATGAAAAAAGGCAGTCACGGCTCTGTGGCGACCTGATCATCGTCTTTGGAGGAACCAACGACTGGGGACAGGCCGACCTGCCGGTAACCAAGGAGGTGTTCATCCAAGCATATGAGCAGTTGGTGGCAGCCATGCTTGAGCGGCATTCAGCAAGCAAGCTCTACTTCTGCACTCCCCTGCAACGCACCGACAGAACCCTGGAGCAAGTGAACATGCACAACTGGAGTCAGCTTGAGCTTGCGCAGGTGGTACGCGACTGCGTTGCTCGCCATCCGAAAGCCAACCTTATCGACCTGGCAGCCTATCCCATCCACGAAGGGGACGGGATGCTGGCAGACAACCTCCACCCCACCAGACAGGGAATGAAAACCCTCTCACACCTAATTCAGCAGGGATTAGGACTGTAGCAGGGCGGGAAGCAACAAGGACCTGCAATAATCGAGCCCGGCCTCCACTAAATCAAAGGAGGCCGAGCTGATATTCCAATCGAGGAAGAGACCGCGAATCGCTCGGTTGAAGAAGTTTGCATATTCAGCAGCCCTTTTCTCCTTCCGAAACAAGCCCGTCTCTTGCCCCTCCTCGATGATCGAGCAGATGAAGGTGTACCAGAATCGGCTTTGGTCGGTGATGACCTTGTCCGATCCCTCCTTGAGCACCTGATTGGCATACAGGACCTTCAGTGTCTCACAGCCGATGACATCGCGTACATACAGAAGCTGCAACTCGGTGAACCTGAGCAGTCGCCGTGGAGCAGAGGCCTGCTTGAGCACCTCTGCCTCAATGCTGCGGTAGTAGGCATCGATGGCCCAGAACTCCTCGACGATGATGTCGCTCTTGGTGCTGAAGTAGGTGTAAAAACTCCCCTTCGCCGTACCCGCATAATCGGTGATCTCCCTGATGGAGACCTGGTCGAAGCCCTTCTTCTTGAACAGCGTCAATGCACTTTCAAAAATCAGTTGCTTGGTTGCTTCTGCCTTGCCGTGCGGTTTGGGTTGCTTTGCCATTCCTTCTCCTCAGTCCAGAATCTTGCCGGGGTTCATTATGTACAGGGGATCGAAGGCCGCTTTCAAGGCCTTGAAGAGCCGATACTCCGCATCAGGAATCAACGCTTTCAAGAACCCTTTTCGCTTCAAACCGATACCGTGCTCCCCGCTGATCTTCCCTCCCAGCTCGCCGGTGATGAAGGCATAGAGCTCGGTAAGAAGCTTTGGTTCCAACTCCTTCCAATCCGCAAGGCTCATCTCCGGATCCTTGACGATGGTCGCATGGAGGTTCCCATCCCCGGCGTGGCCGTAGCAGGGAATCCTGACCTGATACTTCTCTTTCAGCTCCTGTAGACGGGGGAGTACGAGCGGGATGGAGGCGATGGGAACCACCACATCCTCAAGGCTCTGAACCGGACTGTAGACCTTGATCGCCTCGGCGATGTTACGCCGCACCGACCAGATGCGTTCACGGGTGGTGGCATCCTCGGCGATGTAGACTTCCATCGCCCCCTGCCCGCTGCACAGATCCCCAACCTGAATCAGTTCCCGCTCGACAGTCTGTTCATCCGTTCCGTCAATCTCGATGAGCAGCATGGCACCCACCCCTTCAAGAGGCAGGCTCTCATTCAGGTAGGAACAGGACATCTCGATCGAGCTGCGGTCCATGAATTCAATGCTGGTGGGGATGATGCCCTGCTTCATGATCAAGGGAACCACCGCGATTGCCTGTTGGGCGGTGGCGAACGGTACCAAAAGATTGGAGGCGACTTTGGGCACACCCAGCAGCTTGATCGTTGCCTTGGTGATGATTCCCAGCGTCCCTTCGCTGCCGATGTACAGCTGCTTCAAGTCATATCCGCTCACATCCTTGGTCACCTTTCCGCCCAGTTCCACAATGTCTCCCTGCGGGGTGACCACCTCCATACCCAAAATGTATCGACCGGTCACTCCGTACTTGACCGCCTTTCCTCCACCGGCATTCTCTGCAATATTGCCGCCTAGAAAACAGGTCTCAAGGCTCATCGGATAGCCTGCAAAGAAGAGCCCCCGGCTCTTCAATTGTTCATTCAGTTCGTTGGTGACGATACCGGCCTCGGCGGTGACCGTCAGGTTTGCCTCATCGATTTCCAATACCTTGTTCATCTTCTCCACCGACAATACGATGCCCCCGAACAAGGGAATGGCACCACCTGAGAGGCCCGAACCCGCACCACGGGGTGTTACAGGAATACGTTCTCTGGTGGCAAGCTTCATAACCGCAGCAATTTGATCGGCCGAGGTCGGGGTGATTACCACCTCGGGACTGTGGGCATACTCCTCCTTGGAGGTTTCGTCATGACTGTAGTTTTCCATCCGCTCAAGGTCGGTCAGGAGATTGGATTTGCCAACAATCGCCTCAAGTTCACCGACCAGTTCCCTGGTGACGACTCCATATATCGAATTCATGCCTGCCTCCTTGCTTCCAGCCGCTTTTGAATCTCCGGCAGGATGGTGAATAAATCTCCGACCAGGGCGAAGTCTGCGAGATCGAGAATGTTTGCATGCTCGTCGTGATTGATCGCCACAATGCACTTTGCGGTCTTGATGCCGGCAAGATGCTGGATGGCCCCCGAAATCCCCACCGCCACATACAGGCGCGGTGAGACGGTCTTGCCCGAGAGTCCGACCTGATGGGGATAGGCCGCCCACCCGCGGTCCACTGCATCCCTGCTCGCTCCAACTTCCCCGCCGAGAGCCTTTGCAAGGTCCTCGACCAAGGTAAAGTTGTCCCGCTTCTTCAAGCCCTTGCCTCCGCTGACAACAATCTCGGCCTCTTCAATGCTTGCATTCTGGCCTTCCAAACTCCTCAGTCCGAGCACCTCTACACATGCATTCTTCCAACTCGGAGATGGAGGAATATGCACAATCGTACCAACACGACTGCCGTCACGCATTGGTTTCTTGGTTGAACGAGGCCTGATGGTCGCCATCTGGGGGCGATGGTCGGGACTCTTGATGGTTGCCATGATATTGCCACCGATTGCAGGCCTGGTCTGCAGCAGATTCCCCGTTCCCGGCTCGATCGCCAGCTCGGTGCAGTCGGCAGTCAAACCGGCATGGACCTGGACGGCCACATAGGGCATCAGGGTGCGTCCGGTGGTGGTGGCCGCTGCAATCATCACCTGAGGCTTGTGTTCCTTGATCAGAGGAACCAACACGTTTGCATAGCTTTCGCACGTAAAGTCGGCAAGACACGGATCATCGGCAACGTAGACTACATCGGCCCCATGTTCGATCAGCGATTGCAATGCTGTCTCATCGATCCCATGTCCCAACACCACTGCTGCCAACGATACTCCCAAGCTGTCGGCAAGGGCCCTTCCTCTACCAAGGAGCTCGAGGGAGACATCCTTCATCCCATGCTCGGAATATTCACTGAGCGTCCAGACATCAGCCATGATGGGCACCTCCTTCACCAAGCAAATCCCGCTCGTCCAGAAATGCAATCAACCGATCCACAGCCGCGCCGAGGGAGGCATCGTCCTCAACCTTGGCGACAATGCAGTTTCGGCTGACCTTGGGAATCTCGATCTTGACGACCTTGGTCGGCGATCCCTTAAGACCGATGAACCGGCTGTCGGCCTCAAGGGCCTGGGCGTCCCAGACTGCGATTGAACTGGCCATCGCCCGCTTCTTTCCGCTGAGGGTGGGAAGGCGAACCGACGAGATTTCCTTTATGACGGTAAGGAGTGCCGGCAAGGTGGTTCTCACCTTCTGATAGCCCTCCTCGACCAAGCGCTCGGCGATAAGGGAATCAGCATGCACCTGCTCAATCTTTGATACATAGCTCAGAACCGGAAGACCGAGCCATGAGGCAAGAGCCGGCCCGACTTGGGCCGTGTCCCCGTCGGTTGCCCGCTCTCCGGTCAGAATCAAGTCAGGAATGCCAAGCTTCTTGACAGCCAGTGACAGGATGTATGAAGTAGCCCAGGTATCGGAGCCTCCGAAGGCCCGGTCGGTCAGATGCACGGCGTCGTCACACCCCATGGCGATGGCTTCCTTGAGCACCTTGACGGCACTTTGCGGCCCCATGGTGATGACGCTGACCCGTGCCTGATAGCGATCCTTCAATGCAAGGGCTGCACTGACGGCATACAGATCCAATGGATTGAGAATGGATGCAGAGCTCGACCGGATCATGGTGCCGGTCTGTTTGTCCATCTGTACATCACTGGTCTGGGGAACTTGTTTGATGGGAACGATGATATGCATGATACCCCCTCTTTTGCTCCATGGTAGAGTGGGTTTGATCAGAGGTCAACAAAAAAATGACCGCGGTCATTTTTTATTCCATTTATCATCACCATACAAAGAACCGGGGCGTAAACCCCGGCTTAATACGAAAAAAAGGCATGCACCAACTGCTACAAATTGGCGGGAATATAGCCTCCAAAAACCATCGGTAGGAAGAGGCTGATCTCGGGAATGAAGGATACCAGCAACAGCGCGACGATCATACAGAGATAGAACGGAAGCGTTGCCTTGACAACCCTTTCCATGGAAATTTTTGCAACGGCCGAACCGATGAACAGAACGGCTCCTACAGGAGGAGTCAAGAGACCGATACCGCAGTTGAGCACCACCATGATGCCGAACTGAATCGGGTCGAGTCCGCAGACGCCGGTTGCGATGGGGAACAGAATCGGGGTGGCGATGAGGATGATCGGTGCCATATCCATGATTGCTCCAAGCACCAACAGAATGACATTGAGCAGGAGAATCAAAAGAATCCTGTTGCTGGTAAGGCTGGTGATGGCGTTCGCGGCAAGAGTGGGAACATGGAGAGTGGTAAGGCAGTAGCCGAAGACCGAGGAGGTTGCAATAAGGATAAGTACTATCGCCAGTGTTCCTACGCAATCATCCAATACCTTCCAAACGCCTTTCCACGTCAAACCCTTGTAGATGAAGACTGAGACAATCAGTGAGTAAATAACCGCAATGGCTGCTGATTCAGTAGCAGTAAAGAAACCGGCGACAACGCCGATGACAACGATGATGACTGCAGCCAAAGCCCAGAAGGATTTTCCCAGCTGGATGAAGAAATTCTTGATACTGAACGCATCCCCCTTGGGATAGCCGCGCTTCACTGCAAAGATGTAGGACCCGATCATCAAGGTGACGGCGAGCAACGCACCAGGGAGGTAGCCGGCAAGAAAGAGGCTTCCAACTGAAATACCGCCGGCGGTGGTGGCGTAGATGACCATGTTGTGGCTGGGAGGGACAAGCAAGCCCTCGCAGGAACTGGTAATCGTGACTGCAGTGGAGAAGTCTGCGTCGTAGCCTTCGTTGACCATCATGGGAATGAGGATGGAGCCAAGTGAGGCTGTGTCGGCGGCAGCCGATCCGGAAATACCTCCGAAGAAGTACGAAGCCACGATGTTCACCTGGGCAAGGCCGCCTCTCATCCAACCTACGCAAGCATTGGCAAGGGCGATGAGTTTATCCGAAATTCCTCCGGAACCCATCAACACACCCATGGTGATGAAGAAGGGAACCGCCATAAGGGAGAACGAGCTGATGCCCTTGACCATAAGACGGCAGATATCATTGAGGCTGTTGCCTTGGAAGAGCATGCAGAAAACCGAGGAGAGTCCTACGGCATATGCGATTGGGAAACGAAGAAGAATCATAATAAAAAAGCTTCCCAGGAGAATCAGAATTGCAATGCTGTTTGCGTCCATCAGGCTTTCTCCTCTTCCTTCATAAAGAAGGACTTCAAATGGTTGTACAGGGACTCCAGCTCAAAAATAATCATGGCAAGTCCAGCCAGAGGCACGGGGAAATACATCCAGAAACGGCTGAGCCAGGGAATGGAAACATAGAAACCCCTGCCACCAAGTGTCGTTGCATAGCGCCAGCCGACAAAGAGCATGATCAAGCCCAGGCTGAGGACTGCGATATCAGAGAGGATGTCGAGAAACTTGATTGTACGTTTGGGAAGGTACTTGTCAAATGCCGTCATCCTGATATGGGAACCCCGCCTGATTGCAAGGGCGGCGGAAAGGACAGCCATATAGGACATGCAAGTCAATACCACCTCTTCCGACCAGGCAGGGTCTTTAAGGAAAGGAATGTATTGATTGAACATTCGGCCGGCTACTGCATAACTGGTGATCAGGATGTCTGCAATCAGCAATAATTTGCAGGCTATCATGACAATCCTGTCCGTCCAATCATATGCATGTTTGATTTTATCCATGGTTGTAAAGAACTTTGACATGGTGTATCTCCTGAGACTTGAAAAGGTGGGATTGAGTCTTCAATCCCACCGATACCTGACGTAAAAACCCTTACTTCAATGCCTTGATCTTCTGATACAGAGCAGCCTGGCTCTTGGTATTTTCTTCGATCACAGCCTTGCTGGCTTCAGCCCATTCAGCCTTGTTGGTGACTTCAACAATATTGGTGCCCTGTGCCTTGAGCGCTGCAAGCACTTCATTCTCGGCATTCTCGCTGATCTCGGCATTGTATGCCTGAGCAAGCTTGCCGGCTTCCATGATGGCGCTTCTCTGCTTCTCGGACAGCTTGTTCCAAGCGTTGTCGGTGATGACAACCTGGATGGCACCAAGGGTGTGGCCGTCAAGAATCATGGTAGGGGCAACTTCCTGGAAAGCGTTGGCCTTGTAGTTTGCAATCGGCTGCTCGGCGCCGTCGACAACACCGGTCTGCAAGGCGGAATAGAGCTCACCAAAGGATACTACAGTCGGGGAAGCCCCAAGGCCTCTTACCATGCCGTTCATTACCGGGTCGTTGGATACGCGCAGCTTCATGCCCTTGAGGTCACTCATCTTTGCAACTTTCTTGACAGTAAAGAAGTGTCTGAAACCTTCCTCACCATAGAAAACGCCACGGATGGGAAGACCGATGGTCTGGGGTTCGTTCAAGAATTCAGGAGCAAGGTCGGAGTTGGCAAATGCCCAGAAGTGAGCCCTGTTCTCGAAGGTGAACGGAATAGAAAGAAGCTTGGACTTTACAGCACCATAACTGGTCAGTGCAAAAGCGGAAATTCTGGACATGTCGATCGAGGTACCACCACCGAGAATCGAGTCAAGAACGTCGTTCTCCGATCCAAGAACACCGGAAGCCTGGATGTCGATGGTCACCGTTCCACCGCTGAGTTTTTCGACCTGCTGCTTGAAATAGACACCGGTCTTGCCAACGATGCTGTCAAGAGGGTTTACCTCGGCATAGACAAGCTTTACATTTTTTTCAACTGCGGGACCCGCAGCCGGAGCTTCTTGCGAACCAGCGGCAAATGCCATGGATGAACAGAGCACGAGCGCCAAAAGAACCAACATTACACGTTTCATAGGAGCCTCCTAATAGAAATTCGACCTGGTTACCACAGGTACATGAAAAATGTAAATCAGGAAAATCACGCGCACAAGGAGCAGTCAAAGAAAGTACAATCTATCCAAAAAATTGAAAAAACTGTTTAGGTATCTCTAATCCTTTCAACAATTTCTCGTTCCTTCTGTCCCAGCTCATGGTACAGCGGCTCCATGGCTTGCTTCAATGCAAACATGTCCTCATCACTGGGAATGATGAATGTAACTCCTGATTGCACTGCCTTCTCATACGCCCGGTTCTCCTCTTCCTGCCAGAGTTTTCGCTCATACACCCCGCTCTCCCTTGCACATGCTTCGATAATCTCAACAAAGCCGGGATCGATGGCGGATACTTTCTTTTGGGCATCGGCGCTTATCATTACGACTTCGGGCAGCCGGAAGTGCTCATCCTGATAGAAATAAGGGGCCGCTTGGTTGTGGTCCATAAACACATAACTGGGAAGGTTGTTCTCCGCCCCGTCGATTCGTAGTTTCTGCAATGCAGAATAGACATCCCCATAGGGAATCTGCACCGCCTCGGCACCAAGCAGTTCGATGGTACGACTCATCATGTCATTCTCCTGGACCCTTATCGTAAGGTCCTGAAGGGAAGCAAAGCTGGAAATCGGAGTTCTTGTGTAGAAACTCCTGGCTCCGGCATCGTACCAAGCCAATCCAATAATACCCTTGCCCGACATTTCACGCAGATACATGTCACCGATATCCCCGTCCAGGACCCTCCACATATGCTCGCTGTCGGTGTACAAGTAGGGCAGTTGGAGCGTCCAGAGCTCTGGAAAGAAACGGGAGAGCGTGCCCAGCGAGAAACGGGACATATCGATGCCTCCATAGGTCATCTGCTCCATCACACTGTTCTCCGACCCCAATACACTATCGGGGTAGATCCTGATCTCTATCTTCCCCCCAGTCCGCTCTTTCACAAGTTCAGCCATATATTTGGCCGCTTCAACAGTGGGGTAGCCGGTACTCTGGTTATCGGCATAACGGAGCACCAACTCGGGATGGCTGGGCTCCTCCTTGCGGCAGGCTAAAAAGATGCAGACGAGCAACAATGCAACAAGCAGGACTTTCTTCATTTTCTCACTCCCCCACTTACTTGTCTTCGGTATTCGGTTGGAGTAAGCCCCGTATTTTTCTTGAAGGCACGGGTGAAATAGCTGGAACTGTCGTAGCCGACCATCGAGGCGATTTCCGAAGCCGACTTGAAGGGATCGCACAGATAGTCCTTTGCCGCCGAAATCCTGAGATTTGTGATGTAATCGAGGAAATTGACCCCGGTGCAGCGTTTGAAGATGCAGCTCAGATACGATGCATTGATATTGAGCAGGCTGCTTACCGAATCCAAGGATAGGTCGTAGTTCATATAGCTGTGTTCCAGATACTTCTTTACCTTGGCCATCATCAGGGCGGCCTTGTCGGAAACCTCATCCACTTCCAGACAATCGCCTTCAGGCGGACGGACAGCCTTCAGCTGCCGCTCGGCTTCCACCTGGCTGATCGCGCGCTTTACAGCCCTCAGCACATCCTCCTTATCCACAGGTTTGAGAATATAGTCGATGGCTCCCAGCTTTACAGCTTCACGGGCGTAGGAGAATACACTGTAGGCCGTTATGAAAATAATACGGCACAAGGGCTTGTCCGCCAGAATCCTTTGGGCGGCTTCCAAACCGTTGAGAGCCGGCATCTCAATATCCATAAGGACGACATCCACATCGTACAGGGAGGCATACGTAACGGCCAACCGCCCGTTTTCCACCTGATACAGTTCCAGGAGGGGATTGGGCGAGAGTATTTTATACAGAAGCTCTCGTTCGACACTTTCGTCATCAACTATCAGTATCTTGATCATCCTCTTCCTCCTCCTTTTTCAGTACCAATGGCATTTCGATAGAGATTGTTGTGCCATACCCTTCCTCGGAACTCACCTTCAGGGAACACCGGGCATCCAGCAGCTTCAATCGGGCGGCGACGGTATACAAACCTATATGCTCTCCAGTGACCGGAGAGTCGAGCAGCCGGGAACGAAGCGCTTCCAAGTCCTCGTTCTTCATCCCCACCCCGTCATCCCTGACCTGTACGAAGAGGATACCATCCCTCTCTTCCAAGGTGAGCCAAACGCTGCCGGCACTCTCTTTCGGACCAAGCCCATGCTTGAAGGAGTTCTCCACCAAAGGTTGGAGAAAGAAGGATGGCACCAGCGTCTCGGTCAACACCAAGGAGGGAGAGATATCCCAATAAAGCGACATCTTCTCTTTGAACCTGGCTTTGTAGAGGCTGTAGTACTCATCCACAATCTGGATCTCCCTCGAAAGCGGAACCTGCACCTCATTGTCGGCGAGTGCGTACCGGAACAGACGGGCAAGGGAGGAGAGCAATGCATCGGTTTCTTCAGCATGCTCCTCCTGGGCGGTGTATTTGATCACATTGATGGTGTTGAAGAGGAAATGGGGGTTTATCTGACTTCGTAGAAGCTGCAGCTTCTCTCGTTCGAGCAGGTTCTGCATAGCCAACGCCTCAGTATTTTTCTTGTGAAGCTCCTTCTCCATCTCATTGTTCGCCGTGAGCAATCGCACCT
>VSSQ01001236.1_pt1 | contig 10423 bp, 9 predicted proteins | sample 4763081 | NCBI WGS metagenome assembly VSSQ01 (sample SAMN12137344, study PRJNA551015) | bioreactor metagenome | isolation source: SDC9 anaerobic chlorinated ethene degrading culture | place: USA: Knoxville, Tennesee | collected 2015-01-01
CAAACCATTTTAGGCGCCATTCCCAAAACTTAGCGCTGTAACTGCTAAAATAAGCCGTTCCGCCCGGTGCCAAGAGCTTAATAATATGATCAATAACGCTGGTATTGGCTCTCATAGCGGACAATGCATTCTGTAAACAGAGGATGACGTTGAACGTCCCGTCAAAGGCCATCTCATGGGCGTCCATAGTCACCATGGATGCGTTGGGATAGTCTTTCAAATATTCCTTACCCAATTCCACATTTTCAGCAGAAATGTCCATGCCGATGATGGAATCGCAATAGGGTGACAGTTCCTTCACGATCCGCCCGTAGCCAGCGGCCATTTCCAGAACACGTTCTGTCCCGGAGAGTTTTTTTCGGACGAAATCGATCTCTTCGTCCAAATACTGCCTCACGCGGGGGATATCCGTTTCGTACACACGAAACAGGCTTTGGGAATTCAGCTTGTCAGCATAATAATTATTCATTACGTTTTATCCTTGCATGATAGAGTAGTAGTTTATAAAGCCCCTCTCCAAGGGCTGTACTACACTGTAAAGGATGTCTTCTTTCCCGTCGTTATCCACGTCGTACAGGGCAAATATGTCCTGAGCCCTGTCACTGCTGCATGTTGTTTGTTTATGCGCCTATTTTACCATTCCCTACCTGCTTCCGCAACCACAACCCGCGCGCAGATGGCGCAGGTTCTGTACAACCTGCTGAAAAAATAATAAGAATTTGAAAGTGAGCAAGTAAAAATCGAGCGGTTGGGATTCACCTCCCGGCCGCTCGATTTTGACTCCGTTATGCCCTCTGTGCTGTAATCAGGCGCTTCAAATTCCAGAAACGCCTTCAGACCAGCGCCAGCGCTGGTGCGTCTATTCCTTTTGCGTATTGTCAAGACTCCAATTAAGACAGAATTGTGCGCAAATTAGTTTGCAGTCTCTGTCGAAAGGCAGCGTTTTCACCGATTGACATAGCCACTCCAGATGGACAGCGGAGCAGTTACCTGGAATTTGAATTTGTTCCCTTACATCGTCAGGATACGATACAGGATTACGGCTGTTCCTGCTCGAGAAATATTGCCGTGAGGCATGAATTTATCGCCATAGCCCTGAATGATATTCGCTTTTACCAGATCGGCAACTGCGTCAGCGGCATAAGCGGATATTTGTTTGCTGTCAGAAAATTCACTGAGATCCTGGCTGCTGCCATCCGGAACCGAAATTTCGGCGGCATCCAATGCCCTTGAGAGCATCACCATAGCATCCTGCCGGGATAGAGCTGAGTTAGGGTTGAACTTTCCGTGAGCACCCTTTACGATACCAAGTGCCTTTGCGGTGGAAATTGCGTCGTAATAATGACTGTTTACATCCACATCGGAGAAGTTACCGCCGAAATCGGCGCTTAGATGGAAGGCCCTGCACAGCATCAAGGTGAAATCGCCCCTGGAGATGCTGGCATTTGGATTGTAATACCCGTTCTTGCCGGAAATAATGCCCTCCTCGAAGAGGTAATCGATGGCTTTTAACGCCCAGGACATGTCCGTTCCCACGTCGCGAAAGTGCTTTGATCCCGAATCTTCCGAACCGGTTTCGCTATAGGTAATCTGAATGGTACCTGAATAAGAAGTTCCTGTCGTGGTATATCCAGTATAGGCGACAGTGGCCGTTCCGAGGAAATTGGCTGCCGGAACAAAGGTCACCTTGGACAGAGACGGTGACGAGCCAACGTAGTACCTGGCGTCAGATGTCACCGGAAAAGAAGTGGAGGAGGAAGAATCTCCGAAATAAAGCGTTCCAGATGACACGGCGGGAAGCGTGAACGTCACATAGGACAGCGTTTGCCCCGTCAGTTCTTCGCCGAGTAAAGCAAATTTTTCAGCGCTGAATGTAATCGGTTCACCCTTTTCCAGCGAGTAGGATATAACGTCGGGCGTCGCGCTGCCTGAAGACACCGTGATGGTCAAAGTGACCGAGCCGATCAGATGTACCGTGTCCCCTGCGGCATAGGCTTTTACTGTGAAGGATGCTTTTCCCGCATCGGTGGCAACAAAGGTGAGATTGGCGAGATTGGAAAGGGGGATGGTCTCGCCAAAGTTGTAATTTGAGGCCCCGACTTTCAGCGTGCCAAACGAAGGATTACTCCCCAAGATCACGATGGAGCTTATTTCTGCTCCGTCGTTTTTTACATATTGGGAAGTAAAATCGGCCGCAGTGAATAGGACAGTTCCCGGCTGGCTCAGCGATTTCGCAATGGTGCCGGTGAAGGCTGAGGCCGCCGCGGCCTGTCTGACAACGCTGATTCTGTAGTCGGTGGTATAGGTGGCAGTATCATTCTGCTCTTGATAGGTTACCCGCATTAAAACGGGATCGCCGCCTACTGTTGCCGCCGCGCCAGACGGAAAAGAAGCGGCCACGGACGTGTAGCGCGCGGAGTCGTATTGCATGGAGAGGCCGTTGGACAGATCCAAAGCACCTGCGAAACCATAGGGCACAGTCAGCGTCGCGGAATATCCGGTGATGGTTACGGAAGATACGGCCGAGGTATGCCCAATCGTGGTCAAGACCTGTTTAATATTTGCTGCGAAAGCGGTAGACGGCAGGGTTCCAAGCATTAGTACTGTGGCGAGTAAAAAGGCTGCGATTCGTTTCATTCGATTACCTCCTTAAAGATACAATTTTCGTTTTCCTGTTTCAAACGGTTCATTGTTTCCGGAACTCTCGCCTCCTCAGCCGGTCAATGACTCCTGCTACTAAATTCGGTTTGGCTTTCCGTTTTTTGGGGGTAGAGGATAAAATTTTCCGGCTACCGCAAAATTTATCCTGCGTGAAACGAATTTATAAAAAGAGACCCGCAGATATATTGGACTGCAGATCAGACCTGCGCGATTCTCTTTCCGTTTGCCCGGCATCATTTTGGATGAAATCTTTGCTTTTTTATGATACCATGTATCCATCCAACAGAAAGGAGGGCGGTAGGATGCACGATCGTGATATTGATCGGGAGGCCACGGAAGCGGCTCGGGACCCAGACAAGATGGATGATTTTCTCTTAAAACTGGAGCCGTACATATTGAAATGCGCCTGCGCAACCACGAAGCGTTATATCAGCAGAAGTGATGATGAGTGGGCGATTTCCATCGAGGCGTTGTACCAGGCTGTACAGCAGTATTCCTACGACAAGGGAAACTTCCTCGGCTTTTCCAGGATGATGATTCAGCGGCGGCTCATCGATTATTTTCGGGTGCAGAGCAAGCATCGCGGCGAGATTTCCGTCAGTCCCTCCGCCTTCTCCGGAGAAGCGGAGGAGGAAGAGATCGCATCCGTAAAAGTTCCCATTTCCTCCGCCGATCTGCGGGATAATGTGCTGAAGGATGAGATAGAGGCGGCAAACGCGCAATTCGCCTCGTATGGCTTCTCGTTTTACGACCTAATCCATTGCTCTCCCAAATCGAAAAAAACAAAGGCGGCCTGCTACGCCGCAGTTCGTTACGTTGCCGAAAATCCGATTCTGGCCAATGAAATGCAGCGTATGAAGATCCTACCGCTCAAAATAATTGAAGAGAACACGAGGATACCTCGAAAAATACTGGAACGGCATCGAAAATATATCATAGCAGCAATAGAAATTGTCATTGGAGATTATCCGGGACTTTCGGAGTATATCCGGCCAGACAAGGGGGGCGCATGCAGATGAAAGCGGTCATAGTGGAAATTCGTGGAAACCACGCGGCAGCTCTTTCGGATGACGGCATCGTAAGGCAAGTGAAAAACCGGCAGTATGCGGTGGGACAGGAGATTCTGATGGGAGTGCCGGCCTGTCGGAAAACCGTTTTGGTTCGGCGCAGCGCATGCGTGGCGGCGGTCGCTATCCTGCTAAGCACATCGGCATGGGCGTACTGCACTCCGTACAGCTATGTCAGTCTGGACGTTAACCCCTCCATTGAATACATGGTCAACCGGTTTGGCCGTGTCCTCAACTGTTCGGCAGTCAACGGGGATGGTGCGGATATCGTGGATAATCTCCGGTTGAATCATCAAACTATTCAGGATGCGGTCAGTGAGACCATTCAAACAATCGAGGATGCGGGATATTTCAGCGAGGGAGATGCCGATATCATGATTACCGCATCCAGCAAATCCCATCAGCAATCGGAGGAACTTGCCGCGCAGCTCAGGAAAGCAGCCTTGGAAGAAGCGGCAAAGGATAATCTGAATGTGAATCTTGAGGCTGTGGCGGTTGACCGGGAATATGTTCAGCAGGCAAAAGAACTGGGTGTGACACCCGGAAAGCTGGTTTTGGTGGACAAACTAAAAGACAGCAGTTCTAACTTGTCCGGAGAGGAAATAAAAACCTGGTTGGACAGCCCCGTCAGGGACCTGATGAAACAGCTTCAGGAAAATAAGAAAGAAGAAAAAGCGGCTTCCCAAAACGGCCAGGGCAAAGACAATCAGGATACCACTACCCCGGCCAATCCGGCCAATCCGGCCAACCCGGACAACAACGGCCAGTCGGAGACCGCGAAAGCAAATTCCAAGGGCAATTCCGCCGGAAATAAGCCCGTGAAGAAAGCGGCCACGGAAACCAAAGGGAACCATGGCAGAAAGGATACAAAAGCAGCCAATCAGAACAAGAATGCCAATAAATGAGAAAAGCCCTTTATTCTGAACGACAAGCAATAAGGACTGAGCACAGCCTTGTTTGCTGTGTCCAGTCCTCATAGGGTTCTTGCAGAAGAGATAAAAGTTCGTATTATCTTTTATTTGCGGAGATGCAGGACAGCCAAAGCGCAAGTGAGTTCCTGTCAGCCGCATGGGATCGGGTTTGCTTATAATGCCTGTACGTATGAAATAAGGGGAGCAATTGAAAGCCTATCCGTAAAATCCACTTTTTTACCGTATGTCTCCAGCATTTCTCTGTCTTCATCGCTCAGCATATCCGGATCCTTCTTTGTCAACGTTTTATGCAGCATACTCATCATGCTCTTATGCATAAAGCTGAGTTTTGAATAGTCAATTGCTCCACGCAGATGAAACGCCTTAATTTGCTCCTCTATTTCATGGGTAAAATGTTTTCGGAGGCTCAATTTTATATGATCTGTATTGATCGGATTTGATGTATCGGCCAAACCGCAAGTAAACAAAACAATATTTTTCCCGGAGAAACAGCGGAAGTTTTTGGTGATTAAATCAATCCCACTTACTCCGCCGGCATAAAGGCCTCCGCCATAAATAATTGTATCGTAAGAACGCAGTTCATCTGCTGTTACGACTTCTCTGTCAAACAAATCGCAAGCCAATGTTTCCGCTATCCATTTCGCATACTTCTCTGTTGAACCATACTTTGATTGATATACAACTGCTGTCCTGTTCATTTTTACCTCTCGTTACACATCATATTGCCATGTTATAAACGATGTTGTTTTGACCGTGGCAATTATACGTTCTCGTCGGGAAGGTTGGAGGCATCCGGGGCAGTGATTCGGGCCCAGATAAGATTCGCGCGGTCCACAGAATCGAAATATACGCTGGTAAGCAGGTTCGTAGGGATATGAAGTTCGTCCGCCAAAATACTGATGCGATCCCAGTCCGCCCGTTCATAGCTGAGTAGCAGAGAATACAGTTTGCCGGCCGAGCCCTCTTGGTAGAGCAAGGCATTTTTAACTTCGTCCACAACCGGGACTTCAGACAGAATTTCCTCCATGGGTGCGTCTACCAGATAGCCAAGCGTAGAGAACATGCCGATCAGATAGGCGTCGCCCTTGGAAATGGAGAGCGCATCCTGTGTATAGTCGATCAGATCGCTGCAGAAATTTGCCCGCAGGAAGGACAGCTTGAGGAACTCCTCAGAGGATGGATCAATCTCATTTTCCGCATTGCTGGCGCTGAGAAGATAGATCCACTGGCGCAGCTGACCGAGACCCAGAGTCATGATCGCCTGACGAATGGTGGTAGAACGATGCGTTGAAGAAAAGTAAACGGAGTTTGCCATGCGCAGCAGTCCGAAGACCAGAGATGCGTCTTGAGAAATCATCCGCTCAATTTCGTCAATCTCCGGCTCGTCCTGCGTGACGGCCACCATCAGCCGGAAAAAGTTGCTTTGCAGATATCCGCTGGTATGCGCTTTTGAGGAGAGCTTCTCTGCCACAAAAGTACCTTCCAGCGCATCTGCGTGCAGATTGATGGCGCAATTGTAAAGTTCTTCACTGGTAATATTCGTGGCAATGCACTTCTTACCCATGCTGTGGGCAAGCTCAATGATGTTGGACAACGTGGTCGCCGGAGTCGTGGCAAAATTCAACTTTATATAATGGATTTTGTCCATCAGAGCCAGATAACGGGGAGCGAATCTGAATTCGTTCACTGCAATTTTGTAGCCCTCTTTTGCAAACTGTTGAACAAAATGCATAGCCAGCGGATGAATAATTACGTTGTCTTCAATCTGAATAACCAATTCGGACTTTTTAAAAATCCGGGGTGCCTTCTTCATCAGAAGAGTCGGTGTAAAGGTCATGAAATTCAGAGTTCCGGTCAGTGCTTTGTCGGTATTCTGGGTTAAAAAATTATAGATAGCATTTGCCGCGGCAAAGTCATTGCCGGAAGCGGGAGCATTGGATGCAGGGGACGAGGAAACACCGGTCTCCTTTGAAGAAGATGAAACGTCATCATCGCCAAAAGCCTGATTTTCACCGTAGTAAAGAAGCTCATAGCCGATGACATTACTGCCCTCGTCCTTGATTGGCTGCCGTACAATATACTTGTTGCTCACCGTATTCTCCTTTCGACAGGCTGCGAAAGCTCTTTTACCCTGTTGCGCCTGCTCTTATATAAGGGAACTTCTCTATTTTTAGTCGGCACAAATTGAAATAAAATAATACTTTTTTGATTTTTTCTGTAACCGCAAACCGTTATTATTAGTTTTCACCCAGCGGAGTTGGGGTTGTCTTTGCTGTTGGCAAACCAAGCATAGGCAGGATGTCCATGTTGGTCATCCTGCCTATGCCGTATCGATTTCGTTTGTGTTTGCTCAAATACGTACTCGTTTATGGACGCTGTCCGAGTGGAAGCGGACCCGACTTCTCATAAATATTGCTCCAGAGCCGCACGGAGCTGATCATCCGAGGGGGGAACGTTCCAAAACAGAGGCTTCCCGTTTCCGGTCAGGACGGGCAGATAAAGGCCATCCTTGTCTTCCAGCGCCGCGTGGTTGGCCCGACAGCCGGGGCAGTATGAGGGCTGACACACACTCTCAAACCCCAGCGCCGCAACGGCATCCTCCGCCGTGATCTTTTCCACTGTGCAGCGAAGGCCCAGTTCCCGGCTTTCCTCTTCCACCCGCTGCAGGTAAAAGTCGTTCCGGGCACAGGCGGATGCATACAGGCACAGCTTTACAGCACCATTCCCTGCGATTTCTTCCCGCGGCGTTCTCATTTTTGCAGAGCCGCCGCCCACGCGCCGTATTTCTCAATATTCGCGGCACAAACATCCTGATCCGTCCCCAGTGTGAGGATGTAGACCTTGATTTTGGGCTCGGTGCCGGAGGGACGGGCAATAATGGCGGTGCCGTCCGCCATCTCGAACCGCAGAACGTTGGACCCGCACAGCTCCATTTTGCTTTTCGCGCCGGTGGCACAGTCGGTCACGGTCCCGTCGGCATAGTCCTTGCGGACCTTCACCCGCACGCCCGCGATGTCCGCGGGCGGGTTTTCCCGCAGGGACTTCATCAGCTCCGCCATGTCCTTCAAACCGTCCAAGCCCGGCATCACCAGGTTATAGGTCTTCTCGGCGTACTGCCCGTATTTCTCATACAGCTTTTCCAGCGCGTCAAACAGCGTCATTCCCTGGGCGGCGTACCACGCGGCCATCTCGGTGAGCAGCATGGAGGCAGTGACGGCATCCTTGTCCCGGACATAATCGCCCAACATGTAGCCGTAAGACTCCTCATAGGAGAAAATGACCTTCCCCTCGCCGCTGGATTCCAGAGCGTTCTTCTTCTCCGCCATGAATTTGAAGCCGGTAAAGGTGTCAAAGCACTTTACTCCGTTGAACTCCGCCACCTCCCGGGCCATCTCCGTGGTGACGATGGTCTTCAGCGCCACGGGCCGTTCCGGCAGCCGTCCGGCCCGCCTCATGGCTCCGATCAGGTAATCCAGCAGCAGTACGCCGGTCTGGTTGCCGGTGACGGGACGGAACCCGCCGCTCCTGTCGCGGACCATGATTCCAACGCGGTCGCTGTCGGGGTCAGTCCCTACAATGAAATCCACGTCGTTAGCCTTAGCCAAGTCGATGGCCAGATAAAACCCATCGGGATTTTCCGGGTTGGGAGAGACCACGGTGGGGAAGTTGCCGTCAATGACCATCTGCTTCGGCTCACAGAGGATGTGCTTCACGCCCAGTGCCCGCAGGGCCTCCGGCACCAGCTTATAGCCGCAGCCGTGGAACGGGGTGTACACCAGCTTGAAGGTGTCCGCCACCTTGGCGACGCTCTCTTTATCGTTGATCATGGCGGTGACCTGTGCCATAAACTTCCGATCCGTCTCCTCACCCATCACGGTGACAAGGCCGGATTTCAGCGCGTCCTCCCACGCCATGGTCTTTACACCGCTAAAGATGTCGATCTCCTCCATCTTTTTGGCAATAGCCGCGGCGTGATGGGGCGGCAGCTGCGCGCCGTCCTCCCAGTAGACCTTGTAGCCGTTGTACTCCTTGGGGTTATGGCTGGCAGTGACGTTGATGCCCGCGATACAGCCATACTCCCGTACGGCGAAGCTCAGCTCCGGCGTAGGGCGGAGAGACTCAAAGATGCGTACGGAGACGCCGTTGGCCACGCAGACTCCGGCGGCCTCCCGGGCAAATTCCATAGAGTGATTTCGGCAGTCCATGCAGATGGCCACGCCGCGCGACGCCGCGTCGCCGCCCTCCGCCAGAATCACCTCGGCAAAGGCCTGGGTGGCGTGGCGGATCACATGGATGTTCATATTGTGCAGACCCACGGCCATAATGCCCCGGAGTCCCGCGGTGCCAAACTCCAGAGGGCCGTAGAACCGCGCCTCGATCGCCTTGGGATCATCCTTCAGCGCAGACAGCTCGTCTTTCTCCGCCTGGGACAGAGCGGGACTTTTGATCCACTTTTCATACTCCTGCATGAAATCCATGGGATTCCCCTCCTTTTATTCTTCATCGCCCGACTGGGCGGGATGGTCCAGAATCGCTTTGGCGTCTTCCAGCATGGACTGGGGAACGTAGATATCCACACCCCGTCCGGCAAAGCCAAAAATGACCTTGCCCAGTGAGCCGGATTTGAACGCGGGAATACCGCAGCCGCTCAGCATGGACAGCAGCACATCCGCGCCGCCCCCCAGCTCTGACTGCGCCGCGATCAGCAGCGCAGCCTGCTGGGGCTGGCCGTCCGGCCCGGTAGGCCAGTGCTCCGGCAGGTCGCCGCGGCGGAAACCCCAGTTAGTCTCCTCTTTCATTCGGTTTCTCCTTCTCTTAGAAATTTACAAAACTCATTTGAATATTTGAGCAGATTCATTGAAATTTCATTTGTGATACCGGCTCCCTGCCTGAATCTGATACGCCCGGTAAATTTGCTCCAGCAGCATCACCCGCGCCAGATGATGGGGGAAAGTCATGGGGGACATGGATAATCGCAGATCTGCCCGGGCCTTCAGGGACGGGTGCAGCCCCACGCTGCCGCCGATCAGAAAGGTGAGTTGGGACGCGCCGGAGACGGCGAATCCGTTCAGCGCCTCTGCAAGAGCCGTGGAGCTGAACTCCGTACCCTCAATGCACAGCGCAATCAGAGCGCCGGATGTGGGGAGCTTCGCCTCCACCCTGCCGGCCTCCTCCGATAGAGCCTGTTCAATCTCTGCGGGAGAGGGCGTTTCGCTTAGCCGCGCCTCCGGCAGCTCCATAATTTCGATCTTGCAGAATCGGGACAGCCGCTTTACATACTCCGCCGCGGCGTCCGCGTAAAACTTCTCTTTCAGCTTTCCAACGCATAGGACGGTCACTTTTTGCATACGGCCTCCGATACTTTATGGCAGGGACCCACACAGTCTCTCGAAGCCACGGACAAATTCGGCCCTGTTTCCCCGGCCTCCGCCAGCGCGGCGGACACGGCGGAAAGGGCGGCATCCGGAGTGTTGTTGTCCTTGCTCAGATGAGCGAGAACCACCTCCCGCGTCCCATCCCGGCAGGACTGAACTGCAAACCCCGCCGCGGCCTCGTTGCTCAGATGCCCTTCGTCGCTTAAAATGCGCTGCTTTAAAAAATAGGGATACGCCCCCGCGCGCAGCATGTCCACATCGTGGTTAGCCTCCAGTACCAGCAGCGGTACGCCGGAGAGAATATCCGCCGCCTCGTCGGTAACATATCCCGTGTCGGTCAGCAAACCGAACTCCCCGATACGGAACCCGGCGGAGCCCGGCGCGTCGT